>Ga0209292_1005637_pt1 | contig 12698 bp, 11 predicted proteins | sample GOMGulsemesocosm_2_FD_184634 | JGI IMG/M metagenome (GOLD analysis project Ga0209292, IMG submission 184634) | Methane-oxidizing microbial communities from mesocosms in the Gulf of Mexico - GOM9C Gulf of Mexico (SPAdes) (version 2) | ecosystem: Environmental > Aquatic > Marine > Cold seeps...
CCCATCAGAATAATAACGATCACCAGCTCAACTAATGTGAAACCTTGTTGTTTGTGCATCGATAAAACCTGTAAGCTGATACAAATTGAGTATGGTAAAAAGGCGAAATAAAGAAGTATTTTATTATAAATAACGTATTGTTACTGTAATAAATATTAAAAAATTCATGTAATTATAATTAAAAAAAAAGCTTACCGAAGTAAGCTTTTAACTAACACCAATGTTACGGGTTAGTACAATCCGCTGCTGCTGTTGCATCAGCTGTCAGTGTGCCTGAAATAGCAGTATATGTTGCTGCTGACGATACTGGTTCTGAATATTTCACACATACATCTTTAGCGACTTTCCCATTAGAGGCAACAATAAGCGCACTCTTTCCGTCTGCACGAGCGATAATATCAAAACCTGATAATTCAACAACGTTACCTAATGCAGCCGAAGTTGCCAGTGGATAGCCATAATCAAGAAGAATCTCTTTTCCAGCAACGACGACTTTAGGAGTTGCACTTTCAGCTTTAGTTTCAACACCATCAATAGCCGCTTTAGAGTACACTAGGTTTGCAGCGCTATGAACAGCAGCTTCGACGCCTTTCATCGCTGCTACTTTTGCATCATCTTGTAAGTTGATAAACTTCGGCACAGCTGTCGCAGCTAGGATGCCTAAAACAATAATAACAATTACTAATTCAATCAGGGTAAAACCGGCATTTCTTTTCATATTCAACTCCAAGGGAAAACAACTATATTATGCTAAATCATAAATACACTTTTTCATCACCAGTTAAAACCAACGAAACAGAAAGCATTTATGATTTATTGCGCTATCATTACAAAAAATTGTGAAATTACCTAGTAATTTAAGCAAGTCCACACTAAATATTACACTCTTCATTAATCTTATAACTTAGTGGCAACAATTCACATTAACCCTGCACCACAGACATCATATCCCACATAGGAACAAAGATACCTAAAGCTAGGATCAATACCATTACCGCTACAACACCGATTAAGATCGGCTCAATTTTGGCAGTCAGTGATTGCAGTTCATAATCCACTTCTCGCTCGTAAAATTGCGCCGCTTCGAGTAAAAGTTCATCTACCTGACCTGTCTCATCCCCAACAGAAACCATCTGTAAGATCAGTGGTGTAAACATACCACTTTCACTTGCAGTGATAGTTAAACTTTTACCCTGTTCAATACCCGCACGCATTGCCAAAATGCGCTGCTCCATCCAAGCATTATCTACTGCCGAAGCAACCAAAGATAAGCTGTTGTTGAGTGGAACACCACCCCGTAGCATTAATGAAAAACTACGGGCAAAACGTGCCAGTAATGTTTTTTCGATTACCGCGCCAACAACAGGCATACGTATTCGAATATAGCCCCACTGATATTTCCCTTTTTCAGTAGTGACGTAATATTTTAACCCTATAGTCAGACCAACACAAAAAACTAATAGCATATGCCAATAGTTTACAAAGAAAGCCGATGAAGCAAGCAAGGCCCGGGTTGCCCATGGTAATTCAACACCAAACTTACTAAACATGTTGGCAAAGGTCGGGATCACAAAGATATTTAATATAACCATTGCTGAAACAATAGCAACTAGTACAAATACCGGATAACGTGTTGCACTAACAATTCGTCGACGCGTATCCATCTCCAACTCTAAATAATTAGATATTTGCAAAAACGAATCATCTAAACGACCAGTATTTTCACCAACGCGCACAATGGAAACAAAAATGTGTGTAAACACGGTCGGATGGGCATGCATAGCCGAAGACAAAGTATTACCGTTATTCAATAAACCAACAACTTCATTCAATACTTGTTTCACCTTCGCATTGGCACTCGACTCAGAGAGTCCTTTGATCGCCCTGATCATAGGAATACCTGCTTTAGTCAATGAATACATTTGCCGAGCAAAAATAACCAGTTCTGCCAACGGGATCTTTGGTGAAAACAGACTCGTAAAATCCACATGATTCGCTTCACCACGTACTGATTTGATCGATACTGGAATAATGCCTTTACGCATTAACGCTTCAACTAATGCATCTTGGTTTTGTGCTTCTTGTTGCCCTGAAACAGCTTTCCCCTGTCTATCTCGACCTTTATAACTAAAATGTGGCATTAATTATGTCCTGAGCCTTGTCAATGTTATGTCAATACTTATCAATTTAGCGCTCGAACCGCTCTCACCAGTTTTAAGATACCCGCAATATCATTGTCATTCACACTTACATTATCAAAGTCAACATCACGCACTTCGTTTACCATCTCAGTAGGTACATTGCCTATATCTGTTTTTTGATCATTTAATGGCGCATCATTCGCAGGTTCTAGATGGTCATCATTCGCAGGTTCTAGATGGTCATCATCAGTGATCACTTCATCCGCCAATTTCATCACTTCATCAATTGATGTTAAACCTTGCTGAGCATAATCTAATGCAGAATGAACCAATGGACGATAATGCGGACTTTTATTTGCATGAACAGCAAACTCACCAGGTGATTCGCGACGCAACGCATCAGACATATCATCATTTAATTCTAATAATTCAAATACACCAATACGACCACGATAACCTGTATAGTTACAGCTCTGGCAACCCATACTTTTATAGAAATTTGCCGAGCTGAGTGTTTCTTTACCAATACGCTCTAAACATTTCCGCTCGCCATGAGTCAGCACTTGCTCTGTTTTACATTGATCGCAAAGTTTACGCACTAAACGTTGGGCAACGACAGCTCGCAGCGCAGCGCCAATCAAATACCCTGGTGCGCCCATATCCATAAGACGTAAAGCACTGGTTACAGCATCATTAGTATGCAGTGTTGATAACACCATATGACCTGTCAATGCACCACGCAAACCAATTTCAGCTGTTTCTTTATCACGCATCTCACCGACAAGTAAAATGTCGGGATCTTGACGTAAACAAGCACGTAAAACACTGGCAAAATCTAAACCAATTTTAGGATTAATTTGCACTTGGCTAATGCGGGGCAAGCGATATTCCACAGGATCTTCAGCAGTAATTATCTTTTTACCCGGTGCATTTAATTCACTCAGCGCTGCATATAACGACGTAGTTTTACCACTACCAGTAGGGCCTGTTACCAAGACCATACCATGCGGGCGACAGATCAAACTTCGTAAACGCTGGATCAATATATCCGGCATACCAGTGCTTTCGAGTTTAAAAATACCCGCATCTTGGTTGAGTAAACGCATGACCACCGACTCGCCATGTTGCACTGGCATAGTCGACATACGTACATCAATTGATTGATTACGTACATTAAGGTTAAAACGTCCATCTTGTGGCAGGCGTTTTTCAGAAATATCTAAACTAGCCATTAATTTCAAACGTAATACTAAGGCTGGAACAATCGCTACTTCATTTAGTATATTTTCTTGTAAAACCCCATCGACACGCATCCGAATCCGTAAGGCTTTTTCATCCGGTTCAATGTGAACATCAGAGGCACCGACTTGGACGGCATCTTCAAATACCGAATTAAGAAACTTAACCACCGTCGCTTCATTTGATTCATCTTCAACATCACGAAAAATATCAAATTCTTGATTGGGTTTATGTTCATGTTCTAATTGACCAGCGAACGCTTCAATATCTTTTGTCCGGCGATATAAGCGATCGTAAGCAGGTAATAACTGACTCTCACGTACGATTGCAAATTCCAGTTGATAAGCTGAAAGTAAATTAGAAACAGCTTCAACAGCATTCAAATCAGCAGGATCACTCAGGGCAATCATAACCGTCTCAGGATCTGCTTTAACAACTAAAGCACGGTGACGCCGAGCATGAACTTCAGGTAATTTAGCAACAACGAGTGGATCAATATCCATAATCGAAATATCTAGGAATGGAATATTCAATTGTTGAGATAAGAAATTAACTAGCTGCTCTTCAGTAATAAAAGCCTGTTCAATTAATGTCGCACCTAATTTTCTACCCGTGTTACGCTGTTCTTTCAGTGCTTGCATTAACAGCTCTTCAGCAATAATACCTTCACCAACAAGCAGATCTCCGAGTCGCTGCTTTAATTTCAACTGCGCCATATTTATTTCTCCAACAGAGCGATACGAGCATCAATATATTTACGTGAAGCGGCTGAAAGTTGCCCCATCGCTTGTGCTGTTTTATAGGAATTTAATGCGAATGCGGAACGCTGTAGTTTATCTGCCGTTATACCTAAACCTAGCCACCATTTAGCGCGATTAGGATCAACTTCAGTTAATTTTGAATAAGCCATTAATGCGACATCAAGATCTGCTAAATTCTGTGCTAATCCAGCCAGCAACGCATAATAATCAAGGTTGCCGATAACTTCTGGTTGATATGGTCTCAGGTAATAATATGCCTGCTTCTTATCATTATTTTTCATATAAATACGCGCTAACATTAATCTGAAATTAGCGTATTCAGGAGAGATACTCAAACCTTGCTGTAACAAGTTAACGGCTGATTTAGTGCGTTTCTCACCAAATAGAATGGCGGCAAGTTGTTCTCGCGAGGAATTATTATCCGCTTGTAACGTGAGTACTTGTTGAAAACGTTGTTTAGCCTTTTCACTATCACCCGTAAAAAATGCATCTTCAGCTTGTTGTTGGTACAAAGCGGCTTGCTGAGCTGGCGTACGTTTAACTTGCTTAATAACAACTTTTGACTCAAGCGAATCTATCGGCGGTTCTACTAATTTTGCAGCTTGACTATTAACAGTAGGCTCTAAAACGGGTAACTCCGCGTTTAAAGCTACAGCCTTTTCTTCGGGTATAATAGCTATCGGAGCAGTAATAACCTCAACAATATCTGTATCTACTTGAACTGATACTTGTTCAGTTTTTGGCTTAGCTATAATGTGAGTGGTCGTTACTACAGGTTGTAATTGCTCAGCTACTTGTTGCTTTTCTACTTGTAACTGCTGCAGTAACTGCACATTAGCTACAACAGCCAGCTCTCCATCTGTATGTTTCTTCCAAAACATAAATCCGCTACCAACAGCTATAGATATAATAGCAACAGATAAAGCGATAACCGGTCTACTAAACTTACTTTCACTTGATAAGCTTACTGGTGAGTTTGTAGTAACTGGCGCAGTAACTTGTTCTTGTTTTTCCAAGTCTTTTAACATTTGATTAATGACACTCATAACGCACCCTCTTTAATCCACCAAGCGACAAGAGTCACTTCGATCAGGAATACCACTGCTAAGGCTTTTATATAGACTCTTTTTTGTGGTATTGCGCTTTCTGTATCTTTAATGGCAAGGCGTACTAATTTAGTCGTCACCTTGCGTTGATTTTTACCGTAACTCAGCATCAAACATTTATGCGCTAAAATATTAATTAATCTTGGAATGCCAGCGCTGCCTCGATGCAGTAATGCTAAAGCTTGACGTTCAAACAAAGGAGCGCCACGGTATCCCGATACACTCAATCGATGTTCGACATAACTTGCCGTCTCTTTAATTTTCAACGGGCGTAATTGATAAGAAAAAGTAATACGCTGACGTAATTGACGTAAATGATCTTCCGCTAAGCGAGTATCTAATTCTGGTTGACCAAACAAGATAACCTGCATTAATTTACTATTTTCAGTTTCGAGATTACTGATTAAACGTAGAGCTTCTAGTGTTTCCAACGGGAGCATTTGCGCTTCATCAATCAGTAATACAACTTGTTTATTTTCACTGAACAATCTAATCAGGCTATTATTTATCGCTGTAGTTAACAGGTGTTGATCAGCCTGCTGATCCGTAATACCCAACTCAGCGGCTAAAGCAGCACGCATCTCATTCGGCGTTAAATAAGGGTTTGGTAGATAAGCAAGAACGTAATCATCGTTTAATTCATTCAATAATTTACGACAAATTAATGTTTTTCCGGTACCTACTTCCCCAGTAACTTTAATAAACCCTTCACCACTGGCGAGCGCAGTCGTCAATACTTGCAGCGCTTCAAAATGTGGTGCTAAGGGATGATAAAACTGGGTATTGGGTGTTAACCCAAAAGGCACTTCAGCCAACCCGAAGTGAGCTTTATACATAGTTATTAGTCATATCAATTAACCTTTGTTACTTGAGTCAGACTCAGTTGGATACCATTTTTCTAATAATTCAGCGGATCTTTCCAGCTCTAAGCGCCAGGTATTTTGATCAACCACAATCGGCTTGATTAAAATAATCAGCTCAGTTTTTACTGCGGATTTTGAACGTCGGGTAAAGAGTTCGCCTAACCATGGGATATCACCAAGAAAAGGGACTTTCGCAACCAGATCCTTATTACTGCTCTTCATTAGGCCACCAATAACGACAATTTCACCGCTCTTGGCTTTTACTACGGTATCCGTTTCGCGCACATCACTTAATGCCAATGGCAACGTAATATTAGTCGCACCACCAGAGATAGTCTTGATTGAATCCTTAACATCGACAATAGATGGATGAACATGCAGTAATACCCCACCTTCATCATCAATCTGTGGCGTGACATCCAAGGCAATACCAGAGAAAAATGGCGTTAAAGTGATATCTTGTTCTGTCGTATTAGTTTCTGTATTAGTCGTAGTTGAGTAATCAGTAACAAAATATTCATCTTTGCCAACTTTAATCACCGCTTTTTGATTATTTAATGCCGTGACTCTTGGGCTAGATAATACATTCACATCACCTTGTTGTTTCAACAAACTGATTGCCGCGCTAAAGTCACCTGACGCCAACGTTAGCACGCTCTTACCAGAAGCAATGTCGGTGATATCTGAAATATTGAAATCAAATGATGAATCAGCATCTACATCGGGCGTATTCATGTTCCAATCAATACCTTGCTCGTAACCATCATTCAGGCTGACTTCCATTACTTTCACTTCAAGTAATACTTGGCGTTGTAATTGGCGTTCAGATTGCGCTAAATACTCTCTAATTTTACGGATGTCTTTAGGGTAACCATGCACAGTGACTAAACCACTCTGCGGGCTGACAATAACTTGGGTATCGTCTTGATTTTCAGTCAACCTTGTTAATGTTTTCTCTAATTCAGTCCAGTAGTCAGTATCCATAGTCGTACTAATTTGCGTACCGCCTGAGTTACTGCCACTGTCACTGTCATCATCGCTATCACTGTCGCTATCTGATGATGAGCTACTTGAGTTAGACAAATAGCCAGAACTGATCTTGCTGTTTGATGAACCACCTCGTTTCATCATGAGATAATTCATTGGAATAACTTCGGTACGCAAACCCGCGCCATCAACTTTATAAGTACCATTTTGCAATTTAATATCATAACCATACATATCAGCAACGGTATCCATCGCTTCGGTTATCGTTACGTCATTTAGTAATACACTAATACGGCCATTCACAGTCGGCGTCATAACAAGGTTATATTTGCTGCCTTTAAGTAATGAACCGAAGAATTGTTTTGCTGCAATTCTGTTCGCTTGCACATCAATACGCGAATCAATTGTCCCTGCACCAAAACCATTCTGTAAGTCCGGTAATAACTCAGCATTAACATCATCAGGCACAGACCAATCAGCATCTTTTGAATCCATATTAGTAATTTCGTCTTGCAGTGATGCTTTTATTTCATCGGGTCCTAATGGACTACGAGTCAACTCACAGCCACTTAAAAACACACTTAATACAATAGTAAAATACAACTTATTCATCATTAATTTTAAACCCTATTGCTTAACTTGACTGCCAAATAACGACAAGCGATATTCTTTGCCATTACGTAAAAAATACACGAAATTATCGGTGATAATTCGTACTTTATAACCACGAACCCAGTCACCAGACTGAACTTCTTTATCACTCATCACGGCAATTCGAAACTCATCGCGAACAAAGATAGCTTGTAATACCGGCATGCTTTTCTTTATTTTTTTGCCTTGTGGTGTAGTTGTATTAATCTCTCCCCATGGACCAGTTGGGTCAACCATGTTGCCAGCTAATGCAGAAAAGCTAAAACACCATAATAAAAGTAGAATTTGTTTAACCACGGATAAATTCCTTATTTAAACTCAAGGTATAAAACTCCATAACGACTTTAGCCTGAGGATACTCCTCCAATTCATAGTCAAAAACTTGCCAGTATAACTTCTTAGGTAAATCTTCAATACTTTGTAGATATGCCTGAATGGCAAAATATTCACCAGTTAATGTCATGCGCAGGCTATGACGATAAATATTCACTTTGTGAACGGGCGCCTTTACTTGTTTTTCTGCTGTCTTCTTATCTTTCTGTTTGTCGCCTGCCGCTACCCCTGAACCAGAGCTCAATACGACAACAGGTAAGGACTCTACCGTTAATAACTTTACTTGATTAGCTTTCGTAAGTACGTCGCCTAATACCAACGCCATTTCAGCCGAACCAATCAAATCAGAAGTAAATAATTCCAATTCACTTGCAGTTTGGCTCAATGCGAGTTTTGTTTGTGATAATTGTACTTTCGTCGCCGAATTAGGGTCTGAGCGCAGTGTTTCTGACAAGGCTAAATTATCAAAAGTCAGCTGATTTTTTTCCTGCTTTTTCAATATTATTTGCGCTTGTAACCGCTGACTTTTTAAATTCGCGGGCTCAATTACAAAGCTATATAACAAATACACAATACCAAACAACATCACACTCAGTAACATTACCCGTTCACGCATCGATAATTGGATAAACTTATCGGCCAATTGTTGCCATTGTTGTTGCATTATTCCGCGTCCTCATTCTTGGCACTATTGGTCAAAGTAAAGGTGATAGTGTCATCATCATTACGGCCGATATGTAGCTGACTAAACTCTCTATTCTGCAATGACGTTCCCTGCTTGAATTGACGTACCCAGCGAGGAATAGCTTGATGATACCTCGCTAACCCCTCGAAAGTTATTTCATTATTATTTAATTGAATACGTTTCAGCCGGATATCTCGGTCACGAAGGCGAGCCAAATCTTGCATTAGAATCGAAAAACCACTGCTTTTAACATCAGACAAACCACTTAAAAGTGAAAGGATATCTTGCTGATAGCCCAGTCTACTGTTCAATATAACCAACTGCTGCTCGAGCCCTGGATTTTTAATATGCTTGGCTGCTTTTTCAGCCAGTTCTTTATTGGTTTCACGCAATTCACTCATATCTTGATCTAACTGTTGCATTTGAGCCTGCATTTCGTTTCGCTCCGATACTGCCAAGTATATGAACGTGAACATAACAACCAATACTAAAATATTTATCGAAATTAGTTGAACAAGATTAAGTATCTCTTTTTTCGGTTTGAATTCAGCTGTATATAAATTAATACGTGTTTTCATTGCGTATCCTCCACCGCACCGCTAATCGCAGGAAGAAAGCTCATATCGATGTCAGGAGTAATAAAATCATGACTGATGCGCACCAATGGAATTGTAAAGTTAATTTGAACTCGCGTCATTAACTGCTCTAACACTTGGCTGGATAAAGCCAAGTTAATTTGTTTGACTTCAGGGATCCTTAACTGACTTACGACAAAGTCAGCCGAACGTTGGATCTCTAAACTGAAGTTATCTAATAAACCAGACTCAAACTGATCCTGCTCTAAATCACGCAAACGAGAGAAACCACGTAACCGACGAGAAAAATACAATTGATTATCATGAATGATCGTTAACATCACTTCTTGATAATCTTGCTGCGATATCAGCATTTGCGTGACTTTTGGCACCGCATCGCTATCTACTTTGAATAAATTTGCTGTAGATAACTCCTCAACACCAATATTTAATAACTCGAGACGAGCAAACTTGACTGCTGCAACAATTTGCTCAATCACCACTTTCGGGGAGTAAACAAGGTTAATTTTATTTTGATTCGGCACCGAAAAATAATCAAAAACGACGCTATCGATAGGCTCTGAAATATACTCTTTAGCAATAAAAGGCAATGTACTGATAATTTCTTCATCGGGAACCTGAGGTTTATCAATTTGCAGCAATTGGTAAAATTGATTTGATAAGACGACATTACAAACACACGCTTTTATCTCATGTTTGGTTAGTAACTGGCTGAAAATTGCCGGTAGCTCACTAATATCTTTTAATGGCGCAGAATCAAGTACAGCAACACTCTGGTTGCCGACTGCTAAGGCACAAAGGTCTATACGTTGTTTTGCCACAAATAAACCAACTTTCGTTTTTAACTTACTGTCTTTTATCCACGGGAACCGCATCGTTAACCTATATTATCAAATAATCAAAATTTAGTAACAGTCCCTGCCACCGCAATGTCTTTAACTCAATTTGTGCATTGTTTGGCAAAATTCTCCTTGCCCCGCATGTACTCCAAGTCTTAATAACGCATCCCACTCTGCTTGAGAATAAATCCCAGCACCAACCACTAACGTGGCTAGATTGACGGTTCCGCCCAGAATACTGCGAATTGCGACTTGATTAATTTGACGCTTATGTAAATCACGCACCAAACTCGGATGAATTTTAATTACATCCACATTTAACTTCTTGATATAACTGGAATCGACCACTGCCTGTCCGACCATGTCCACAACGATACTGCAACCCAGTGATTTGAGACTCTGCAAAGGCTCGAGTAATGCAGTTAAATTGGCACTAATTTGGTATTCATGCAGCTCAAAATTAAGCAGAGGCCTGAGACGTGTAGGTAAGCGCATTATATCAAGGTATACAGCTCGCATAAAACGTTTATCTAATAAACTTGAAATATCAATACTTACTTCATAATCAAGCTCTTCGCCATGTTCTAAGCAGCGGATTGCATGCTCTATCGTTTGCTGATCTATCCGTCGTACGAATCCACATTTATCTGCCATCGGCATAAAGACACCAGCATGGATCCAATCATTATTTTCGTCTCTTAATTTAGGGACAATTTCATGACCTAATAAGGCTTTATCTGCCATACCGATAATGGCTTCATGCTCGTAAATAAGACCGTCATGTAGGAATGCTTTCTCAAACAACCCACGCCAACGTACTGAACCTTTGGCATAAAGTGGTACTTGCTCGTCTTGTTCGTAAAGGAACCAACCCGCTGAACCTTGCAGTATGGCAATCTTTAAAGCTTGATCAACATTCTCTAAGACATCTTCGGTATCTTCACCGTAGTGATAAATGGCAACTCCTGCATAAAATAATTCTTCACAGTCCACATTTGTGGATGAACCGACACGAATTAATAACTTATATAACTGTTTAATAATAACTTCTGATTCTTGTCCTGTGACTCTCGGCAATAAAATAATGAATTGATCACCACGATAACGCGCCAATACCGAACCCGTAAATCGTGCAATAAATTGACTTAATAATTCACTTACCGATTTGACCATATCATCGACATGGGCAACGCCGTAATCAAAGTTAAGCTGTGATAATTCACTTAATTCTATTTTAATGACGGTTCCCGCTAGGATACCGGGATCTGAGAGCATAGCTTCAAGCTGGTTTAACAAAAAGTCACGGTTGCCAATACCCGTTGAAGTATCTACAAATGCGTTAGTACGCATATAAGAATCAAAACGACTACGCTCTTGTTTGGTATCTTCTAAATCTGCAATTAATTTATCAAAAGCGCGACTGGTCGATTTAGGCCATTCATCCGTTTGACCAACCGCAACCTTAAGGTGATCACCATTAAGAATGCGATAACTGCGTTCTGCCAATAATTCGGCGCCAGCCATGCCATTGCGAATGCGTCGGATAGCCGTAAATAAACCAATAACCGCAATGAATAAGCTTAAACCAAGCCCCGCCAACATAACCAGTGGATAATCCATAGCATAAAATGGTGAAAGCATGACAATTCGAGCTTCATATTCATCATGTAATTTTAACTTGAAATTGTAGACTCGATCAATAAATAAAGGATGTTCATTTTTATTTGATAATTCATCAAAATCATATTTAATCAGACCTTTGTGGGTCACACTCAATTGCAAAACAGAATGTCCGCGTAATAACTCTGGTAACCACATTGCAAAACGTGGTTCATTATCCTCTATGGCCAACTGCTCATCCATGACATCGATAACACGCTCTATATTTTGCTTCTGTGTTTCTATCGCTAATTGATGCAGAGAAAACCCACCACCAAGTAAAACCAGCAAAATAGCTGAAATCACACAAGCAATAATAAAACCGATAAGTTTATTGGTAAATTTCATATATCCTTATACATCCTATACCAGAATCAAATTGCAACAATACGTCCTATTCAAACAATAAAACCTAAGTAAATCTACAAATACAGCTCATTACTCCAATCTATTACACAGTAATATTAAATTAAGTAAACTTAACAGCCTACAAACTTATGACCATAAGTAATAACCCCTTAAAATACAAAAAAAACTTGAATAACAAGGCTTTTAAAAATAATTCAATAAAGACAGATATTATCTACTTTTTAGGGGCTAACTGCTCGGGTTAGCATCCGCTAATTTATCTTGAGTGCGACTATCAAAGTCACTTGCAGCATGACGTTCGTGTAGTTGCTCATTTAACTCACCCCAAGTACGATTGACCATGCGACCACGTTTAACAGCTGGCCGCTCTTGCAATGCTTTCGCCCAACGCATTACATGGGTATATTTTTCAGCATCAATAAACTCAGCCGCATCATAGGCATAACCCAACACTAAACTGCCATACCAA
>Ga0209292_1005642_pt1 | contig 12694 bp, 16 predicted proteins | sample GOMGulsemesocosm_2_FD_184634 | JGI IMG/M metagenome (GOLD analysis project Ga0209292, IMG submission 184634) | Methane-oxidizing microbial communities from mesocosms in the Gulf of Mexico - GOM9C Gulf of Mexico (SPAdes) (version 2) | ecosystem: Environmental > Aquatic > Marine > Cold seeps...
TCCAGCTTGGCTTGTTCGGCGTAAACGGCACAGAAGGCCTCTGGGTATAACTTTAGACTCTGCAGCCTCAGAGCCCGGTATTGCTCAGAGTGCTCCCCGGTGAGTACCTTGTAACTAATCTTCATGTTGGATCCCCTCTGTTTTTATGGCCTTAAGATATTAGGCATAATGGCTGCTTATTTGCCTTTAAAAGCCAGTACCCGGTTTTCATGTTGCTCGCCTTCTAACTCAAAGAAGTATTCACCTATGTCTTTAAAACCCAGATGCTGGTAAAAACTCAAACCTTCAAGGTTACCTACCCAAGTGGTTAGCCAGTAGTTTTTGCCGTGTGAATTGCAGGCAGCTTGTAACAGTTGTCTGCCTACCCCTTTTCCCTGATGACGATTTTGTACATATAAAGTATCGACTTCATAGCCGTTTTCCGCCGTTTCAAATTGTGACTTGAGGTCGAGCGCGATAAAGCCCAATAAGTGCTCTTGCTGTTCATAGACTAATATTTGATAGTCTTGTCTGCTTAACAATTGCTCGAAGTGTTTCTGGCTAAAAGTATCTAATACATATTCAGACAATCCATTTCTCAGCCCATCGCGGGCGTAAGAATTAAGCCATACCTGAATCGATAATGCGGCTAAATTTATGCAATCAGCGGTAATGGCTGGGCGTATCATGATCTGTAGAACTCCTGGAAAATGCCACTGAGATATTTGGCGCTATCATTCGACATTAGAAACATCGCATTTCATCACTAGTACGTGGTAGCCATCGTAATGGACTTGCTCTATTGGCGAAAAACCCAGCAGGGCATAGATGCCACCGCTTAAATCTTCTGTTTGCAGATACAAAGTATTTATCTGAGCAAGTCTGGCTTGCCTGATAACTTCTTTCACTAGTTGCGCAGCAATTCCCAGCCCTCTGTTTTGCGCTCGAACATAAACGCCGCCTAGCCAGTGCTCGTACTGCGGATATATGTCCATCTCGCGTATTTTTAATTGCGCCGCACCCAGCAGTTGCTGATGCTGTTTGATCAATACGATCATAGGTGTGCCCAAACGACTAGAAGATGCGCGTACGTTTTCTAGCACTTTCTCAAAGGGCGTGTCTGAGCGCTGACTAATCCAGTGATCAAAATACCACTGAGCAACTGTGCTGGCGCTTTCGGGATCATCGGCTAACAATATAGATTTAAAGTTTGTCATGTATTTCTCTCACTCTCTCTATAACAGCACACTAAAGTGTAGGACTTCAGTCTTTACACCTTTTATTAACAGGAAGTTGTCAGCACTTAGGTCTCGTACGAAGCCATTGTTGAGCAGTACCTTTTGCGATGCAATATTGTCAATGGTGACTCTTGCTGTCAGTTGCTGTAGCTTTAATTGGCTTTTGGCTTTTTTCATTAACGCTTGCAGGCCGGCAGTTGCTATGCCTTTGCCGGTCGCATGCTCAGCCAGACGATAACCAATCTCAGCCGTTTGTCGGTCGATATTAATGATGTTGAAACGACCGAGGATGTTTTGGGCATCTACATACAAGTACATTGCATAGTCAGAACAACTGCTCTGTTCGACCAGCGATTCAATATTGTGCAAGAATTGTTGCTGTTGGTAAAAACCGGCGGGTCTGGGCTCAATCCACTTTTCAAACCACTGCTGGTTATCCAGTTCGAACTTTAATAATGCCTGCCAGTGATCTGTCCGTAGTGGCTGTAGCTGATACATAGTGTCCGCGTGACTCCATCGATTTGCACCCTTTGGTAAACCGGGCCGCAAGCGTTGTTAAGCCGTAGCTTAGTGTAAATAAAAGCTCGGATAATTTATCTTTGTGCCCTGTTGTTTATTCCCATTCAACTAGTTTCCCAATAAAGGCAAATGCTTAATCTGATGATAGTTAAGGGACATCGAAAAACAGTGCTCAAGCGCTTTTTGTGGAATTTGTTTTTCTATTTGAAATACTAGCGCCCGGTTACCCTCATAACAAAAAGTGTCGGGGTAAATCTCTTTAAAGGTCTCTACTAACAAAGTACTGCAGATAAAATACACCCTGAACTGATTCGGGGTCTTGGCACTCCAGTCGATTCTGATGGTACTACCACCCTGGGCAAGGTAACTAGGCTGCCCCCATTTAAGGGTCTCTTGGACTCTAGTGATAGCTTGCTCTCTGGCTAACTGCATAATAATGCAGCGCAGATCCAGTAGAATAGCTTGTACCTGTAGTGGGTAGGCGTCAAATTTACACTTTACCTCTACCGGCATGTCTTTAGGTATTATATCTGCAGCGCTTTTTAGCATGTGAGTTAGCTCTTGACACTGATCGGGTTGTTATCAGCGAGCGCCAAATAGGCCCCTAAGCCCATCAGGCAGCTACCTGATAGCGATTGTTGAGTAATGCGGAAGCGATAGCTGGAATTCCACAGTTTCTCAACCGGCTTAGAAAATCCGACAATTAAGAAATCCGGAATAGCGTTAATTGCTACCACTAGTATCCCCAGCACTACAAACTGGCTAAATACTGAGCCTGTCTCGGGCTGGACAAATTGTGGGATAAAGGCGAGAAAAAATATTGCGGTTTTTGGGTTGAGTGCCTCAGCTAATATACCCTGCAAAAAAGCGGCTTTAAAATTGGATTGAGTGGTTGTATCAGCTTTGGCTTCGCTCCCTTTAGGTAAGCTTTGCAAATCCCCTTTAAGTGCGCTGTAGAGCATTTTAAGCCCTAAATAGATTAAAAACGCCGCGCCAACCCATTTGACCAGTGAAAAAGCCAGTGCCGAAGTGGCCAGAATTGCCGAGACACCCAGCGCTGCAGCAAATACATGCAGTAGACCGCCAACCGAAGCGCCAAAAGTGGATGCCAGACCCGCAGATTTACCGCCGGTCATGGTTCTGGAGAGTACGTACAGCATCCCGGGGCCCGGCGCGAAAGCCAGAGCAAAAGCGGCGCTTAAAAACAGTATCCAGGTTGATAAATCTAACATCCTAATTTCCCTTGTGTTTTTTAATTTAATTAAGGTTGTTTAATCCCTATCTGAGCATAGAGAGCAGTAGTTACGCAAAACAGTCGCTAAGTTCACAGACGCTTGCCAGGATATAGTCTGCCTTGGCCTCTGCCAGTTCTTGATAACCACCAAAGCCCCATAAGACGCCGATTGAGCGCAGGGCATTTTGCTGCGCTGCTAGAATGTCGACATCGCGATCACCGACCATAATAGCCTGGCTATCAATTTGCTGTTGAGCAAGCAAGGACGCCAATTGTTGGCCTTTACTGATGCCTATATCACCGCCATCGATAAAAACGAAATAATCCAGTAACTCAAACATCGAGAGGATTTTGATGGCAAAATCAACTCTTTTGGAAGTGCATACCGCCAGTTGGATTCCGCCAGCTGATAATTTTTCCAGCGCCAAAGGGATTTGCGGATAGAGTGTATTCTCAGCGTAGCCGACATCGGCGTAGCGCTGCCGGTAGGCTGCCACCAGGGCAGGTATTAGTTGCTCATCCAGTCCTGGCACTAATTTTTTAAAACTGACATCCAGCGGCGGTCCTATTTCATTGGCAATCACAGAATCGGCATGAGTGGCAAAGCCAAAAGTCTGTAAGGCGTGATTAAAACTGCGACAGATGCCTAAGCTGGGGTCACTGATAGTACCGTCGAGATCAAGAATGAGAGTGCTGCAGCTAAGTTCCATGCTGTATAATCCCGTTATTCGAGTATCAGTTATTTATCTTCACCTTTTGGTTTGCTGTTTAGCTCAACAGCGAGCTTGTCAGAAGCCAGAGAATTTATGTCCATCCCCTGTTGCTCCAGGAGCTGTTCTAACAGGGGATACAGCTTGCCTAAATTGTCCTCTAATGTATTGCGCACGGTATCTACTACTACTTGGGTACCGCGCTCAATTTCAATATTTAAATGCTGGCCGACGCCTTTATCTTTAAATACAGTCATGCGCAGTGTCTCTGGAATTAGCCAGACCTCGAACCAACCGGCTTTCTTGTCGACATTGGCAATGGTTAAACTGGCGCCATTAATGGCGATATAGCCCTTGGGGAAGATGTAGCGCAGCCATGCTTTACTGGCACAAATACGCAGTCGATAATTATCTTGCATCAAGGTTATATCAGCAACAGGGGTGTGAAAGTCAATGTGACCTGAGAGCGGGTGTCCGCCTATTTCGGCACCGTCTTTGGCTGCTCTTTCCACATTGACTTGCGCGCCTGCACTGTATTCACTGAGTGTAGTGACCAATAAACTCTGCAACATAACGTCGAAGCTGGCACGGTTGTCACTGAGCAGTGTTGTCACTGTAAGGCAGACACCGTCCACGGATACACTGGCGCCTATTTCTAATTCCTGGCAAAAACCTTGTGCAAACTCTATTTCGAAAGTTCGCAGGCCATTGTGGTCGCTTATCTTATCTATAGTGGCAATGCTTTGTATAATTCCGGTAAACACTTTTAATCCTTTAGAGGCTGCACTGAGCGTGAGGGCGTTCAAGATATCGCTATTGGCATTTGTTGTACAGCAGAGTATTAGGCTAACGCTTAATTATTCGCCGTCACTGCGGTTTTATTGAGAGCGAGAAAATTCAGATTAAATTCATTTAATGCTGTAGTTCTAAGTGCCCTTTAGCTATATTATCTTTATTCTAAATAGAGTGAACAGTTCATTAATTCATAATAAAAACAAGGATTAACTATGAGTATCAAAAAGATACTGACTGCTATTATCTGCAACTTAAGTCTTGTTGTTGCGGTACAGGCCGAACCGACGATGACTGTTTCTATTGCTAAAACTGATGCAGCTGCAGCAGTGAGCGATGAAACCAAAGCAAATACTATTGAAGCTATCAACACCGTCGTTGACTTTTTTAACGAGTATTTCTATTTAGAGGAAAGCATAGAATTGCTGGTGGGGGCTGAAGATGGCCCCCTGTATAACGGTGATGGGCAAATACAGTTACCTTATTCTTTTGTAGAGGAGATTGAACAGCGTTTCACACAGGCAGAGTATCAAAAAACCGGTGTGAGTGTCGCTCAGGCGGTCGCTGATTCTTTGAAACATACTCTGATTCATGAGTTTGCTCACGCAGTAATACACTCTGCTAACATCCCTGTATTAGGCCGTGAAGAAGATGCGGCAGACAGTTTGGCTTCGGTATTACTGATCGAATATTTTGAAGATGGTTCAGAAATAGTCATCAGTGCCGCTGATTTGTTTGAGCTGGAGGGGGAGGACAGCGATGTAGTTACAGCAGAAGACTTTTGGGGTGAACACAGTTTAAACCCACAGCGCTATTACGCAGCCATGTGTCATGTCTACGGTAGTGACCCACAAGAGTATGCAGATATTCCAGAACGTCTTGAATTCTCCGAAGATAGAGCTGAACTATGCATCCAGGAATACGAAGATTTATCTTACTCTTGGCAGAAATTACTACAGCCAATTTTAAAAGCACAATAGCAATATTGATTAAGATCGCCCCTGCTATAAACTAGAGGGGCATACTTTTATCCAGGGCTTTGGCCGCTATTGATAAGAGTATTTTCGCCACAGTGTCGCGTGGTTCTATAGCCTGAGTGATTGGGCGACCAATGACTAATTTAGACGCTGATTCATTCGCAGTGTAGCAAAATATCATACACTTCAAATAATTAGTTAGTTTATGCGAGGTCAATGGTCGTTGCCGCTTTTTTTCAATTATCGATTGTGCAGAAATGGCAATGTCTGTTGCAGTTTTAAGACTCATGAACCTTTTACTATTTGTGTTATGTTGAAGATCAAAGCGAATGCTGGATAAGGGAAATCAATGAGCGATACGAGTAACGCACACCAGATAGCTGTCAATAATGCCTCACCACAGAGCAGCATAGATCAAAAGACCTCGCAAAGCGCCACTGCATCTGGGCCCTGGCAAATCATTCGCCGGGTTTTACCTTACTTGTGGCCGGCTGGAAATTTCTCCATTAAACGTCGGGTAGTACTGTCGATGACAGTATTAGTACTGGCCAAATTGGTTGCGGTAGCGACCCCGTTTTTTTATAAAGCAGTGGTTGATTTACTCAGTGCTGATCAAGAATCAGCTACCTGGCTATTGGCTATAGGCACTATAGGTTTAACAGTAGCCTACGGGGTTGCAAGATTGATGAACGTGCTGTTTCAAGAACTGCGCGATGTGATTTTTTCTAAGGTAGGGCAGCGGGCACTGCGGGCACTGGCGCTGGAAACTATCACCCATATTCATCAATTGTCGATGCGCTACCATATTGGCCGAAAAACCGGGGGCCTGAGCAGAATCATAGAGCGTGGGGTTAAAGGCATCGCCTTCCTGCTGCGCTTCCTGCTCTTTAATATTGGTCCGCTGTTACTCGAGTTAAGCATGATTGCAGTGATTTTAGTGGTCATGTTTGATTTATGGTACTTGCTGGTGGTCAGTGTCACTGTCATCAGCTATATCACTTTTACCACTAGGGTGACTCAGTGGCGCTTGAAAATTCGCAAGAAAATGAACGATCACGACCGCGATGCCAATCAGAAAGCGATTGACGGTATGCTCAATTTTGAGACTGTAAAGTACTTTAATGCTCAAAGTGTAGAGGCACATCGCTACGATCAATCCATGGCTGGTTACGAGCAGGCGGCGTTAAAAACTGTGCGTTCACTGGCATTGTTAAACCTCGGGCAAGCCGTGATTATTAATAGTGGACTGATTGCGGCCCTGGCATTGGCAGCTTATGACGTCGCCCAGGGGAATTTAACCGTAGGTGGATTTGTAATGGTTAATGCCTATATGATGCAAGTCATGATGCCGTTGGGGTTCCTAGGTTTTTTTTACCGCGAGATTCGCCAGGCGCTACTAGATATGGCTGAGATGTTTGAGCTGTTAGAGCAGCCGGCAGAGATCGTTGATAAACAGGACGCCCCGGCACTAAAAGTTAATGGTGGGAAAATACAGTTTCGCTCAGTTAACTTTGCTTATCAGCGCGAAAGGCAAGTGCTCAAAGGATTGGATTTATGCGTGGAAGCTGGGCAGACTGTGGCGATTGTCGGCTCTTCAGGTTCGGGTAAATCGACCATTGGCAGGCTGTTGTTTCGCTTTTACGATGTGAGTGATGGCGCTGTGCTAATCGATGGACAAGACGTGCGCGATGTGACCCAGTTGAGCTTGCAAAAAAGTATCGGGGTAGTACCACAAGATACAGTGTTGTTTAATGACAGTATCTTTTACAACATCAGTTACGGTAGAGAAGGTGCCAGTAGAGAAGAGGTGGAAGCGGCGGCAAAAGCGGCAAAAATTGACGATTTTATTCTGCAGTTGCCAGATGGCTACAATACGACGGTAGGAGAGCGCGGTCTTAAGTTATCCGGGGGCGAAAAACAGCGCGTGGGTATTGCCCGTACTATCCTGAAAAATGCGCCTATTCTGCTATTAGACGAGGCCACTTCGGCGCTGGATACCCAGACCGAGCGGGAGATCCAGCAGAGTTTACAGCAAATGGGCCGCGGGCGAACAGTGATTACTATTGCCCATCGACTGTCTACAGTGGTAGATGCAGATCTTATTGTTGTACTAGAGAAAGGGCTGATTGTGGAGCAGGGGACCCATCGGCAACTGCTGGATGCAGCGGGGCGTTACAGTCAAATGTGGCAGAGCCAACTGCAGAGCGAAAGCCGCTCCAGCGATATAGCGCAGTGAAAGCTTTGTGCTCAGCCTTTGAGACTTATAGTTTTTACAGATCAAAGTGAGTATTGAGGAGACAATGACTCTGCAGCATGCAATCACTAACTGGCAGGGTAAGTCGGCTGCAGATATCAGTGATATTTACCAGCGCTACCAACATTCAGATAATTTTGTGCAGAACTTACTGCAGTGTATGCAGCAATCTGCACTGCAAAAAGGCGCCACTTGGTTGCTAAAGTGCCACTTAGAGAGCCACGGGACTGTGCCAGCTAACGCCGTCTATAAACGGTTATCACAGTTGCAGCATTGGCAGTCAAAATTACATATTTTGCAGTGTATCCCCTACTTGCCTATCGGCTCGAGCGATAAGCATGGGCTGGAGGTGTTTTTGCGCCAATGCCTTACGGACAACAATAAATTTGTCAGAGCATGGGCTTACAATGGCTTTCATCTACTGGCTTGCCAGTATGGCGAATACCGAGAAGAAACTGAGCAGTTTCTTCGTATGGCAATGCGCGATGAAGCACCATCGGTGCAAGCCAGAGTGCGCAATATTTTAAAACAAGGTTTTTAAATTATATCAGCCAATAACTCGCTCAGTAATGCAGCGGCGACTAAAAACAAGGATGTACAGTAATGAAGATTAATCGTTTACTCACTAACTTATGCTCAGATAATTTAGCGGCCTCAAAGGACTTCTACACTCGCCTATTTGCTTTTAGGGTTGACTATGACAGCGATTGGTTTGTGCATTTGATTTCGCAGGGGCGAGAACTTGAGATAGGGATAATGCTTGCGGATCACGAGTTGATTCCCACCCAATTTAGGGGTCGACCAATGGGAATGTACTTAACCTTGGTGGTCGATGATGCAATGGCTGTATTTGAACGGGCGAAACAGCTCAAATTCGAAGTCGTGCAAGACCCTGAGTTGACGTTTTACGACCAGAGGCGCTTACTGTTAAAAGATCCGGCGGGTGTCTTAGTGGATGTCTCTTCACCTGAAAATAGTTAACAGCTGTACCCCAGATACTGGAAAATTTATTAACTGATTTCCATATCTTCCAGAGTTGATTCGCGTATATCCAGATAATCAGTTTCAGAGAGGCCGACAAAATCTAAGACAGGCTTTAAACTGCAAACACTTTGCTGTTGGTTTTCAATGCGCCAGTAATGACGATAACTGGAGCTTATGTCTTTGGCTAAAATGAGTGAGCAAAAGATAAACTTGCTCGATTCATCATCGCTGTTCTCCAGCCCGAGTGTATGCATAGGAGCTCCCTGCATTGCGATAGCCTGAATGACATTTTTTGGCATTAGCCAACGCCTGGCTATCTCTGTACTCACCTGAAAGTGATGAAAGCCAAAGCGCTGTTGTTCCAGTAGCAGCAGCGGTTGAATATTCTTTGCATCGCAATTGATCAGGAAGTCGCGGTACTCGTTAATAGCTTCCATCATCAACGCAATTCCACAGTTGTGCATCATGCCTAATGAGTAGGCATCTTCAATACTCTCTTTAGAGACTATTTTAGTGATTTTGACACTCAGCTGCGCTATTTCAGTAGCTGCATCCCAGAAACGCTCCAGTCGTCCCGCTTTTGACAGTGCGGTCTTCAGGGCAATGATGCGCAGGATAGTCAACATTTTGTTAAAGCCCAGACGCATTACCGCTTGCTTTAACGAAGTAACTTTACCACCACTGCTAAACACTGGCGTGTTTGCTGTAGCCAATACTGCGGAATATAAGGACACGTCTTTTTGCAACTGAGCAACCACAACATCTACGTCAATTTCCGTACCCTTTAACAAATGGATTACTCGAATCAGTACTTCAGGGCGGGCGGGTATGACATAAGGTTTGCCTGAAAGAAATTTCTTTTGCATAGTGAACTCAAGTATAAATCTAGCGATAAAAAACGTCGATTGTAGCTATGTATTTTATCCAATGACATGATAATTATAAATAAATCATAGGTTGGTGCTACAGCGTATAGAATATTCTTTAAGGCTTTTGAGGGTGTCGGCAACCTTCAAATATCCAGCCTATATTTTAATAAATGCAGGCAGCTCAATCAAGCAGTGTAATACAAAAGTACTTGTCATAGCGCTTAGGTTAAATGACTTGCCGGGTGTTTTCGATCGCTACTCTCTGCCCTGTAACAGCGCTTAAATGGGTTGCTGAATCTCGGCGGCGAAGCAATCTATTGCAATTATCGGGTGAATCTTAATGCTACTGGTCCATTGTATTTATCGAGGTTCTGGCTGTTTGATAGCATCATTAATCATCTTCACTTGACAATTTTTTAGTTCTAGCTATCATTATTTGAGTAAATTAATGTAAATAATAGATAGTTGGTATCATTTATGAAGATGTCAGACAAAAAAGCAGCAACCCGGCGTAAAATTATTAATCAGGCGGTACAGTTATTTTCCGAGCGTGGTTACGAGCAGACAACCATGAAGCAGATAGCAAAAGCTGCCGAAATTGGCGATGCAACTATCTATAAATATTTCCCCTCAAAAGAACAAGTACTACTAGGTTTCTTAGAGCTTCGCGCGTGTGATGCTATAGAGCAGGCGGCTGCCACCGATGAATTTGAGTACTTCGATCTGCAGGAAAAACTACAACTATTGATCGACACTTTATTAGAGTCGCTCTTGCCTGATCGGGAGTTTGTAGCATTTTGCCTGGAGAAATTTTCTCAATCACCACTGTTTATGATGCAGGATGCACTGCGAGTAAAAGTGTTATTCCAGCAGGCGATGCACGGCTATCTGACAGCCGCTGAAGAAACCGGAGAACTGACCGATATTCCCTTTAAAAGCTCTATCTCGAATCTGCTTGGGGAATATGTTTACGGGGTGGTTTTTTACTGGATTAAGGACGAGTCGGAAGAGTTTTCCAATACCACGCAAATGGTCGATTTATCTTTGGGCATTGTCTCTGTCGTTCTCAGTAGTGGCTTAATCAACAGAGTCAGTGAATTTGCCGGCTTTATGTTTAAAGCGCACTTGTTTCGCATGATGTCTGACAGTGACGGGGTGCTGTCGATGCTCAAGGGATTGAAGTCAGGGATGGCGGGAATGCGAGGTTAATTGAAAGTTGGAAGTTGAAAGTTGAAAGTTGGAAGTTTGAAGTCGAAAGTTGGAAGTTGATCTTTTAGTGGTAATTGTAAAGAGAATTAAGCATGCAAAAAACGCAAAAAATATCTAGCTCCAAGTTTACAAGAGCGGTTATTACCGGTGCAACTGCGGTGAAAATAGGCGCTAAAATTGCCCAGCAAAAGAGCAAGCGTTTACTGCAGCGTGGGGTGAAAAGTACCGAGCAAGAGGCTGCAGATCAGTTGGCGGATGAGCAGCAAATTGGCAAGCTTTTATTTTCCGCACTGGGGCAGTTACGTGGTACTGCCCTAAAAGTCTCTCAATTACTGAGCATGGAGGCTGATCTGTTACCAGAGGGGATCCGCCAGGAGCTGGCTAAGAGCTGTTATAAAGTCACTCCACTGAACAGGGCGCATGTCAATAAAGTGTTTATGCAAGAGTTTCAGCGAGGGCCTAAGCATGTATTTGACCAATTTTCAGCCAAAGCCTTTGCTGCAGCGAGTTTGGGTCAAGTACACAGTGGTTTAACCGCAGACAATGAGAAAGTTGCGGTAAAAATCCAATATCCGGGAATCGCTGCCTCTATCAAAAGCGATATGCAGATGCTCAGAGCAGTGATGCATACCTTATCGGCGACCACAAAACTGCTGCCGGAGAAATCTGTGATCACAGCACTAATGGATGTGATCGAGCAGCAGTTGTATAAAGAGGTCGACTACCAGCTAGAAGCCGAGAATGGCCGCTGGTTTGCCCGGCACTTAAGTTCAGAGAAAATTGTGATTCCAGAGGTTTTGGAGCAGTACTCCAGTACTAAAATATTAACCACAAGGCTATTGCAGGGCCTGCATTTGCAAGAGTGGATGCTAACTAACCCCAGTCAACAGCAGCGCAATCTGTATGGACAAATTATCTTTGATAGTTTTATGCACAGCGCCTTTGAATTACACAAGTTACATGCAGATCCGCACCCTGGGAATTATTTATTCATGGCGAATGATCAATTGGGCTTGTTAGATTTTGGTTGTGTCAGAACCTTTAGCAAAGAATTTTGTTCGAATATTTGCAGCTTGATGAGTGTATTTGTCGCCCACACTAAAGCCTGGGACACTCAAAGTGTTTTAAAGGCTTATCAGAGACAGGGAATTTTGTCAGCGGATCTACAGCTAGATGAATTTAATAGCGAGTTACTGCCACTATTAGATCCGCTTATCAACTGGGTCATAGAGCCCTTTAAAGAGCCGTTTTTTGATTTTTCTCAGCGCAGTTCCTACCCCAAAATGGGCTTGGCCAGTGCTAAAGTGTCGGCGAAGTATTTAAATGCTATTCCAAAGGATCAAATCTACTTTGATCGATCGCTATTCGGCATGATGCAAATTCTCAAGCAACTAGGCGCAGTCGTTAATACCAGTAATCAGTGGATAAAAGTGAATGACAGTTAATAGCTACCCGATGCTAGTTGCCGGTACTCTCAGCGCTATAGCGGCATTTCTGCATTTATTGATAATAGTTGGCGGAGCGACCTGGTATCGATTTTTTGGTGCCGGGGAGCAAATGGCGCAGATGGCCGAAGTGGGATCTATCTACCCTGGCGTTGTAACATTGGCTATCGCTGCAGTACTGGGAGTATGGGCACTATACGGGTTTTCAGCAGCGGGATTGATAACGGCATTGCCGTTTATGAAACTCGCTTTAGTGCTGATTTCATTGATTTACTTATTTAGAGCGTTTGCTGGATTAGTGTATTTTGCAATGGCCGGCCACGGCAGCTTCATGTTGTACAGCTCGCTCATCTGTCTACTGTACGGATTAGCTTATACACTGGGAACCTGGCAGCTGTGGTCTGAGTTGTAAAACAACCTCAAGTAACGAGTCGGAAGTCGCAAGTCTAAAACTTCCAACTTCCAACTTCCAACTTCCAACTTC
>Ga0209292_1005643_pt1 | contig 12694 bp, 2 predicted proteins | sample GOMGulsemesocosm_2_FD_184634 | JGI IMG/M metagenome (GOLD analysis project Ga0209292, IMG submission 184634) | Methane-oxidizing microbial communities from mesocosms in the Gulf of Mexico - GOM9C Gulf of Mexico (SPAdes) (version 2) | ecosystem: Environmental > Aquatic > Marine > Cold seeps...
TCACCGCAAGAAGAACTCAAGATGATGATGCCGAGCGTGTAGCTCACTTTAATAACTTTGAGACTAAGCAAACCAAGCACGTCAATGAACTAGAAAAAATTATTAGTTTGGCACCACCTGGGAAGTTCCCTTCGCAGTTCGCTCATTATGCTGATTTATTAGAAGATTTCTCATCGGTTAAAGTTCTTGATTCAACAATGAATTTTGTGAATTTACCGGTAGAAGAAAAGACAACGACAGCTTGGGTTAAAGTTGTTGAAGAACAGCAAAACTATATTCGAACGTCATTAATGGCATTTGCGAGACTAGCTAGTACTTATGACAACGCGGCGTCGGGCTACGGTTCGCCGTTAGAATATCGCGCTAACTTGATGTTTAAAATTAAAGATCCTGAATTACTGAGTATCTTTAAGAAGGGCAAGAGACATAAAGAGCGCTACTTCCTCGGGTTAGGCTCTACACCTGAATATCAATTAATGTTAAGCAAAGAATATAGCGTATTAATCGATAGTGAAGATGAGTCTTTATTGGCGACTAACTTTGATGAAGAGCAATCAAGTGGTTACACGGTTAAGAAGTTCTTACCTGATGTCAGCATCGAAGATGCCGTATTCCCAGTCTACTATGATGCTAAAGGTGGTCACAGTTCATATAACATGTTTGGCGCGCCTGAAGCTGTGGCAAGTTGTCGTCCACAATTTATTACTAATACTAAAGATAACGTTGAGAATTTGTATAACCTTGGTATGGCTAAGCCTATCGTGGATGAAGCAATTAATGACTATGCTAATGGTAAAGATGGTCACTCGATCATTAGTCTTCCGCTTTCTCATCAACGCTTCCTAGCGACATCGCTTACACCCGAAGATATGAGTGGTGTACTTAATATCTACCGTAATCAGACTGATATTTTCTCGCAGGATTCGGATAAATTTACTGACTTCTCATATCTGACCCTACCGTTACAGATATCACTTAGCCGCATCGTTCATTTGCATTTAATGACATTGAGTGAAAAGTCGAATTGCACAACGACTGAAATCACCGATGAAGATATTGGCTTTGAGGTTGAGTCGAGTACAGTAGAGGCAAAGACTGAATCATCAGATGTAAAGCCTGAAGAAGCTAAGACTGAAAAGCCTGAGGCCAAGGTTAAAGATGAGAGTAAAAAAAATATCACGGCTGATAAGCCTGCTGATTCAGCCAAAGATAAATCAAAATCGAACAAGGGAAAAGGCAAGTCAAGTAAAGTAGAAGGTGACGTAACAGTATAGATAGCTCAATGATATGAGTTTAACTGAAAGGATCGACTAATTATGACGAAAGAAGAAAAGCAATATCTCGAGAAAATGAAAGAAATGAGCCGCCTCAGGGAGCTTGCAAGACAGCTCGGATAACCCGAAAAAAAGCCACTTTTAAAGTGGCTTTTTTTATGTCTTAAATGTGTGCTTTTTGTCGTCACTATAGTCGCTATTTTGACTTGAACACCTTGATATTAAGGGTAAGTAATTGTTTTGTATATTGTATGGGTTATTGGTTTTTTTAGAGGGATGTGATTGATTTTTAGTCCGATATTCGTTATCTTACTGCCTATAAATGCTATTGTGGCATCGATATTATTTCAAGGATGAATGCTTGGTATAAGTACCGGTATTATCAAAAGGGAATTTGCAATGAATTTTAGATCTTCGCTTGTAGCAAAGAGCGTTAAAGCTGCTTTGTTATTATTGCCAATGGGTGTACTTACCGCCTGTGGTTCTGCTGATACAACTGATGTTGTTACTCCAATTGAGCCGCCTCCTGCGCCTGCGCCAGAAGAAGTTAATCTTGGCGGCGGTGGTGTTAAAGGGCCGATGGCATTTGCTAATGTAAATGTCTATATGATTGATACGGCCAATGAAGATTTCCAAGGCACGCTTATTGCCTCCGCTAGCACCAATTCTCAGGCTAGCATAGAAGGTCTCTCACTTACTGAACCGTTAACACCCCCTTATCTCCTTGAGATCATCGCCGTTGAAGATACTATCGATATCACAACGGGTGAAGCCCCAATTATTAGTAAATTGTCAACAGTGATAACAGATGCTTCATTAGTATCAGGCCAAGGGATATACGCCACTCCGTTAACAACCATGGCAGTGAATCTTGCTTTAACTAATGCCGATAGCGCGCAATTACCATTTACTGGTAATGACGATGGTGTAACAAGTAATGAAGAGATATTAGCGGCACTGGCCGTTGCTGCGGAACAAGTTAAATCAACTTTAGGTTTTGGTCTTGGTAGTAACGTTGACATATACGATACACCTCCGTTAATTAATGACTCAACAGATACTCAAGAAGAGCAAGCGTCTACCGCTGCTTATCGTAGTGCTGTTGAAGCGTTTAGTGCTGTTGTTTATCAGATGCAACAGTCTGGTGGGGATACTGAAGCAACCACTGATGACATTATTGCAAATATGGCATCGGATTTATCTGATGGCATTATCGATGGCAGTTCAAACGGTGAGGAATTAGACAGTTATACTCCGGCTGCATTAGATGTATTGGCGCAGGATCCTGCCACATTACCGATCCCTAATGATCCGCAGCAACGTACAGTAAGTGATGTTAAAAATATAGTTTTAGAGGAAACCACCCAAACTGGTAATACTGAAACTGATACCACTGATTTTGACGAAAGTGAACAAGAGGTCAGTCTCCAACCCGCTGAGATATCGCCTGATGTTGATGGTGATGGTGTCCTAAACAGTGTCGATGCCTTCCCTGAAGATGCAAGCGCCGATAGTGATAATGATAATGACGGTTCACCAGATGTCGCATTTATCTTAGTCGATGGTGTGCGTAGCGCAGAAATCGACATCGAGAAATCTGATAATGATGATGATAACGATGGCGTAATCGATGAGAATGACGCCTTCCCATTAGACGCATCTGAATTTGCCGATACTGATAACGATGGCACTGGGGATAACAGCGATGATGATGATGATGGTGATGGTGTTAATGATGATAGTGATGACTTCCCGTTAGACAGCACGAGATCATCAGCGACCGATCAAGACAATGATGGTTGGGAAAGTAATCAAGATTCTGATGATAACGATGCAAGCGTACCTGAGATTGCATTTGTTGATACCGATGGTGACGGCTTAGCGGATAATGGCGGTAGCAGCCCTGACAGCGATGATGACAACGATGGTGTGCTTGATAGCGATGATGCGTTTCCATTAAATCCACAAGAAACAGCTGATTTGGATGGTGATGATATCGGTAATAATGCCGATCCTGATATCGATGGAGATGGTGTAGCCAATGAACTAGATCTTTTTCCATATGATATAAATGAGCAAAGCGATTTAGATGGCGATGGTATTGGTGACAACTCCGACACCGACACCGATGGTGACGGTGTCACTAACGAGCAAGAAGCCGAAGACGGTACCAACCCTTTACTTGCCGATACTGATGGCGATGGTGTTTTTGATGGTTCAGATAGCCTACCGCTAGATCCGTCAGAGCGCTTTGATAGTGATAATGATGGGATTGGTAACCAGTCGGATAACTGTATTTTAGTTGCTAACTTCCATCAATTAAATACTGATGACGACGAGTTCGGTGATGTCTGTGATAGCGATGACGATAATGACGGCGTACTCGACAGCGATGACGATTATCCGTTAGACCCATCATTATCTGTTAATAGCGACGCTGATAATGATGGTTGGCCGACCGAGCAAGATGAAGATGACAATGATGCGTCAAAACCTGGCACTGAGTTTATTGATACTGATGGTGATGGGCTCGGCGATCATGTTGATACCGATGATGATAACGATGGTGTATTAGATAGCGAAGATGCGCTGCCTTTAAATGCACTTGAGTGGCTTGATACCGACGGCGATGGCATAGGCAATAATAGTGATAGCGATGATGATGGAGATCTGGTCACCGATATCAGTGACGCCTTCCCATTAGATGACACTGAAAGCCTAGATTCGGATAGTGATGGCCTAGGTAATAATGCTGATAGTGATGATGACAACGATGATGTACTTGATAGTGTTGATGCCTTTCCACTTGACGCGAATGAATCGATAGATACTGACGGTGATAATATCGGTAACAATGCCGATCTCGATGATGATGGCGATGAAATTCTAGATACGGAAGATTTATTCCCACTTGATAGTAATGAAAGTGTCGATGCCGATGGTGATGGTCAAGGTGATAATGCTGATAATGATGACGATAACGATAATGTGGTCGATAGTGAAGATGCATTTCCGTTTGATGCTGCTGAATCGTTAGATACCGATGGCGATGGGCAGGGCAATAACGCCGATCTTGATGATGACAACGATAACGTTAATGACAATCTGGATGCGTTCCCACTTGATGAGTCAGAATCGTTAGATACCGACGGTGATGACATTGGTAATAACGCTGATACTGATGATGATGGTGATACTGTTGCTGATAGCGACGATGCATTCCCGCTTGATGAATCGGAATGGTTAGACACCGATGGTGATGACATTGGTAACAATGCTGATACCGATGATGACGGTGATACTGTCGCTGATGGTGAAGACGCGTTCCCATTAGATAGTACTGAATCTGTAGATACTGATGGTGATGGTGTTGGCGACAATTCTGATGCATTCCCTGAAGATGCAACGGAATGGTTAGATACAGATAATGATGGAGTCGGCGACAATGCTGACCCTCAGCCCAATAATCCAGATGTATTATTTCCTGGTTTAACTGGTGTCTTATCTCAAGAACCCGTTTACAGCCTAGGTAGTGATTACGATTACGGCGACGTTCAATATAACTATGAGCAGATAGCGTATAACGTTGCGACGGACACCACGACCATAAATGAATATGTTTATGACTTTGATACCATGACGTTCAAACTTGAAACAGAGTTTGAAGCAGACGATGAGTTGGTATTGACCGGTGATGGTTGGCAAGCATATGCAGAAGATCATCAAGTTGAGCAACAACTATCTGATGGTTCTACTATTTTTTCAAATAGCCAAGGTGATAAAACATTAGTGTCTGGTATCGCCATTGACAGCACTACGATGACAATGGGGGCACTGCTTAAGCAATATGGCAGATATGACATGATGTCGTGGAGTCAAAATCTTGATTCGCTTGCGGTATTTGATCAAAATGCACAGCTATACAATGTTACCTTTACGCACTTAACCAGTACCTACCGAATTTTGGGCGGTGGTGGTTGTGAAGAAGATTCAACAGACAGTGAAATTTGTGAGTTTTCAACACTACGAAATTATCAAAGTGAGCACGCTGATGGCGGTTTAACCAACATAGAGCAAGTGTTTGTTGAGCAAGCGTGGCTTGGTGAAAATGTTGATGAACTACAGACACTATATATCGGTAGTGATGACGACCATTACATTGGTGCTGAATTACTGAAGTCGGATCAAGACACTGGGATTGTTAACCTTTATGTTTTCTCTCAAACGAACTCAGAACCACCACGTTTAATCGCGGTTCAGGGTAATTGGTCGCGCCATACCGTTCATTCTCAAGAGATGATTTCGTTAGATATTCCACAACAAGCAGTAGACTTAATTGATGTAGAGTTAGAGTATGAAAGTATTCATAGATTTTACGCCTTAGTTGACGGTCTCGTTCGTGATGGATTCCAAACTGAAATAGACAGCCAAGATGAAGGCGGTGATGTCTGGTTCAATCAATCTGCGTTAGATCAAGTGTTAGCTAATTTTGAGTTCGGTGATACCGATCAAGATGGCAATCCAGATGCTAGCGATAGAGATGATGATAATGATGGCGTTGATGATATTGATGATGCCTTCCCACGCAATAACGCTGAGTGGCTTGATAGCGATGGCGATGGTATTGGTAACAATAGTGACACTGATGATGACGGTGATGGTATTGCAGATAATGATGACTTGTCTCCGAATGATGAACTTATTGGGGGAGCACAACCATTAGTAGCTGCAGATATTGCAGAGTCATATATTAATGTTCTGTCGCAACATATGGTTGCACCTGCTATCGCTTTAGGGCGTGTTCAAGGGGGAGTGATTGCATTTAATCCTGATGGTAGTGGTTATCAAACGTCTTCAGCAAATATGGCTACATTTGAATGGGCTCTATCTAATGACAGTCTAGGGCTTAACTATTTTGCTGGTGAAAGTGCTTCAGAATGGTTTATGGCAGATGATCTACTCTCCTGGGGCGTACTGACCAACGAGCAATATAACAACTTTAAACTAATGAATTATGGCGACTGGATTAAGATGCTAGTTACACCACAATCTTCAGTTTGGCAGTTACTTGGATCCTCAAACGACTCTGACCGCTTTTGGGTAATAGAAACCAATAGCTATTATATTGAAGCAGACTATGTAAGGGACGCAACCATTGGTAGTCATACCGATGATGCGATTATCGTTGAGCTTCCTGGTCAGGAAGTAGAGCGTAAACACCTTTCATCGCTGGAACAAGTTGCTTTCAGCAGTGAAGAGGTTATTGGTCAATGGGCGTTACCAATTGGCTATGACGATAGTGGCTACCTAGAGTCTGATTTGATTAGCTTTGCTGCCGATGGAACCGCGAGCGCACAGCATGGTGACACTTCATTCACATGGCTAATATCTCAGGTTGGCGATTTAGTATTAACAGAAGTGAATGTTGAAATACCACAAACCTTTACTTATCAACAAACTGCCAAATTTGATATCGGTAGCGCTGTTTTTACGAAATTTGAGCAAGGTGATTCATTACTCACTTCATACAGTTTAGTGATAAAAAATGATGACGCGACTCCGGCGTTTAATTTACAGAGTCAGTTCTTAATGAGTAGTTTCACGCTTACTAATCCAGATTATTATGATGAGAATGGGAACATCAAGTTCGCCGATTACTTTGGATTTATTCTCAACAGTGATGAAACGATGGATCGGATTTGGGGAGAAAACATTATTAATGGTCGAGGAACCGGTGACTGGTTATGGCACACTAATAATGAAGGGAATATCCAATTTAATCTAAATGTTGCGTACGATATTAACAGCGGTCAAGCGATGACTGCTCGCTGTAATACGACTGATGAATATTGCAACGAACGTACCCGTCGTTATTGGCAACCGCTAGCTCAAAGTGGAGATCGAATCTATGTTATTGAGTGGCAAGAAAATAACGTCAACGGCTATGACTTCCCAAGTGAACCTGAGTGGCAGCTAAGCATTCCAGCTCGTGTTAATTACTATCAAGTACATCCATTCTCTCTTGATTATGACAACGATGGCATAAACGATGATGTCGATAACGATGATGACAATGACGGCATCGCCGATATCGACGATGCATTCCCACAAGATAACTACGAATGGTCCGACGTTGATGGTGATGGCCTTGGTGATAATCGCGATACTGATGATGATAACGACGGCGTTAATGATTGGGCAGATGAATTGCCGCATGATGCTACCGAACATCTAGACTCTGATGGCGATGGTATTGGTAACAATGCTGATAGTGATGATGATAATGACGGTGTTATTGATGATATTGATCTCGCACCATTTAATGATCAAGTGGGTGCAGCGTTAGCGTTCGATGCAAGTAATTTAGCGCCAAAGTATATTGAATTAGTCAAAGGGAAGTTACAGGATCCGACGATAAGCACAGGCCATCAATTAGGCTATGCTATTGAGTTTACCAATGGTGGTTCTGGTATTGATAGTGTTCGCACCGGTGGTGCCTTGTTTAACTGGGCTTTAGCTGACGATACTCTTGTCACGCAATATATATTGGCAGAACAAACTGAAAACTATCTACAACCACATGAGCTGCTTGAGTTAGGGGTTATTACCCAAGAAGCATATGATAACTTCCTGCAGAATTCAGGCGATGGATACGTCGGCGTGATGGAGTCGATGCTGTCACAACAATGGTCTCTATTGGAAGATACAGATGACGTGGATCGCTTCTGGATTGTCGATACCATGAGATATCAAATTATTGACGAAACGCACCGTGAGCTGTTGTTTGGTAGTGTAAATGCCGAAGCTGTTACCATTGAAAAGGAAGGCTTTGAGGAGCAATTAACGGAATTTTCGACACTGTCAGCACGCGCATTTAGCAGTGAAGAAATCGTTGGACAATGGGCGCTACCAATAAACTATGATCCGGGTAATGAAGACGACAGTCGTCGCTTAATTGCGGATTTAGCCACCTTTAATGCCGATCTTACTGGCCAGACGATGATCAATAGTCGCAGTTTTACCTGGGCGATAGACAGCGGTAATTTAAGCGTTACCTTTGATAATAATGACGTACTAACATTTACTCGCTTTGAGCAATACGATAACGGTATTGGCGTTTATGCATTCGCTAATGATACAGCAAACGGCAAAGCGTATAGTAGTTATTCACTAGCGGTTAAAGTAGACCAATCAAGTGCTAATGCACTGCCAATGAATCAGTTCATGATGAACAGTTTCACTTTAACTGACCGTGAGGCTTATGATAATTTAGGTGATATTATTAAGAAGCGCTATTTTGGTTTCCGCTTCGAAGATAATAATAAAGTGAGTCGCTTTTTAGACGGTGATTTCGACTTGAATTACCACCGTAGCGGTTGGGACCGTTGGTTCTGGGAACAGCAAGCTAGCTTAATCACGATTACGTCGTTTGAATCGCAGAATGACGGGCTCTATAGCAACTGTGATGTTAGCAATGATCAATGCAATGCTCATCGACGTCGCCACTGGCAAGTATTGTCTCAGACAGAGGACCGTGTGTATGTCTTAGAATGGGAATTTCGTAATCACGCTTCTTATGAATACCCAAGTCAAAACGATAATTGGCAGCCGTACATTCCAGCTAGAGTACAGTTCTATCAAGTGTTCCCAATTGATTCTGATGGTGATGGCATCAATGATGACATCGATACTGATGATGATAACGATAATGCACTAGATGAAGATGATGCGTTCCCATTTGATCCAATTGAATCATTAGATACTGATGGTGATGGTATAGGCAACAATAGTGACTATGATGATGATAATGATGGTATCAATGATAATAATGATGCCCTACCACTCGATGAGAATGAGAACCTAGATACTGATCTTGATGGTATTGGTAACAATGCAGACAGTGATGACGATGGTGATGGTGTTAATGATATTAATGATTTATCACCATTAGACCCATCTATTGCTGGTGGTTTAGTGTTCGACGCGGTGAACTTAGCCCCTAAATATATCAGTATTGTTAGAGGAATGTTGACAGACCCGAGTATTAGTACTGGGCATCAGCTTGGCAGTGCCATTGAATTTAATGACGATGGTACGGGCCAAAAGAGTATTCGTAGTGGTGGCTCAGCATTTAATTGGTCGTTAGTGAATCAAGACTCACTCGCCATTGAGTATACCAATGAGCAACAGCGCGAGAGTTACCTTAGCTTGACGCAATTGCTGGATTTAGGCCTAATTACTCAAGAAGCAATGGAGAGCTTCCAGCAAAATTCAACAGATACATATGTCGGTGTTACCGAGTTACTTGTATCACAGCAATGGTATTTATTAGAGGATAGCGACGAGATTGATCGTTTTTGGGTAGTCTCTAGTGATGAATACCAGATCCTTAATGATACGCATCGCGAGTTATTGTGGGGAAGCGTAAATGCAGAGCCTGTTGTTATTGACGGTACAGGTGAAGAAAGCGAATTAATCGAGTTCTCCACATTGTTAGCTGAAGAATTTAGTGAATCAGAAGTGATTGGTCAATGGGCGTTGCCAATAGGCTATGATCCAAGCAATGAAAACACTAGTCATCGTTTAGTGGCTGACTTAGCAACCTTCGACGCCGATTTTACTGGCCAAACGATGATCAATTCCCGTAACTTTACATGGGAGATAGTCGCCGGCGATTTGGTTGTCACGTTTAATGATAGCAACACTGTCGTTACATTCACCCGTTTTGAGCAATACGAAAATGGTATTGGGATCTACGCTTTTGCTCATGATGAGAGCACTGGTCATGCATATAGTAGCTATTCTTTAGCCGTTAAGGTTGACGAATTAGCGTCGAATACTATGCCAATGGATCAATTCATGATGAATAGTTTTACGCTAACCAATAGTGATTACTATGATATGAATAGTAATATTATTAAGGAGCATTATTTTGGATTCCGCTTTGAGGCCAATAATAAGGTAACGCGCTTTCTCAGTGGCAACTTTAATTTTAATGAACAAGGTGAAGGTTGGGACCGATGGTTCTGGGAGCAAGAGGCTAACTTAATCACTATTACATCGTTTGAGTCTCAAGAGCAGGGGCTTCATGCAACTTGCGAACTAAGTAGCGAGCAATGTAATGGGCATAGACGTCGTCACTGGCAAATATTATCCCAAACAGAGGATCGAGTGTATGTATTGGAATGGGAATACCGTAACTATGAGTCACACATATTCCCAAGCCAAGGAGATAATTGGCAGCCTTATATTCCGGCTAGGGTCCAGTTTTACCAGACATTCCCAATTGATTCTGACCGTGACGGTATAACCGATGATCTTGACTATGATGATGATAACGACAATGTGCTCGATGAGGATGATGCGTTCCCATTCGACCCATCAGAATCGTCAGATTCTGATGGCGATGGCATTGGCGACAATACTGACTTCCTTAAGTTAAGTGATTTGACCTTTGTTGATGCAACTGTCGAGCAATGTTTAGCTGATAGCTATGGCGCTAATACCCCTGTGACGAATATAGAGTCATTTAGTTGTCATCATAATGAACTAACGTCTCTGGAAGATTTAGGTCAGCTAACATCGCTAGAGTATTTGTACCTTATTGATTCTAACGTTGTAGATTGGTCGGCATTGGCAGGATTAACTCAGCTGAGAGACTTGGGCTTTAGAGATTCTAATTTTTCAGACGTATCATTAATTGCTGCTCAAGAAATTTACTCTTTAGATATTGTTGGAACAGATATAACTGATATCTCCGGATTATCCCATCTAACAAACCTTAGGACATTAACGTTAAATAATGATATTACGGATATTAGTGTATTTAACGCGCTAACTTATTTAGATAATATCAGCTTGCGAACAATGCCTGATGATATAACGCCATTATTTGCGCTGAGCAATTTAACAAGGCTTAGAATCGAAGGGCCAACTTTTACTGATTTGAGTTTCTTGAATGTTATCGGCTATAACCTAACGGGTTTCGATTTACTCGAAACCTTAGTGACTGATTTAACGCCAATGACCAATATGTATAATTTATCGTGGTTACAAATGCAGGGTAATGAGGGAGTGACCGATATATCTAGCTTAGCTGGCCTGACTAATTTACAACAGATATCGTTCGCTTACTCACCGTTATTAACTGATATGACCGCTATTTCAGAGTTAGACAATCTTAGTGATTTAGATATTAGTGATACTGGGGTGACAGACTTATCATCATTGCTAACACTTTATAGTCTGCAAGATTTAGCAATATATAATTTAGTGATCAGCGATCAGACTCAACTTGACCTGTTGCGAGATCGTGGTGTTGATATTTACAGTAATTATGTATCACCTCAAGATATTTCATCACTACAGTCAGATAAATTAGTCGATGTGTTAACTTCTCCAGTTGATGGCACCGTTTATACAGCGGGTCAATTGGCAACCATTACTTGGGATAGCACTAACATGTTGGGTAGCAGTGTCAGAATGTACGTATTGTATGATGACCCTAGCGACCTCGGCGGCGGGGCTAATGTCGACTTATCGTTAGTGCAATCAAGAAATTGGGGAGAGTTCGCCAGTGTGGTCACTAATAACGGTAGCTTTGATTTTGATCCTTCAATTATGAGTGGTAGTGGTAATGCTTATAAATTATTGATTGTCAGTGACGAAGGCTATTGGAGCCTGTCGAACGGAACATTCACGTTACAGTAACTATTATTATCAGCAGGTGCGCATTGGTCCACCTGCTAAGGATTAATAAGTGAAAAATATCTTAGTTATCGTTAGCGTCGTATTTAGCCTTGCAATAGCGCTAATGTTTTACGTTCAATCGGCCGGGCTTCAAAGTGAAAACCTGGCACTAAGCACTCATATTGAACAACTCGAATTGCGTTTAGCTAAATTCGAAGCGAGTCAAAAATCAATTGTAATGAGTTCGACCTTTACTCGTTTAAAAAAAAATCAAGCGGTCTCTAATTCAGATACAATTATACGCGATCAAACAAAACGCAAAGCTAACATCCTGCCGCCAATTAAGCCTAAAGGGCGCGATACATTACCACTCTAATGCGATGATTATTAGTCACACACCAACATAACGTTTTTGTAGCTGTGCCGGTGTCATGTCGAAGTATTTTTTAAACGCGTTTGAAAAATTGGACGGGTGGCTGTAGCCAGCAAGGTAGCCTGCTTCTCCAACCGACATATTGTCAAACAAAATAGCCCGTCGTGCATTCTCTAACCGCTGATTACGAATATATTCTTTTAGCGTGCACTGATGTGTCGCCTTGAAGTAGCGCTGGAGTGTACTAATGCTGGCACCAAGCTTTTTAGCCAGCTGCGCCAAGCTCAAATCCATCGTTAAGTATTGGCTAAGCTGTCGTTCAAATCTGTCGTCAGGGTTATTTGTATTTTCAGCGTTA
>Ga0209292_1005645_pt1 | contig 12690 bp, 11 predicted proteins | sample GOMGulsemesocosm_2_FD_184634 | JGI IMG/M metagenome (GOLD analysis project Ga0209292, IMG submission 184634) | Methane-oxidizing microbial communities from mesocosms in the Gulf of Mexico - GOM9C Gulf of Mexico (SPAdes) (version 2) | ecosystem: Environmental > Aquatic > Marine > Cold seeps...
ATCACCAATTGTTGCTTGCCCTTGATGCCATTCCATAATACGAGCAACAATCGCTAAACCTAAACCAAAACCACCGGTTTCTCTGTTTCTTGATTGATCACCACGTGAGAAGGCATCAAAGATAACTTGTTTGAATTCATCAGACACTCCTTCGCCATTATCTTCAACACAGATTTGGCATTGTTCATTCTGTACAGACAAGGTCACTCTCACTTTATCATCACCGTATTTAATAGCATTACTGATAAAGTTATTTACCGCTCGATCCATAAAATGTTCGTCACAACTGACAAATTTATCCGGTAAGTTATTGACCAATTCGATAGAGTTAACAAATTGATCATGACCGGCTATTTGTTGCTTAACCAGTGCACTAATATCGGTTCGAGTTATATTAAGTTCGGGTTTGTCATTATCAAAAGCCGCATAAATCAGCATTTCATTAATAAGCTCCTCCAATTCACAAACATCATTACTTATTTGTTGCTGATACTTGGCCCTTTTTCCGTCATCTTTAATTGAATCAAGCATTTGCAATGCAAACTTAGTGCGAGCAAGTGGTGTTCTTAGTTCATGTGAAACCGCATTCGTTAGCTCTTTATGTGCTTCAATCAAGCGTTTTATTCGAGCTGCCATCATGTTAAATGAAGCTATCATTGGTGCAATCATGGTTGATTTTGCTGCTGGAGCTTTACTATCAAACTGCCCATTGCCAAATGCTCTTGTGGCTTTTTTCAGTTCCTCTAAATCGCGTGACATTGGCCACAACCAAATAAAAATAACAACACCAAAGGTAGCTAAAATCATTACACGGTAAGTCGATTTAACTCTTGGCCTAGTTGGCATTTTTGCAGGACCCAGTGTAATCACAGAATTTGAATTTTTAATGAGGTAATGAATAACCACTTGCTCATCAAAATAATAAATATGAGCACTAGAGTGTGTTAAAGCATTGTGGTCAGTGTGGTCAACAGCTTCAACTTCTTCTAAAGACATTAACTTTAAGGGTAACTGCCACCGTTCCCCCGCTTTTTCAATGATATTTTCCCACTCTTCTTCTGGGTGTTTCTGTACATAATCACCTGTGGCCATCATCAGGGTTTTATAACCCGTGTAGGACTCGATATCTTGCTCAAGGTATGAAGTCCAAACTTCATCAAGCGCCCAAGAAAAGATAATAAAAGTAGAGATGATGAAAAAATATAGATTGAAAAAAGAACGGCCTAGTTTCATTAAAGTACCTTATTAACGAATAATAATGATGATGTTAAGAAAAAGGCTTTGTCACTACCAAAGAAGAAACAAAGCCTTTATTTTAAATAACCCTACTCATATAAAGTATGCATATAAGTAGGGTTTTACAGTGTCATATATTATCTCGAATTAACTCCATGCATCTGGAACAAATAAGTAGCCTTGACCCCAGATTGTTTTGATTCTAAAAGGTGTTTCCGTACTGTCATGTAGCTTTTTACGTAAACGAGAAATACGTACATCAACGCTTCTATCTAAACCGTCGTATTCACGACCAATTACCGCTTTATAAATATAATCACGGTTTTGCACTTCACCTGATTTACTTGCTAATAACCACAACAAATCAAACTCTTGGCTTGTTAAGTCAACATTTTCTTCTTGAAGAGTCACTTTGCGAGAAGCTTTATTAATATATAAACCACCACAAGTTATTTCACCCTTCTCTTCACTTTGATTCGGTAAGTCACCACGGCGTAATAAAGCATTAACTCTGGCAAGTAATACACGTGGTTCAACTGGTTTGATGACATAATCATCTGCACCAATCTCTAATCCAAGTACTTGGTCAAAATCGGTACTTTTAGCTGTTAACATCAGTACAGGGCCATTAAATTCTGGGCGTAAATCACGACAAACACCAAAACCATCTTTGCCCGGCAACATAACATCTAAAATAATCAAGTCAGGAGAGAAAAGTTTCACTCGTTTGGCAACAGTATCACCACGGAACTCTTGTTTAACGTGGAAACCTTCACTCGTTAAAAAGTCAGTGACTAAATCCGATAATTGGCGATCATCTTCAACCAATAATATTTTTTTTACGCTTGAGTTACTATCTGGCATGTTCATTTCCTTATTTATAACGCGTTATTTAGTATAAAACAGTAAATAACAGTTCGAATAACTGATCTAACAGTTTTCTCGGTTGTGTTGCTCATTTAGGCTTAGCTTAAACAAGTTATTACGGTTAAACAATAGGTTCTACCAGTTGTTACGTTTAAATTACATTTTATAACAGAGAGGGTGAAATAAAACTTGCGAGATGCTAGATAAACAAGCAAGATCACTGCCTTAATTTGCCAAATAATTCATGGCGATATTGTTGCTTCAAAGTCATTAGGAATTCTATGAAAATCATCTCTTTTAACATCAACGGCCTTCGCGCCCGCCTTCATCAATTACAAGCAATCATCGATAAACATCAACCAGATATCATTGGTTTACAAGAGATCAAAGTACATGATGAAGCTTTTCCCTTAGAAGCGGTTGAAGCCATGGGCTACCACGTCTATTTTCATGGTCAAAAAGCCCATTATGGTGTTGCTATGTTATGTAAAAAGGAAGCCGATATTGTACAACGTGGCTTCCCAACCGATGATGATGAAGCTCAACGCCGCATGATTATGGTTACCACTACGAATGAACAAGGTGAAAAAGTTACTGTATTAAATGGTTATTTCCCACAAGGTGAAAATATTAGCCATGAGACAAAATACCCGTATAAAAGAAAGTTTTATAAGGACTTGATGACTTACCTAAATGAAAATCATAGCAATGATGAAAATATCGTTGTCATGGGTGATATCAACATATCTCCACTTGATCTTGATATAGGAATTGGTGAAGTTAACCAAAAACGTTGGTTAAAAAGTGGTAAATGTTCATTCCAACTAGAAGAACGTGAATGGTTAACCACCTTAATGGACTGGGGCTTCATCGACACTTTCCGCCAATTACACCCTGATACTACAGAACGTTATTCATGGTTTGATTATCGCTCCCGCGGTTTTGATGATAACCGCGGTTTACGTATTGATGTGGTATTAGCTACCAAAGAGCTGGCAGCAAAGTGTATTGAAGCAGATATTGATTATGAATTACGTGCCATTGAAAAACCTTCCGATCATGCACCTATCTGGTCAACATTTTCATAAGGCCTAGCTAAATGAGCACCATAAACTTAAACCAACAGTTAGCACATTACCGTTGTCCTCTATGTCAGCAAGCATTACTGCTTACTGACAAGAGCTATCGCTGTGAGCGTAATCATAGCTTTGATAAAGCTAAACAAGGCTATGTCAATTTACTTCCAGTTCAGTTCAAACATTCAAAAGAGCCTGGAGATAACAAAGCGATGGTACAAGCAAGACGGGCTTTTCTAGACAAGGGTTACTACCAGCCATTAGTTGATAGTATGCTGGCTTTATATCAAAAATATAGCGATAAAAGTGCCGCTGTATTTGATGCGGGTTGTGGTGAAGGTTTTTATACTCATCAGCATAAGACGGCAGACAATAGTGTTTACGGTGTTGATATTGCAAAAGAAACAATTAAAATCGCCTCAAAACGTTATCAAGATTGTTTTTTCAGCGTAGCAACATTATCTGATCTACCTTTTACCGATGGTCAGTTTGGCTGGTTATATAGTGTTTATGCGCCGATTTTAGAGACTGAATTTACTCGAATCCTGCAAGATAACGGTTATTTACTGACAGTCAGTCCTGCTGAGAATCATTTGTTTGAATTAAAAACGTTAATATATCGCCAAGCAAATAAACATGATGTTTCTAAACAGCCCATTGAGCAGTTGACCCTAGTGGAAGAGCAGCATTTAAACTATCCAATGAGTTTTTCAAACAGCGAAGATGTACTGAACTTACTTGCTATGACCCCATTTGCTTTTAAAGCCAGTACTGAGCTTATTGAGCAATTAACACAACTTGAGCAGTTTACTTGCCAAGCCGATTTTGTGCTGAGGTTATATCAAAAGAAAGGTATGGATACCTAGATAAAAGAAATGTGAAGTAAAAATTTTGATTTACCTTTTGCCGCTTTGGTTACCATTAACTGATAGCTATAGCGGTGAGATATTGACGAGTTAAGGTTAAAGAGTTAACTATTTTCGTGTTGAAAAAGTTAACTGGAGAAGTTGGGCTAAATCAATATACCGAGGCTTATAAGTCGCTAATTCTTCTACTGCTCGATAACTATCATCACCTTGAGTTCGTTGCTGCCCAATAAGTTCTTTGTCTTGCTCTTTACCTTGTTGTTTCACTTTCTCTAAACCACTGTGGTACCAAGATGCCAGTGATGGTGGTAATAACTTATCGGCTTTAACCCCTGATAATACTAAAGCCTGTACTGGCATACTCAATAAAAACAAACCATACATGAGCGATTGCGGTAAGGCATTTAATGCTTGATTGATAGAACCTTGACCTAACGGGTAACCCGAAGCGACATAAAGCTGCATAATCACGGTAAATAGCGCCAAGGCAGGAAAATAGCGACAAACAAAACGAGCACTTTGAACAGCTCTATAGTCACTAAAATAGCGCATTAATTCTGGCCTTTCAGGCCAAAGGGATAAGTATTTTTGACCCAACTTAATGAGTTGTACAACGGAGATATTCATATCACTACTATAGCAGTAACCATTGATAAGCAACAGCAATACCAACCTCTCTAGCTATTTAGTCATATGCAATTGTTAAAACGACCAATAAGGTTATTATTTATTTAATAAGTAGAACAACTAGTTATTACAATGAAAATTTTAACACCGACCACTTTTAAAAAAGTAGAAATTGACCAGCTAATGAATGAAAAGCTCGTTCAAATAGAGAGAAAACATAGTTCAAAGGTAACTCAAGCATAATTGCGAATAAAAACTATTTAATTAACAAGCTAAGCTAGTATTTATTGCATTGCATCAATATTTTTAGCCAAAGCCAGCGCTATAATAGCCCTATTCTCGTTATCGCATATAATGACATCATAAATTATTTTCGACTTTACTTTTATAAAGACACAATACATGACTCAACAAACAGCTAATAACCCAGCAACATCAAATACCAATGCTATTTTAGTGATTAACTGTGGTAGCTCTTCCGTTAAATTTTCACTTATTCAACCACAAACCGGCGAAACTCTTTTATCTGGCCTCGCAGAATGCTTACTCAGCAATGATGCTAAGATCACCATCAAGCAGCAAGGGATAAAAAACACCTTAACGTTAGCCTGCCCTTTTGATCATCAATCAGCCTTAGCAGTATTAGTACTACAACTACAGCAACTCAATCTAGTTGAACATATTTGTGCAATTGGTCATCGTGTTGTTCATGGTGGTGAGCAGTATTCCCAACCAACACTAATCACAGAGAAAGTAGAGCAAGCAATCGAAGAATTAGCTAAATTAGCACCGTTACATAATCCAGCTAACCTTATTGGTATTAAAGCATGTCAACAAGCGTTCAAAAGTTTACCGCAAGTTGCTGTTTTTGATACCGCCTTTCATCAGACCATGCCAGAAAAAGCTTACATTTATGGTCTGCCTTACGATTTGTATAAAGACCATGGGATAAGACGTTACGGTTTTCATGGTACCAGCCATTACTTTGTCGCTAAACAAGCTGCAAAGCAGTTGAAGAAGCCATTGGAGCAATGTAATTTGATCAGTGCGCATCTAGGTAACGGCTGTAGTGTTACTGTGATAAAAGAGGGAAAAAGCGTCGATACCAGTATGGGCATGACTCCCCTTGAAGGGCTAATGATGGGCACACGCAGTGGCGATGTTGATGCTGGCATTATCTTTCATTTAGTTGAGCATTTAGGTTACTCAATCACTGATGTTGATAAATTAGTTAATAAAGAAAGCGGACTACTAGGCATTTCAGCCTTGAGTAATGACTGCCGCTCTTTAGAAAGAGCCATGTTAGAAGACAATAATGTTCAAGCAGCTCTGGCACTTACCGTGTTTTGTTACCGTATAGCCAAAAGTATTGCTTCTTATAGCGCCAGCTTAACCCAATTAGATGGCCTTATTTTTACCGGTGGTATCGGTGAAAATTCCTCTTGGATACGTGCACAAATAATTAAGCAGCTCGCGTTATTAAATTTCTCTATCGATGAAAAAAAGAACCAAGAAACGTGCTTTGGTGCTTCAGGTGATATTGCTGCCGCCAATGCCCGCTCATGTTGGGTTATCGCCACCAATGAAGAATGGGTAATTGCCGAGCAATCAAATCAACTATTAAATACTTCAAACAAGTAATTAACCGATATATATTAAGTAGGATTTAGTTTATGCCACATAGAATTATGTTAATCCCTGTAGGCTCAGGTGTTGGACTCACTAGTGTTTCCTTAGGTTTATTACATGCTTGTCAGCAAAAAGGTATCAAAGTGGGTCACTTTAAACCCATCAGTCAACCTTCACGCAATACTATCGCTAAAAGAAATAAAACAGTTGAAGCCATTAGCTTATCTCAAAACAGTACTAGCATTTCGCTTAGCGATGTAGAAGCTAAAATGGGTAATGGCCAACGTGATACTGTTTTAGAAGAAATTGTTGCCAATTTTGATGCTTTTAAAAAAGACCATGATGTAGTCATTATTGAAGGATTAGTACCAACACCTAGACAACCTTACGCTGGCCGCATTAACCGCGATGTTGCTCAAGCGCTTGGCGCCGATATAGTATTAGTTGCCAGTCCCGGTAATGATAGTGCTGAAGAGTTTGAAGATCGCCTTGAAGTAAGCGCTGAAACCTATGGTGGTATCAAAAATAGACACCTTGTTGGCTGTGTTATCAATAAATTAAATTCTCCAGATCAAGACGAATTTGGTTTATTACCAAGAGAAGAAGAACTCGAAAACGATTTTAATTTAAGCCACTGGTTAGATTTAGACATTTTTAAAGGCCGGAATTTTGATTTACTCGGTACTGTTTTATGGGAAATAGATCTAATCGCGCCACGTGTTTGCGATATTAGTAATTACCTTGAAGCTAAAGTCATTAATGCTGGCGATATGGAGCATCGCCGCTTTAGAAGTGTAGCTTTTTGTGCGCGCACCGTATCAAACCTTGTCAGCTATCTTGTACCTGGCCGGCTTATTGTTACCCCAGGTGATCGCACTGATATTATCATTGCGACCTGTTTATCTGCACTAAATGGTACAAAGATTGGCGGTTTAATGTTAACCAACGGCTTTGAACCATCAGAGCAAGTTTGGGATCTCTGTAAACAAGCGTTAGACGCCGGTTTACCTGTACTTTCTGTGCCTTGGGATACTTGGCAAACATCACGTCATATAATGAGCTTTAATCCTGAAATCCCACAAGATGACCTGCAGCGTCAAGATAAAGTAAAACAGCATATCGCCGATAGTTTAAACAGTAATTGGCTTGAAAGTTTAACCTCTAAAAACAATAGTTATAATTTATTATCACCACCTGCTTTTAGACATAAATTAACTGAACTTTCTCGTAAAGCTAATAAACTCATTATCTTACCTGAAGGGTCTGATATCCGTACGATTAAAGCAGCAGCAATTTGTTGTGAGAGAAACATAGCTAGGTGTCAACTGCTCGGTAATAAAGAAGAAATACTTAGAATCGCTGAGCACCAAGGAATTAATTTACCTGATAATTTATTAATCACAGACCCTGAAACCATCAGGCAAAATTATGTTGGCCCATTAGTTAAATTACGTAAGAATAAAGGGTTAACCGATGTTATAGCACAAGAAAACTTAAAAGATAATGTTGTGCTAGCGACTATGATGTTACAACTTGGTCAGGTGGACGGGCTAGTCTCTGGCGCGGTTAATACCACAGCAAATACCATCAGACCGGCTCTTCAGCTCATTAAAACCGCCCCCAATAGCTCGTTAGTCTCATCAATATTCTTCATGTTACTACCGGATCAAGTACTCGTTTATGGTGATTGTGCTATTAACCCTGAACCCAATGCAGAACAATTAGCCGACATTGCGATTCAATCTGCTGACTCAGCGAAGGCTTTTGATATTGAACCTAGAGTTGCCATGATCAGTTATAGTACGGGCAGCTCGGGTCACGGTGCTGATGTTGAAAAAGTAGCAAAGGCAACAGAGATTGCAAAAGCTAAACGACCAGATCTAATCATTGATGGTCCATTGCAATATGATGCAGCCATCATGGAAAATGTTGCCAAGAAAAAAGCGCCTAACAGCCCTGTGGCCGGGAAAGCAACTGTGTTTATATTCCCAGACTTAAATACAGGTAATACTACCTACAAGGCTGTACAACGTTCAGCTGATCTGGTTAGTATTGGCCCTATGTTACAAGGCATGAACAAACCCGTTAATGATCTCTCTCGTGGTGCATTAGTTGATGATATTGTTTATACCATAGCGCTTACCGCAATTCAGGCAACACAGTAACGACCTTCTAGCTTATAATTTACCCAAGCGATATATTTCCCAAGCTGGTTAAACTGATTTTATTCAATTTAACCAGCTAAAAACTCTATCTAATCACATTAAAGATTGGAAAAGCCCCTTTTATACTTAATCTCTGGATTTATTGTAATTAAAAGCCAACTAGACAAAAAATGAACAGCTGTTTTTTTTGTTATTTATCAAAGAGAAAGTAAGTTACCATAGGATTACACACAATTCTATCCACAGGTTCTGTGGATAGAAAATTTCAAGATAATCCGGGATTACCCGCTATTTTTACTTAAAGTGGCATTAAAAAATAGCGACTTACCATAACTTTTACATGAAAGTAGGTGTTTTCACACAATAGTTCGATTGTTAAGAGCATTAAATTGATATATTTAAGCAATAAGTACAGTAACTAGTGCTATAATTAAACCACTATAAGAAAGCTTAATAAGGACATGAATGTCACAACTAACACTCAGACTCATCAAGGAACGTTTTGCTATTCATAGCTTATCTGAGAGTTCTGTTATTCCTGCTGAAGTGTTTTCCGCCAGCATGTTTTTTATTGCAAAAACATTCGATGAAATATCAATAGTCATTCCACAAAATATCATCATCGCTAGTGATGACGTAGAGTTAGGTTGGCAGGCACTAGAAGTTGTCGGTCCATTAGATTTTACCATGACAGGCATTTTATCTAATATCTCGACGGCATTGGCTGATGCAAAGATCAGTATTTTTGCTATCTCTACTTTTGATACCGATTATATTTTAGTAAAAGAAGAATGCATTGGCGCGGCAATTGAAGCGCTACGCAGCAATAAATACCAAGTAATATAGTCTAAAAACAATTACTCATATATCTCTTGTAATTCTGTAGCAATAAAGTCAAAAACACGCCTAACTCTCACGCTAGTGCGAAGTTCTTGATGACAAACTAGCCACACAGGTAAAGTCATTATCGGACCCATATGCTGAAAGGCACGTATCAATTTAGTTTCTTTATCACCCATTTGTTCAGGAAAAAAAATTAACCCTTGCCCTTCTTTACTTAACTCAAGCTGTAATAATTGGAACGGGGTAATAATTGCAAAGTTTTTCTCTGATAAATTCCACCCCTTTTGATTAAGAATGTCCGTAATAGAATTCCTTCGATCAAACCCAATAACTTGAATGTTTTCAAGCTCGCTAAAGTCACTAATTACCGGGAATTTAGCTAAATACTCTGGTGTGCCATAAAGCCAAATGACTTCTTCTCCAATTTTTTTCGCGATCAAATCATTTTGTTTAGGATGAAAACTACGAATGGCAATATCAGCTTCACGGCGCTTTAAATCACTTGGCTCATTAGTTACCACAACTTCAATCGTGATACCTGGCTCTAAATGACGTAATTTTGCAATTATTTTAGGCAATAAAAACGCAGCGGTTAACTCTCCCGCCGAGACAATGACTGAGCCCTCAATTTTTTTAGATTGACCAGAAGCGGTGAGTGAAAAGGCTAATGCCGCATTACTCATTTCACGTGCATGCTCCAATAATTCCAAGCCACTATTGGTTAAGACTAAACGTTGCCCTACACGTTCAAACAATATGACTTTTAATTTAGCTTCAAGTGCACTCACCTGCCGGCTTAATGTTGGTTGAGTTGAGTTTAAGATTTTTGCAGCAGCTGAGAGTGTTCCTGCTTCAGCCGTTACGATAAACGCACGAATATGATTCCAATCAAAGCTTAATGAATGCCAGTTCATACAATTATGTATACCTAAAATGCAATAACAGAAGTATTAATGTCAGTATTGTATAGTTAAAATGATAAAACATGAAGCATGAGGATTAAAAGATGACAACACTTGTCTTAGGTGCAAGCGGTGCAACCGGTCAGTTAGTGGTTGAACAGTTACTCGCAAAAAATGAAAGCGTTAGGGTTATCGTTCGGTCGCTTAACCAGATGAGCAATATCTTACCTCTTGAAATAATGCAAGATAAACGACTGACAATTACCCAAGCGAGTGTAATGGATTTATCTAGCGAAGAATTAGCAGAGCATTTAAAAGACTGCCGAGCGGTAATTTCATGCCTAGGACACAATTTAACTTTCAAAGGAATGTTTGGGCAACCACGACGTTTGGTAACCAATACAGTAGAAAAGTTGTGCAAGGCAGTAAGCTTAATATCTTGTGGCGGCTCTCCGGTAAAATTTATTTTGATGAATACAACGGGTAATCAAAATAAAGTAGCCGGTGAAATAGTCTCTAATCGACAAGCTGCCATTGTAAAACTAATTAGAGTCTTAATTCCTCCTCATGCCGACAATGAGGATGCTGCGGGATATCTACAGCAATCTATTGGTGATAAACAAAAGGATATTGAATGGGTTATTGTTCGCCCTGACAGCTTAACTAACGAAAAATCAGTGACTAACTATGATATTCATGAGTCACCTATTCGTAGCGCAATTTTTGATGCAGGAAAAACCAGCCGAATAAATGTCGCTCACTTTATGTCCGAACTGGTGATTAATGAAAAAACATGGCATGCATGGGAAAACAAAATGCCTGTCCTTTATAACACCACAGCTTAAATAACTTATTAATTAGTTAGGATAAATACAATGAAAATGAATTACTTTGTTTTTGGTACCAACAATATGGAAGCTTCAGTCAAATTCTACGATGAGATTTTCAAAGACAATGAAATAACCAAGTTACATGATGAAGGGCGTATGACTTTATGGGGCGGTGCCAGCTTTATGTTTGCCTTGGCAGAGCCCTTTGATGGTGATAAAGCAACCTCAGGTAATGGTAATATGGTTGGATTTAATGTGGCTAGTGAAGTAGACGTTGAGCGGCTATACACTAAAGCTTTAAGCATGGGTGCTAAAGATGAAGGCTCACCAAAAATCCGCTCAGGAAAGTTTTCAGCCTACTTTAGAGACTTAGATAACAATAAAGTGTGTTTATATACATAATCTTTTGTTTATTCTGGTTAAGTGGAAAAACACTTAAGCAATTTGATACCATATAACTTAACAAAAATATTACTTATCAAGGAATAAAACGTGTCTAAAACTACTGCAACTTATTGGAATACTTTATCTAAAGAAAATAGCCATAAATGGGAGCCTATTGAAGGTAGTGATGGCATGTTAGAGCAGCTAACCCTTGCTATTGATGTAGTTACAGGTGATTACACTCGATTGACACGTTTTAAAGCTGGAGCCGATACCAAGTTATTTGGTGGAAAATCACATGATTACCCTGAGGAGATATACATAATGTCTGGGCGGCTCTATGATGTGGCCTTTGAGCAATGGTTAGAAACGGGCCATTTTGCTAGTCGTCCACCCGGCGAAATTCATGGACCATTTATTTGTGAGCAAGATTGTTTGGTGATGGAGGTTTCATTTCCAAGCCAAAGCGTAGCGATTACAGATGTAGCTACGACATGTACACCTAACATATAAAACTACTCTACAGGATATTATGAAAATTGTTGCTGTTAGTGGTGTATTAGGTCCAGGTAAAAACACGGTAGAAAACCGTAATATCTTTACTTTTGATTAGCACAAATTACGTTAATTCATTGCAAAGAAATTCAGTGAAAAGTTTAACTCTCATGGAGAGCATGTGATCGGCCGGCCTTAATGAATATAGATTCAACTCATGGGTCGAATAATTAGTTAACACAGGCATTAGCTTACCTAACAAAAGCTCATGCTCAACCACAAAGTTGGGGATCAGCGCAATGCCTTGGTGAGCCAATAATGCTTCAGTAAATAACGCACTGTTATTGGATTGTAAGAATGGTTCAATGTACACATCATTCACGTTATTATTTTCAATGAACTGCCATTTCTTTTTGTCTCCTTGTTGTGAATAGACTAAACAACGGTGACTTTTAAGTTCTTTTGGTAACTTAGGCACACCGAATTTTTCAAAATATTCTGGTGATGCACACGCTGTAAATTGATAGGTCTTTAATTTTTTGCACAGTAAGGAACTGTCTTCAAGTCTACTTGTTAACCTAAGTACTACATCAAACTCCCCTTCAATAACGTTGACATGCATATCGCTCATATGAACATCAACAGTAATCATGGGATATTGGACCATAAATTTAGCCAAAATAGGTGAAAACACACATAATCCCCAGCTCATTGGCACACTTATTCTGATTTTACCTTTGGGTTTAGATTGAGTTTCGGTTAACTCATCA
>Ga0209292_1005648_pt1 | contig 12687 bp, 10 predicted proteins | sample GOMGulsemesocosm_2_FD_184634 | JGI IMG/M metagenome (GOLD analysis project Ga0209292, IMG submission 184634) | Methane-oxidizing microbial communities from mesocosms in the Gulf of Mexico - GOM9C Gulf of Mexico (SPAdes) (version 2) | ecosystem: Environmental > Aquatic > Marine > Cold seeps...
GAAACGCCAACCCCATCACCTTTTTAACGCCGAATAGGGCGCTCAAGGTAAATGGCTGGGCAGACTCACTGAGAGGCCTGTAACTCGATGCTTATTCCTAAATCACATATTGCCACTTTGGTTTATTGGCTCACGTTCTTAGTAACGGCGAGTTTGCCCCTTACACAGGCCAACGCCAAAGAAGGTGTCACGGTGCCGGAATTGGTGGCCATGCTCAAACAGGGGGGCTACATCATTTACCTGCGCCACGGGGCCACCGACCACACCCAGAACGACCAGGACCTAAGCGACTTAAGGGAGTGCAGCAAACAACGCAACTTAAATACACAGGGCAAACAGGAGTCCAGGTTACTGGGCAACGCCTTCAAAGAACTGGGTATCAAGATAGACAAGGTACTATCCAGCCCGTATTGCCGCTGCGTGGACACCGCCCTGTTTGCTTTTAACCGGGTGGAAATCGACATGAACATGCGCGCCACCTTCGCCACCAATCAAACCGAGACCGAGTTTTTAAAACGCTACCTCACCCAACAACTCAAGATGCCGCCCCTGGCTCAACACAATCGGGTACTGGTGGGCCACACCGCCAATTTACGAGAAGTGACCAACGTATGGCCAAAACCCGAAGGGGTGATGCACATCTTTAAAGCCACCGGCCAGGACTACCAGCACATGGGGCGCATCCCCCCCTCACAATGGAACAGCCTAGTGAAATAAGGAAAAGAGCAGCGTGCCTAGCATGTCTTTAAAGTGGCGGTTCATCATAGCTCCCCTGTTGGGGATGGCCTTGATGCTGTTACTCATAAGCGACTATTACCAACAGGTGAATCGATTGGGGCTGGACCTTGAAGGCATCGTCGAGCGCGACATTCACGCCGCGCAATTGTTCACGCGCATCGCCAATCAGTCGGCGGTGAACCACGCCAGCATATTTAATTTATTAAGATATGCAGAACAAGAAGAAGATGAGGGCCTGGTTTACGACCGTGGCAAAAAATTGCTGCTAAAGATTCACGAATTGGAATCCCTGGTACTGGGAAAAGAAGTAAGTAAGCTATTACTGGGGCAAGTGTATGTGGAGCCAGATACCTTTATTAAACAATTTAAAACCTACAAGTACGGTGCCTCCAATTCCATTATTCTGGCCACCGTGGATTTAAAGTTAGCAAAAAACAAGATGCTGGAGATGACCGGCATATTTAATCAGCTCAATGTAGATTTATTATTATTGGTAAAGTCCACCGAAGACACCATTAACAGCAGCCTTAAACAACACAGGGTGAAAAGCCATACCATTACCCGAAAATTTTTCTTTTCCATGACTAGCGCGTTACTGGCCATCATGGCCATCAGTATCTTGCTCTCTACCCTGCTATCAAAAAAACTGCATCTATCTGTGTCTGAATTACACGCATTAACGGTGGAAAAAGAAAACGGCCTGACCAAAATATCCCATCACAAAAATGAAGTTGATTTGCTCGATGACGTTATTGCCCAGGTTAAAATCAACCACAACACCTTAATTTTTTCACAAGATGCCTTAAAACGTTATCAAAAAGATCTGGAGAGTATTATTCAGGATCGCACCCGGGAATTACAAAAAAGTAACCAGCAGTTGGAGGATTACAGTCAGGAGCTAAGAAAGTCAAAAGTTCGTGCCGAACAACGCACTCAACAAATCGCACAAAAAAATATCGAGATAGAAAATGCCTTCAGCCAACTACAAAAGGCGCAAACCGTGTTGGTGGAGTTTGAAAAAAATGCGGCCCTGGGCAGGTTGGTTGCCGGGGTGGCCCATGAGGTAAATACTCCCATTGGCATCACCGTCACCGCCGCCAGCTACCTGGAAGAACTCACCGGCAACATCCAGACTATTTTTGATAGAAAACGACTCACCCTCAGTGAGATGAAAGAGTATTTGGCCGGCACCAACGAAGCCATACAAATCATACTCACCAACACGCAACGAGCCGCCACCATCATTGGTAATTTTAAACAGATTGCAGCCGACCAAACGTCATTTGATTACCATGAAATTAACCTTAAAGAGTACCTTGACCGCATCATGCAAAGTTTAACCCCTGAATTTAAACGGCGCCCCATAACGGTGAACAATTTGTGTGATGACAACATAAACGTGTTTACCCTGCCCGGGGCTTTGGCACAGGTGCTCACCAACCTAATAATGAACTCTTTAATACATGGCTTTGAGGCTGACCAGGTTGGCACCATTAACATTCGCGCACGCAAGCAAGATGAACGGGTATTAATCACCTACCAGGACAATGGCAAGGGAGTGTCCGCAGAAAACCTGGTAAAGATGTATGAACCCTTTTACACCACCAACCGTCACGACGGCGGCACAGGTTTAGGCATGCACATAGTATATAACCTAGTGACTAATGCTCTGCAAGGGCACATACACAGCAGCAGTTTGCCGGGTGAGGGCATATTGTTTGAGCTGGACCTTCCCATCACCTTTGATTCAGATTCTAATCCTGCCCATAGACAGTCATTAACGTAAGCGTATTTTTCTGTTACCTACTATTTTCTGCCTACAAGGTTCTTTGGCCACCCCTGCCTGCTATTGGTCCGCATTCGCTCTAGGAGCCGCTTCTGCAAGTCGTAATAATGGTTTCACCATAACAACAAAACCAAAAGGGTGCCCCATGAGCAAAACAAGTCCTGAAAAAATTGCTGAATATAAAGCCATGTGTACCGAACATGTGCTGGATGTAAAACACGACAAAACTCGTGCCTTCCTGCACCGCGCCTTCGAAGAAGGGTATTCCATGATGGCCGAAAATTTTCTTACTCATCATGGTTTTTTTCAGGCCCCCCACACCAAAACTCTAACCGATGTGGACATTGCCATCCTAGGTGTCCCCATGGATCAGGGCGCACCCCACCGAGGCGGCACCCGTCACGGCCCAGAGTCCGCCCGTAAATGGTCTCATATCCATGGCCCGGTTAATCACCAACGTATCATTCCGTTTGAAACCTGCAATGTTATCGATTGGGGCGACATGGAATTCAATAGTTATTCAGCTAAAGAACGTTGTGATGAAATTTACGAGGCTTTTAAAGCCTTTAAAGCTCATAACATTGTGCCATTAACCTGTGGGGGTGAGCACACTATGAGCCACCCCATTATGAAAGCGTTAAGCGGCAACCAGTCCCTGGGATTAATTCACCTGGATGCCCATGCCGACACTGGCGCCACCCCCATCGGCGGCGATGACTGCAACGACGTATCCATTTTTCGCAAAGCTGTGTTGGATGGCACCCTAGATCCAAAGCGTACCGTACAAATTGGCATTCGCGGCCGCGCTTCTATTATGTGGGACTTCTCGCGCGACACCGGCATGCGCATATTCTCTGCCGACGAAGTTCACGACCGGGGTGTTGAAGCCGTCATGGACGAAGCCTTACAAATTGTGGGTGCCGGGCCTGCCTACCTTTCGGTGGACACAGATGCTATCGATTCCACTTACATGCCGGGTACCACCCTGCCTGAGCCCTTTGGTTTAACCGGCCTGCAAACTCGTAATATTATTAGGCGTTTAAAAGACGTGGATTTGGTTGGAGCCGATATTGCCGAGCTTTGCCCAGCCCATGATGCCAATGGTATTTCAGCTAACCTAGTGGCTGGCCTATTGTTTGAGATGCTGTGTTTGCTGTCAGAAGCCAGAACTCGCCGTACCGGAAAGACCCGTAAAACTCACTGGAAAAAACCCTAACCTGCTGCCCCTAAACTAACCATCAACCCTCTTTGACATTAAAAAATGCACAGAGGGTTGATACAGCACTCTGTACTCTACTCATCCTACAGACCGTAAACTCCCCAGCCGTTTTCTGCCCCCCACAATACACTCATATGTTTATTGCTTTAAAACCACCTATCACAATGACTTTTAGCGTGCCGTTTTATCAATGACAGCGAGCACTTCAGTGCGTCTGAATTTGGCAATTTTTAGTCCGCGAATGTCAATAACTCCCAGACTCTGCACTCTAGACTTAGTGACACCAGTTACAAAATTCCATAGATAGCACAGGTTCAAACCTGACATGCCATCTGTACCTATTCACCATTCAGAATATTAAAGCAGCACCCGATCAAAGTTACACGGATGTAACTATTTAAGGCAGGTAATAGTCATTTACCTAAAGTGTCTTAATCACTTCACTCTTGGGTTTACCCACGAGCATTAAAATAAAAACAGGAAGATACTTATGTTTTCTAAGAAATACCTCGCCTCGAAAGGCCGAAAAAAATACTTGGCGGCCGTCATCCCGCTCATAATGGCGGCCCAAGCTCAGGGTTTGGAATTTTATTCAGGCGGCTTTGAAGCCAAATTAGACACACAGCTTTCCATGGGCTCAAGTTGGCGTGTGGAGTCGGCCAAAGAAGGGGTATTGGTTGACCCTAACGGCAATGACGGCAACAAAAATTACCAAAAAAATGATGCCTTCTCTAAGGTGTTTAAAGGCAGTAATGATTTACAACTAAGTTACGAAAACTACGGTGCGTTTGTACGCGCAAAATACTGGTACGACGCCGCTCTGGAAAACGACAACAGCCTGGATGATTCAAACAATCATGCTCTGGCCAAGTATTCTGGTGCAGAAGTATTTGATGCCTTTGTTTACGGCGAATTTGAAGTCTTAGACATGCCCATCGATGTGCGTTTAGGCAAACAAGTGGTGAGCTGGGGGGAGAGTACGTTTATTTTAGGCAGTATCAACCAGGTAAACTCCTACGATGTGAGTGCCTTCAACCGCCCCGGCGCCAAAATTAAAGAAGCCGTAATTCCGGTGAACATGTTGTTTGCCAACGTGGGCCTCACCGAAAATCTAAGCGTGGAAGCCTTTTATCAATTGGAATACCGCGAAACCGTTTTAGATGGTTGCGGTACCTTTTTCAGCAGCAACGACTACGCCGCCGAGGGCTGTAACCCTGTGGTAGTGGATGAAGAGTTTGCCCTATTCATCAATCAAGATGATGATTTTGTACGTCGTCCAGATTCCGATGGCCAGTTTGGTTTGGCTGCCCGCTTTGTATCCGAAGCTTTGGATACCGAATTTGGTTTATACGCCATGAACATTCACAGCCGCACCCCTACCATAGGTGGCCGTCAAGGGCAGGTAGATGAACAAGGCTTCCTCGATGCGGTGGTATTAGGGGGCGCACTTTCAAGTGATCCTACTCAGGCATTTTATGAGCAATTGGCCATAGATGCCGCTGCTCTATCCGGTGATGCGGTGACCGAAGCTTATGTTTACCAGGCGGCCCTTAACTCCGATTCCCAAAGTTTTTACATCGAATACCCGGAAGATACCCAAATCTACGGCTTGAGTTTTGCCACCAATCTATTGGGGGTGGCCTTGTCGGGTGAAGTGAGCCACCAGGTGGATGTGCCCATGAGTTACAACGCGTTTCAAATCACTGGCGCGTTGGTGGTGGGGGAATTTGAAAGCGCCCTTGAAAACACCTTTGGTAGCGACCCGGTAACCGGTGCGCCGGTAAGTGATGACTATTACAAAACCATTTCCTCCAGTGACGACGGCCAGGATTTACCCGGTTTCGACTTGTATGACGTGACCCAAGTACAGGTTACCGCCATTCAATTAATTGACCAGGTATTAGGGGCCAGCAGCATCGCCTTAATTGGTGAAGCCGGTTTCACTCATTTCAATGATTTTGATGAAGACGGCGTCACTAAATATGAAGGGTCTGCGCTGTCTATTAGTAATACCGCCACCCAGGACTCCTGGGGCTACCGGGCTTTGTTTATCGCCGAATACACAGACGTCTTTGCCGGCATCACACTCACACCAGAATTGTACTGGAGCCACGATGTAAGCGGTGTGTCTGGCCTGGGTGGCAGTGCCTTTAAAGAAGGCAACAAACGCTTGGGGTTAACCATCAATGCCGACTACCTCAACACCTACAACGCATCCATCTCTTACACCCAGATTTCCGGTGAAGATGACGACCTGCTAAGCGACCGAGATTTCGCATCGGTTTCGTTAGGCATGCAGTTTTAAAAAGTTTTAAATCATTCAGCCAACCTACGGGTTGGCAATTACTTAAAGGGTAATTTGTTATGAAAGTAATTACGTTTGCCTCATCCCTGCTGGCTTTATCTTTATCAGCAGGCACGGCAGTAGCAAAAGTTAGCACACAAGAAGCCAAACAACTGGGCTCAAGGTTAACCGCGGTGGGAGCACAACAAGCCGCCAATGCATCCGGCTCTATTCCGGCCTACACAGGGGGGCTGGCGCAAGACATTAATGGCAACCCATATTCGGACATCTATGCATCCGAGAAACCACTGTTTGTGATCACTCACAACAACCTGGCCCAGTACAAAAATAATTTAACACCGGGGCAGCTAGCCATGTTTGCCAAGTACCCAGATACTTACAAGATGCCCATTTACCCTACGCACCGAACCGTGAAGTTCCCCGCGAGCATCCAACAAAAAGCCAAAAAAAATGCCACTACCGCGGTGTTATTAAACGATGGCAATGCCTTGGGTCAGTACGATGAGACCTTTCCGTTTGCGATTCCAAAAAGTGGTGTGGAAGTAATCTGGAATCACTCTTCGCGTTTTCGTGGTGGCAGTTCGCAATTAAACTCGGCGGTTTTACCGGTGGAGCGTAATGGTACTTTTATGCCCATTAAAATTCGCGCCAACTTTACCCCACCTCAATATTTGCTAGATGGCTACAACGCAAAAAAAGACAACAACATCATGTTTTATTACACCTCTGAAACCAAATCACCGGCCCGTTTAACCGGTAACATTTTGTTGGTGCATGAAACCATAGACCAGGTTGAAGAACCAAGAAAAGCCTGGGTATACAATGCCGGCCAACGTCGTGTGCGTCGCGCCCCGCAAGTGGCTTACGATGCACCCGATACTGGCAGCATGCGCACCACAGATCAGGTGGACATGTTTAATGGCGCACCGGATCGTTACAACTGGAAACTGGTGGGGAAAAAAGAAATCTATATCCCATATAACTCGTACAAGATGATGGATCAAGATGCCAAGTACTCCGACATGATAGGCCCGGGTCATATTAACCAGGACTACACCCGTTATGAGTTACACCGTGTATGGCACGTAGAAGCCACTCTTAAAGAAGGCTCGCGTCACGTTTACGCCAAACGAGATATTTATGTGGATGAAGATTCCTGGCAGATTGCCGTGGCCGATCACTACGATGGCCGTGGCCAATTATGGCGCGTTGCCGAAGGTCACTCCATGCAGTTTGTAAACGTGGACGCCCCTTGGTATGTGGCCCTAACCAACTATGATTTGCAGTCTGGTCGTTACATGGCCGAGCTGAATAACGAAGAGCGTGATGCCTTCAAGTTTGGATCATTTAAGAAACGTAAGGAGTTTACCACCTCGGCCATTCGCCGCAGCGGCAAGCGCTAGAGTATTTACCGGGTCGCCTGCGGCCCGGTCTTTTTCCCCTCGCAGATATCACTGCTGCCTAAGAATATGAACTTGCAAGTTGGCAGGTTTAAAAAAAATAAGTCACAGGAAGTCTTTCTTTAACCATTCCGGTAATTCAAAGGGCTCACTCCACACAAACGCTTAAACGCCCGCACAAACGAACTGGATTCAGAATAGCCAAGCTGCAACGCAATATCCGTCACGCTGGCATCTGTTTTGGTTAAAGCATCCTTGGCCAGGTTCAGCACAATTTCTTCTCTTAAAGACTGATACGTTAAATCATGTTTTTTTAGTCGGCGGTGCAACGTACGGCTGGTGATATTTAACTGCTGTGACAAAACTTCAATATTATACGATTCATCCCCCAGGCGAGTGGCAATAAGCAATCGCACCTGGTTAACAAAATCCTGTTTGTCGTCCATTTCGCTAAGAATTTTATCCGCCTGTTGAAAGAGTAATTCCAATAGTTGCGGGTTACTGTTGCTAATAGGAGTAGCAAGCCAACTCTGTGCAAACACCACACTGTTATGCACCTGATTAAATTGTGCCGTCACGCCCAGTACACTGTCGTATTCACTAATGGAACCGGTCATTTCGTGAGAAAAATTAACCGAAACCGGTTGCCACTCGTCTCCCAACATAGCACGCAAACACACCACCACAGAGCCCATGGCAAATTCCACATCCTGCTGTACATTTTTGTCGTGGGGGTGAAGTACCTGATAACGCACTTCTATGAGGTCATCATGTTTACTGTAATTATAAAACATCTTGGTCATGAAAATTTTCTGGTAACGTTCTATGGCCATAAACATATCGTTCACGGTAGCCGAGTACTGACTTAAAAAACCATATAAACCAAAATCGCTCAGACTAATTTTCGTGGCAATTTTTAAACCCAAGTGGGGTTCTTGTAGAGTGGTCATTCCCCAGCTAATCAGTTTCAAATAATCTTCCATGGGTAACGGATTGCGACTCCCCTTGATGTGGGCGTCCAGATGATGCATAAGCGATTCTTCAGGCAACCCTAACGAGGTTAAACCTTTATACAACCACTCAACTTGCATGCCCTGTTCTTCCATACATCACTCACATCTAATTACAGAACGTTAGTGGAACTATTATACGTCTGTTGATGATAATTTATTGTCCTTATATGTCAATGAATGAGCCCTTCACCCCACTAAACTGCTTGCATGCTATAACAGACAAAATGCCATCATAAAAATAATGTTATTAAATTACTTTTTTATATTCATTTATTAAAGGCCACGATCTAGCCTGCAAAATTCTTCAACTGCTCGCTAACCACTCACCGCTATACTGAAACCAACACAATGATGGTTGATCGGGTCATCACGATTACCCTTTTGGGCGGTAGAGATAAGGCAACCTCTTTCTTTGTAAATTTGTTTATGTTGCAAGAGTTAAATAAAAAGACAGGAGATAGACATGACGTTATTGAATAACAAAGTGGTCATAGTAACTGGAGCCTCTTCAGGAATTGGCCAGGCAGCGGCCATCACATTTTCCAAAGAAGGCGCCAAAGTTTGCCTGGCCGACATCAACCAGCAAGGCCTGGACAGTACGGCCGCCCTCATTAAAGAGTTGGGCGGCGAAGTAATCAGCGTACTCACCAACGTGGCCGATCCACTGGCCTGTCAAAACATGGTGGATCAAACCGTCGCGGCATTTGGTGGTTTACATATTATTTTTAACAATGCAGGCATTGCCGGGGTAGATGCCGCCGTAGGTGACCAAAGCATCGACAACTGGCAGCGTGTCATTGATATTAATCTTAACGGGGTTTTTTATTGCACTAAATCTGCCCTGCCCCAATTAGCGAAGGCCGGGGGCGGGGTGATTATTAATACCGCCTCCATTTACGGATTAATGGGCGCCCGTGCCCTGTCCCCCTATGTGGCCGCCAAACACGCCATCATAGGTTTAACCAAAACCACCGCTCTGGAATACGCCAGCCAAAATATTCGCTGCGTGGCCATATGCCCAGGGTATGTGGTTACCGAAATGACCGAGAGTGCCATGTCGGAAGATGAGAAACAGCAATTTAGTGACCTGATTCCCCAAGGCCGTGGCGCCACCCCGCAAGAGATTGCGAACTTTGTGGTGTGGGCGGCCTCGGATAAGGCCTCGTACATGAATGGCTCGTTTCATGTTTTAGACGGTGGTCTGTTATCGGGTTAACAATCGGTACTGGTCCGAAATAGACGTCAAAGCGGTCCCATATGGATCTGGGTTGCCGCCACCACAGGCGTATATTAAAACTAACAGAAAACAGCTTTAAGCTGAGTCCGTTAACCACCCGATTCACTGCCGACTCGTTACTGCTGTTTTCATTCATCTCTAATCCCGCCCCGGGGTCATGTAATGAGGATGTGTAATGACTGATACTAAAAAAAGCCTGCAAGACACTATGGTGCATGGCGATATGACCAAAAAATTTCTGGGTTACGAGCCTGAACATACCAGCGTGCTGGAGATGCTAACGCCATTTCAGGGCATTCAGAGCTTCTTGCGTTTGCCTTACCAGCGAGACTTAGAAGGGGTGGATATTTCCGTGTACGGCATCCCCTCAGATATCTCCACCTCTAATCGCCCCGGTGCCCGCTTTGGACCCAGAGCCATTCGCGAACAATCATTATTATTAGGGGTGTATTCCGACCCCTTCCCCCCTCACAAACATTCCCTGCGCGATCACATGAAGATGGTGGACTATGGTGATTTGGCCTTTGAGTTTGGTTACGTGGAAGAGTTGCTGCGTGTATCCCATGAACACATTGGTCGCATGGTGGATGCTGGCACCCATACCCTAGGGTTGGGCGGGGATCACTTAGTGACGTATCCGGCCATTAAAGAGCACGCCCGTAAACACGGCCCGCTCTCGCTGATACATTTTGATGCCCACTCCGACGACACCAACATGGGGGCCTTGCATCACGGTTCTATGTTTTGGTATGCCTGTGAAGAAAACCTCATCGACCCTACCCGCTCCATTCAAATTGGTGTGCGCCACACTTTGCCCGAACACGACTTTAACGTGCTATCCGGGGAAGACATCATTGATATGAAAGGCACCGAAATTGCCCAACGTATTCGCGAGGTGGTGGGAGACAATCCTTGTTATATATCACTGGATGTTGATGGCATGGACCCAGCGTTTACCCCAGGCACCGGTACCCCGGTTCCCGGCGGCCTAACCTCCATGCAGCAGCGCCAAATTCTTTGGCATTTAAAGGGGCTGAATGTGGTGGGAGCCGATGTGGTAGAGGTTTCTCCCCCTTATGATCCCACCGGCCAAACCGCCAATATCGCCGCCGGTTGTGCCATTGATTTGATGCATGTTTTGGCTGAGTCCAGAAAACTATACAACCAATAGCCTGGCGTCAGCGTAACGGAGGCTGTGATATATATTTAAGGTGCCCGTTATGACCCATGCAGCCTCCATAGACTCCACCCCCTCACAAACCCCCAGTTACCTGGCAAGCTGGGCTTTGCTGGCGGCACAGGCCATTGACAGTTATGGCTTAGACAGCCAGCAAATTTTTCAGGAAGCCGGCGCTGATCTTAGCCAACTTAAAAAACATGACGCCCGTTTTCCGTGCCAGCTAATGGCCAAGGTTTGGCACATTGCAGTGGCGCGCAGCCGCGACCCTTTTATCGCTATCCGGGTGGCACAATGTTTCAAACCCGGGGTTTTCGGCGCACTGGGTATGACCATGCTGGCCAGTCGACATGTTTATGATGCTCTTATACGGGTGAATCGTTTCGCCTGTTTTATTGGCAACGCCCATGTTTCGTCTTTGCAGGAAACTCCCACCGAGGTAACGTTTTTACTGAGTTCAAAACCGGCATCAAAACCCCTTAGCAATATCTACGGCATGTCAGCCACCCTGTGCTGCCTGTATAAAATATTAACGGATATCTCGGTGGGAAAGCTAAAGGTTAAAGCGGTGCACTTTGAGCAGAGCCTGGTAGGGCGTCAGCGGCTGGAAGACTTTTTTGAGTGCCCGGTTTTTTACGGGGCCAGTAGCAATAAAATTGTACTGGATAAATCCTCGGTATTTACCCTGCAACCGTTTCCACAAAATCAATTGGCGTGTGCACTGGATGACTGGTTAGAAAAACACCTGGCCAACAATCATAAAAAGTTATTGTCCACCCGTGTGCAAAAAATTCTATTAAGCCAGCTTTTATATGAAGGGGTTGATCTAACCAAGGTGGCTTCTATTCTGGCCATGAGTGTACGAGCATTGCAAAGAAAGTTACAAGCCGAGGGCACGGTTTACAGTAAGCTGCTGGATGATTGCCGTAAAAAATTGTCCATTGATTTGATATTAGACAATCGCCATCAAATGTCGGAAGTTGCATCCATACTGGGGTTTAGTGACCAAAGCAATTTCACCCGCGCCTTTAAACGCTGGACCGGCACCACCCCACTTAACTATCGAGACTGCAGCCATTAATCGGTAGGGGTTTTAAGGCTGCATGCGTTGTGAGGTTTGTTCACGGTATTGCGCCGGGCTTTTTTGCATCCACTTAATAAATGCACGGCGAAAATTAGAGGTCTCTGAAAACCCCAGCAACAAGGCAATATCGTCCAGGGGCAATAGCGTATGCGTTAGATAGTCTTTTGCCAATTCACAACGAATTTCATCCAGCACCTTTTGAAACGTGGTATTTTCGCTGCTTAACTTGCGCCTTAAATGACGGGTGCTTAGGTGCAGGCGTTGCGCCACGATTTCAGCCTTACGCTGATCACAGGGCAATTGCATAATCATCTCACGCACTTGCCCTGAAGTACTCTCACCGGCTTCAAGACGGCGTAATATTTTTTCACATTGCTCGCGGCACACTTCAGAGGTTAGCGGGTCCCAGTGTCTTAATGGCTGATCCCCTTGCGTGCGAAGAATCACCAGTTCTGACTGGGGTTTATTAAAATTCACGGGGCAATTTAGTAATGTGGAATACTGTTGCGAGGCTGGGGTAGCCGAAAAATTTAAGGAGATATGATCAAACTGAAAACTGCCCTGAATAATTTCATTGGCAATGGTGTGAATTGAAAAAATAAGCTCATCTACAAACAAGCGATGAGCCCCCATCAAGGGTAATTTATCACTAAGAAGAATACGGTAATACTGATCGTCGGTGACCAGCTCTAAATCCAGGGTGACACCGGTAAGGCTCATATAACGAC
>Ga0209292_1005650_pt1 | contig 12684 bp, 10 predicted proteins | sample GOMGulsemesocosm_2_FD_184634 | JGI IMG/M metagenome (GOLD analysis project Ga0209292, IMG submission 184634) | Methane-oxidizing microbial communities from mesocosms in the Gulf of Mexico - GOM9C Gulf of Mexico (SPAdes) (version 2) | ecosystem: Environmental > Aquatic > Marine > Cold seeps...
CTCTGAACCTTGCTTAATATCGATAACGTGGTTGTTGATCTCATTTGATACCATACTTTGCTCTTCAGCTGCCGTAGCAATCTGCATCGATAGGTGTGACAGTTGCTGCATTTTTTCATGAATGATGGCAATGGCTTGATCTGATTGTTCTGCTTTCTCGACACATTGATCGGCATTGTTTTTATTTTTTTTCATCATAATGAGCCAGTCATTAATTGTTTCTAGCATGGTCGATAAGCTAGAATGAATGTGTTCTGCAGTATCTTGTGTGCGTGATGACAAGGTGCGAACTTCATCTGCCACCACTGCAAAACCACGGCCTTGTTCACCTGCTCGCGCAGCTTCAATCGCAGCGTTCAGCGCCAAAAGGTTGGTTTGGTCAGCAATAGCTTGAATGTCGGTCATCAAACTGCCCACATTTTGCGCTTCGGTATTGAGTTTGTCTGCGGCAGTCGATGCTTGCTCCACTTCATTGGCTAATTGTTTAATGTCAATGGTGGTTGTGTTAATCCCATCTTGGGCCATTTCACACAGTTTAAAAGTGGCGCTAATTTCATCTGATGTTTCGACACTATTACGTACAATTTCATCCGTCGAGGTGAGCATTTGTGACATAGCCGTGCTTACTTCGGTTAACTCTTGTTGTTGATTCACCAAGTTCGTTCTGATTTTCTCTGCACCGAGTGAGACCGTGTTAATCACGTTTTGTACTGGCTTAGTTGAATCTAAAGTACGTTCTAAAATGGCTTTTATTTTCGTTTTTAAAAGTCCCATATTAAAATCAAAGACGCTGGCGGTCCCTTTACCAAAATATACTTGGCGGCTGACACTATCAAACGTGGATTGCATACGTTGCGCTTTTTGTGCCATTGGGATGATGTCTTGCCAGAATACAAGCATTGGTGTCACCGCGGCAAAAAAGGCAATAACGGAGGCTGCGAAACCTAAATAGTTGTAGATAAAGACTTGTGAGACAAGACTGATTAAGGTTAACAGGATAAAGCGTTGAGTACGCGTAAACTCAAATAGTAGCCCTTTACCTTGTAGTTTTTTGTATACATTACTTGCTCGGCTTACCATTTGCGGTGTCGCAGGTGTAGCGACTTCTTGATGACCAACTATTCTGCCATTTTCAAATTGCGGGGTAATGAAGATATCAAACCAAACATCATTATCTTTGTTTGTTGTTTTACAAATAATCCCCTGCCAAGAGAAGCCTTGTGCCAAGGTTTTTCTTATTTCTTCTATCACGGATGAAGGCATGGTTGACGAGTTCAGTTCTCGGCTATTCTTTCCTAATAATACGTCTTGTGCATAACCTAATGCGTCACAATAATGATTGTTAACATAAGTGTATTCACCTTTGTCGTTTACTAATGAAATTAACTGCGCTGCGCTGTCTGTCATCAAATTACCTATAAATGAATAACATGAAAAAAACCAAAATAACATTGAACTTACCTTTAGTCATCTTATAGTTACTTTTTATGTGGTTATTCGTGATGCAAAAACCAAAAAGCCTAGGAGTTAACCTAGGCTTGGGTATTAACCAACTATTTACTATCCGTTATTAGCATCGCCAACAATAATTAGTGTCAGGGTCGGTATACCAAATGAAGTTGGTTGTACCTCCACTTTCTGCCCATGATTGCATTTGTGGGTAAGCAAGTAATATATCGATATATTCATGTGGGTGTGTCCATACAGAAGGAACAAGCAGTACCCAAGGGTGACCAGTCACGGTTTGATAGTAAGTATTTGTGCTGTCATTTGAGACATCATCACCTGTGCCAAGTAATGTGAGATCCGCTAAATCAGATGGCTCTCTATCAATAAGATGAATTTCTTTACCTCGTTCACCAACACGAAATATGAAGGCGTTGTACGGTGCATCTCCAAGTGTTGCGACAGTAACAGGCGTGGTAAATACAGCATTGAACGAGAGTGATATGAAGGGTCTATCATCGCCACTTTGTGTATTATAGAAAGGATATGTACCGGATGGTAATACATCGAACACATTTTCGATAAGTACCATTACTGTTTCGCCAGTATGACCTGCTTCTGGCGTCAGTGGACTGACGCTACCATCGATACTTACTGTCGCGCTTTTTATATTAGACGCATTCGTGCCTGGCAAACTAATCGCGAAAGCATTCGCATAACTGGCCCCTCGAGCAATGGCCAAACCTGTCATCGCTATCTCTTTTATATTACCGGCCGCATTTGTGATTTTATTGAATGTATGGCGAAGTACAAAATCATTAAAGTCATAATCACCTCTGTTTGGCCATTGGTCCTCAAATGCTAATGCGCCTTCCGGGTAGTAGTTATTAAATGCCCGTTCTGGATCGGAAGGATAATCATCATAGGCATCATTGATACCATCGCCATCACAATCGACACCAATGTCTTCCCAAGTCGCGAATTCGGGGTTACTCATCAGACCGTTTAAGTCAGTTGCAGTGACTTGTACACGCCAGGTTTCGCCTACAACAATTTGACTAGCAATGACAGTATTGCCTTGATGATTTGTTTTACCCGCGACTTCATCATCAACCACGCTACCTTGACCAACGTCCACAAACCATCGATATGAATAGGTCACGCTATCGCCATCTGGATCGGGCTGTGTTGGACCAGTGACATTAATGACCAAGTCATCTGTGGCTTGGGTACAACTGATTGGCGTCATTGCTAGTGTTGGTTGTGATGGTGGGTTATTCGTCGTTTCCATATAAGTAATCGTTAACAAACTGTAATCGAGGATTGTCACCCAACCAGAGGCATTCATATCAATATCGATGAACACATTGATTAAACCGTCATCCGTCATTGAGGATGTTGGGATATCAAACGTTGTCTCTGACCATGTGTTATTTGAGCCTTGTAACAAACCTGGGTTTAAGTCGACGCCATCAATACTGATACCATCATACTCACCGGTTGTACTGTGAAATATTTCTGAATCAATATCATAACCACGTATTAATAAGGTCGCACTTTGAATTTGAACTAAGGGGTTAGTGATAATGTTTGTGAAACTGTGTTGCCAGCCAAAATCCTGTGATGCATTAGTGTAATAATTGAATCCCCCATTTTGTGGGCCGATACCCGGAGGTGTATAATGTGGTGCTGTACTCGACACATCAATTTTTTGCGTGTAGGTGAATGCACCATAACCCTGATCAACAGTATCTTCTGTCGTGGCTAAGGCTAAAGCTGAATTTGTTACTAAAGCACAAGATAGTGCAAGTAGAGCAAGGTAACAGGGTTTATCGAATTTAAATTTATGCATACTTATACCTACTTTTACAATAAATCCGAATCAAAAACAACGTCACAACCTAGAGGTTGTGTTGCTGCGATTTGTTCTTTATATAGTGTATTAATGCAAATTGAATCATGTAGTTGAGTCTTTACTGTAATGCCTTTCCACGAATTTAAAAGAGTAAGCAATACCTCAACGTCACCTTCACTGGTGGTCATGGCTTTTAAGAAGGGACTTGAACTGGTGCTGTTATTCTTATCAATGCTGTAGATCTCGATATAGTGTTTACCTGTGATGTTAATTGGTATGCCGTCAAGTTGGCTAATATTACTAACATGTTTAAAGTTAACCCATTTTGAACTTCGCATCTCCCAATTGAAGCCTGCAGGTATGATTGTGTCTGTAAAAGTAACGGGTGTAGAAGCTACACTACGATTGTTTGCACTGGTACCCGAGCTACTATCGCCACAGCCAGCCAGTAACATTGATGTCATAAAAAATACAAGAGGAGTTGTTTTCATTATATACACCTTATTTCATGATTATCGGTTAAAGCAAAACTCAAGGCTTTATCAATAATAAATAAGGATTAGGTTTACCTTGAATTTTATAAAGATACTTGCAAGTGGGATACCACTTATTAATGTGTGTATAAGCAATGGAGTGTGGTTGTATTAAACGTTTTTGGTTTATTGCCTCGCATTTTGCAATGCAAATTAGGACTAAATACTGAGCAGATGGTAAAAAGCCTAGGGGTCACTTCAAGTTCAAAGCGACCCCTAGGCTTGGCGTGTGTTAATAAATTATAAGTTATCAACTAATAAGTTATAAACATTTCCAACAGAAGGTATTGTCAGGGGCGTTATACCAAGTCGGGTTCGTTACACCACCACTTTCTGCCCATACTTGTAGTTGTGGATAAGCAATTAATACATCTACATACTCATATGGGTGGCTCCATGCTGAAGGAATGAGTAGTGCCCAAGGATGACCCGCTGCTGTTTGATAGTAAGTACTCGTTCCAGCATCTGAAGCATCATCGCCTGTGCCAAGTAACGCGAGATTGGCTAAATCAGTTGGCGTTTTATTCATCAGATGAATTTCTTTACCACGTTCACCAACACGATAGATAAATGCGTTATATGGTGCATCGCCAAGTGCTGCGACAGTAACTGGCGTCGTAAATACAGCATTGAACGCGAGTGATATGAACGCTCTGTCATCGCCATTTTGGGTATTGTAGTAAGGGAATCCGCTAGTCGGTAATACATCGAACACATTGCCGATCAGTACCATCACCGCTTCACCTGTATGGCCAGCTTCAGGTGCGAGTACGCTTGCACTACCATCAATGGTCACAGTTGAGCTTTCAATATTAGATCCTTCTGTGCCTGGTAAACTAAGCGCGAATGCATTTGCATAACTCGCACCACGAGCAACTGCTGAGCCTACCATCTCAATTTCTTTTATATCACCAGCAGCATTGGTGATTTTATTAAATGTATGGCGAAGTACCAGATCATTGAAGTCATAATCACCTTTATCAGGCCATAGATCCTCATACGCTAGCGTGCCTTCAGGGTAATAATTATTAAAGGCGCGTTCTGGATCGGTAGGGTAATCATCATTGTTATCATCGACCCCATCGGCGTCACAATCGACACCAATATCTTCCCATGTAACAACTGATTGATCACTCATTAAACCATTTGAATCGACAGCAGTGACCTGCACACGCCATGTTTCACCTTGGAGTACTTCATTTGCTAGCACTGTATTGCCTTGATGATCCGTTTTACCTGCGACTTCATCATCGACTACGCTGCCTTGACCAATATCTACGAACCAACGATATGAGTAAGTAACTACATCGCCGTCCGGATCTTCCGGTGTAGGACCTGTGACGTTAACAACTAAGTCATCTGTAGGCTGAGTACAGGTACTTGGTGTCATTGATAATGTTGGCTGGAATGGTGGGCTATTACTTGTTTCAATATAAGTAATAGTGAGTAAGCTATAATCAAGCTCAGTCAGCCAACCAGAGGCATTCATATCGATATCGACAAATGTATTGATGAACCCATCATCTGTAATGGTGGATACAGGCACGTCAAATGTAGTTTCAGACCATGTATCATTAGTACCTTGTAATAAACCTGGATTTAAATCGACACCATCAATACTAATACCGTCATATTCACCACCTGTACCATGATGTGCTTCAGAGTCTACGTCAAAAGCCCTTATCAGCAATGTCGCACTTTGAATTTGCACTAACGGGTTCGAGATAACTTCTGCAAAGCTATGTTGCCAACCAAAATCTTCAGTATGGCCACTGTAAATACTAAAACCACCTGAAGCTGGCGGCGTGTAATGTGGTGCGGTACTACTTATATCAATTTTTTGTGTATAGGTGAACGTACCATCACCATTATTGACTGTGCCTTCTGTCGTTGCGGCGGCAAGGACGGAGTTTGTAAATACCGAACTTGATAATGCCATTAGACCAAGACAGCAGAGCTTATTTAATTTAAATTTATGCATACCGATATCTACCTTTATAATAAGTCAGAATCAAGAACAACGTCACAGCCAAGCGCTTGTGTTGCTGTTATTTGTTCTTTGTATAATGTATTGATGCAAACGGAATCGTCGAGTTGAGTCTTCACCGTGATGCCTTTCCATGAATTTAAAAGCGTTAGCAATAGTTTTGCTTCCCCTCGTCTGTTGGTCATGGCTTTTAAGAAGGGCGTTGCACTTGGCTTGTTGTTGGCATCAATACTGTAGATTTCGATATAATGTTTACCACTGATACTAAGAGGTGCGCCGTTTCCTTGGCTAATGGTACTGACGTGTTTAAAGTTAATTAATTTCGAATTTCGCATCTCCCAGTTGAAACCTGCTGGTATTATTGTGTCTGAAAAAACTGCTGGTGTAGGGGGGGTACTACTGTCGCTATCCTTTGCTCCCGAGTTACTCGCGTTGCCGCCTGGGCTCGAGTCACCACTGCCACAACCGGCAAGTAATATGGATGTCATAAAAAACATAAGAGGAGTTTTCTTCATAGCTTACACCTTAATTTTATTAAGTTTCGTAAATTAAAATCCAAGAATTTATAAGCAACAAACTAGTATTACGGTTACCTCGAATCTTGTAAGGGGTATTGCAAATGAAGTGCCATATTTATATCTGTTAATAAACAGCAAATTATGATTTTTACAGGATTATTTTTTGGGGGTATTTGCATTTTGCAATGCGATATGTGGCGCATAATATAGTGTCCCACCCACTTGTTAGAGTCGTTTGAACTAGGTTGGTTGTTTTGACAGTTGACATGTTCGGAGGTGAAGCGAGGTGAACGCTTATCTAGTGGGTTATATTAGCATCGGGAATAGGTAACAGTTGTGACCATGCCAGAAGATGCCATGAACGAATATTACCGCGTTATATTTTTTCAATACAATATTGGGAGTACCGAGTAGTTTTATAGCGTGAAGCCTGAACTTCTCATCACATGCTTGTTATTTAATTTATCAGAGATATAGCTAATTGATTTTGAAACAGACTAATAGTTTGTATTATGTTTTTCTTAAGGTAGGATAAGGTCCTAAAACAAAAATGATATTTATAACATAAGCTTAACTAAAGGTTAGTAAAATGGATTCAGCTTTATTATTTAGTGCAGTTATCAACGCGATCTCCCAATTCTGGTTTGTGATTCCTTTTGTATTGTTAACGATTTTATTACGCTCTCCGACGATCAAAGGGTTGATTGGAGAGTGGTATGTGAATAAGAAACTAGTAAGCGCACTTGATAATCAGCAATATGAGTTATTTAAAAATGTAACTTTACCTACAGAAGATGGTACAACCCAGATAGATCATATTCTGCTTTCTCCTTTCGGTTTATTTGTTATTGAAACAAAAAATATGCAAGGCTGGATTTTTGGTTCAGAACGACAAGCTAAATGGACTCAGCAGATATACAAGCATAAAACATCGTTTCAAAATCCATTACGACAGAATTACAAACATACCGAAACATTACGGGAGCTACTTGAACTACCGAAAGAGGCGGTACATTCTGTTATAATTTTTACTGCTCGAGCAGAGTTTAAAACTACAATGCCCGCTAATGTCGGATACATTAATCAAGCAATCAAGTTTATTAAAAATCATGATCAGGTATATTTTACTGAGCTGCAACGTATTGAACTTGCGTATAAGCTAGCGGCTAAAAAGTTACAACCTAGTATTAAGACTCATGTTGCACACATAAAACATGTGAAAGAGATCATCAAAGATAAAGAGCAAACGAATAAAATCACCAATGTTGAGTTACCAGAGTCACTTTGTCCTCGTTGTAATAGCGAATTAGTTCCTAGAAAAAATCGTAAAACAAAAGAAAGTTTTATTGGTTGTAGCAGCTACCCTAAATGTCGCTATATGAGCCACTGATTTAGCTTATTCCTCGATAAATCCAATTTCTTTATTAGACGTCGTACACGTGCGGCTTTCATTAGACAATAGGAATAGTAGCCAAGTCGTTGTTTATTTTGAACCGCGTCATTGACCTAACGTCCCGTCATAAGGCAGAATCTAAATTAATAACTAGCGAACAGGAAAATAAGTATGAACGGTACTAACAGAACGAATATCAAAAAGGGCTTAACAGTATCTATTGTGTTAAAGAAAGACCAACGCACTGGTACATTAACTGACGGGGTCGTTAAAGATATTCTCACTAATTCACCTAATCATCCACATGGCATTAAAGTACGTTTAGAAAGTGGTGATGTAGGGCGCGTTAAGATTGTTAAAACTTAATCTAGTTTATTGATTTACCTATATATATTTAGAATACCAATTATGCTAATCTACCTCAGTTCCCACGCATTCGAATCTGAGGTTAAGATTAGCTATGCACGCCAATTTTTATGACAATCATGCTCATCAACTTGCTGAGCAATACCTATCTAAATCCTTTGAAGATGTACATGCCGCTTGGTCTGAATTCTTACCGCCAATTTTAAATAAATCTAACGCACGTATTCTTGACTTAGGTGCTGGGGCAGGGCGTGACAGTAAATACCTTGCAGAGCAGGGACATGTAAACGACATTAGTATTGTGGCCGTCGAACCTGCAAAACTGTTGGCAGAGATAGGTCAGCAACAAACACAGGGATTAAGTGTTAAATGGGTGGAAGACTCATTACCTTCATTGGATGTTGTTAGTCGTCAAGAAATCAGTTTTGATCTTATCTTACTCAGTGCTGTATGGATGCATGTCCCTAAAGGCGAGCGTCCTCGTGCTATTCGTAAATTAGCAAATCTACTTAAACCCGGTGCTAAATTAGTTATTTCTCTTCGTCATGGCCCTAGTGGTGATGAGCGTAAAATGCACGAGGTCAGTACTGAAGAACTGGAACGATTGGCTAAATCCATCGGATTAAACGTCGTTCTTAAAACAAAATATGACAGCGATAAGCTTGGCCGCGATACTATTTTTTGGCAAACAGTCGTATTGCAGCTTCCTGATGACGGCTCTGGTGCATTTCCTTTTATTCGTCATGTGGCATTGAATGATGGTAAATCCGCGACTCATAAACTGGCGTTAATGCGAGTACTATTACGCATTGCTGATGGTCACCCTGGTGCGGTGATTCGTCGTGAATATTCGCCGCAGGGAATGAGAGTTATATTACCTGTAGGGCTGGTGGCTTTATATTGGTGTCATCAATACAAAATACTGATTGATGACCATGGCTTATATCAGACCCCAAACAAAAAACCGAATATGGGATTCATGACTGATACTGGCTGGCATCAACTCACGAACAGATCTGCCGCAGATTATCGTATCGGTCACCTGTTTGTTGGCAAAGATGCTATCGCGTTGCACCGAACATTATCAGCAGCAGTCAAAAATATTAAAGAGATGCCGTGTAAATACATCACCTTGCCTAACAGTGAAATAACGGTATTTGAAGTCGAGAGCAAAACAGTACAAGCCAAAGACAGCCTGTTTTTAGATATGGCGTCTTTATCTCAATGGGGTGAACTGTCATTACCTGAAACTGTGTGGCAGGCATTCAATCGTTTCTCTTGTTGGATTGAACCCGTACTTGTCAGTGAGTGGATGAAAACTATGAAGGGTTATCAGGGTAACAAAAGCCCTGAACAGCAATTCGCAATCGTTAATTCATTAGATTGGTTAGAGGCCAAGCGTTCAACAGTCGAGAGTCGTAAACGCTTTGAGCGATTACAACAAATACAACGTCAGCAATGCGTGTGGTCAGGTAAGGTTCTGAAACAAGATTATGCGATTGATCACTGCATGCCATTTGCACGTTGGCCGAATAACGATTTGTGGAATTTACTGCCGAGTGATAGCAAAGTGAATGGCCAGAAAAGTGATAGTTTACCCACAGCTAGAAAGCTCAAAGACGCTAAACCACGTATTACAGATTGGTGGCAAGATGCTTGGATAGACGATGGCATACAATCAACACGATTTTTTGCCGAAGCTAATATTGCTTTGCCGGGACTCACTATTAACAACACGTCTATTGATGATCTTTTTGAAGCGCTGGAATTACAACGCGGACGATTAAAAGAAATGCAGCAGTTGAGGGAGTGGGGGTAGGGCTTTACGTGCTCTGAAACTGTAAAATTCAATTATAGCGTTACTTGAAATAGCACACAAATTATTCCAGTCACACATACCGAAATCTTGCTTTATGTTCAGACAATCATTCTCTTAATAACTTTTGCTGTTCTAGATGTTATTTTTTAGTTTTTTATCTTTGATAATCAAGCTATAACCCTTTAATTTTAAGTTGGTTTGTTAAGGTATGACACTACCCGTATATATGCTACAGGCTTAATTTTTAAGCATATTAATACAAATATAATAATTTTTTAGGGCGGAGCGAAGTTTATCTGTATTGGTTACAAAATTACAACTCTTAATTGAGGCCTAAATAGTACTGTAGCTCTAAAAGTTTGATCTGTAACTCATTAATAAATAAAATAATATTTTAAAGTATTGTATTGAATGGACAATTACCAATATTATTTTAGCTTAAGGAATAGCAGTGAAATTACCCGGACAAGACTGTGAATATAACCTCAATACAGATGAACAGACAAAAGCAACGGATACAGAGACTCCATACGAAAATTCCGAACCTGAATCGATACCAACACAAATAGAATTAATTACTCAATGGCGTAATAATCTTAAGTGCATGTTGCAAGATCTTGGTATTGTTTCGTCGGATGGAATACTTAGAGCTGACCTAAAAGATATAACACCAGAATGTACTGAAAAGTTGAATTATCTACATAAAACGAATGAACAGCTTGATCTAAATGAAGATTTCTCCCTATCTGAATCAGGGTTTATTAAATATAAATCTGCTCACTTCATTGTTATTGATTTTATGACAAAAAAGTATCAACAAGACAAAAAAGAAAACAAGGTTAAATTCTATTTTTTTGCACGCTATAAGCATATTAAGCAGGAGACAGAAATTATGCCTTGGTCATTTTCAATTGTGCATTTTCTATTATTAATTTTTACTATTGGTTTGTTTGTATTTGGGGCAGGAGAACTTCTTCAAAAAACACAGGGAAATGGTTTATTGCAGATATTTATCTTTCTTATTGGTTTTTTATGTTTAAGACATGCCGTTGACAGTATTAAAATTTTTAAAAATACAGCATTAACACCCATACGTTTTATTATTAGCCTATTAAGCATTTCGTTATTAAAAACATTTTTTTACGGACTGATGTTTATATCCATACCTATTTTAATCGTAATGAAACAGCATCCATTTTGGATTGATGACGTGATTATTGTTGGTATGGGAGCGTTGTTTTTTCGTATTTACTTAGGTTCTGATTGGTGTTTAAAAAAGATTGAAAATAAAAATGACGGAGTTAAAGAGCTAGCTAATGAAGAGATACTTGAGGTTATAAAATAATGCAACGCTTAATTCTAGTCTTACTGTTTAGCTGCTTAAGTTCTGCCTCTTTTGCTAACGTTGATATAACTGAGGCCTGTAACGAATATAACGAACAAAAAGAGTCACTATTTGAGCTCTCAACGTCAATTTTAGAAGCTCATCTTGTCGGTCAATGTATTGGTTATGAAAATACTTCTCGTTATAGAACATTTGATGAACTACCTCGAGCATGTTATGAATTTTTAGAACAAAAAAATGCGTTGTTACCTAATGATATGAGTACCTCACTAGCAGAAGCAACACTTTCTGGAATGTGTATCGGGGCTATTTATAAGATTAAAACACTTTATTTTGAACAGTATTATCGAGTGGACTATGTATACGTTGCAAGTCATATTCATAATAAAAATAAGCGTGACGCATTGCGATTTATTAAAAGATATTTCGAATAGGCGTAATTATAAAATGGCAAGTAAAGGAAAAAGTATTGCCGCTGTTGCAGCAAGAGCACTGGGGATTGAAACTAAGTATCTTCCAGAGCGGTTACGTAACCGTCTCAATAGTTATGTTAGAGATGAGCGTTTAAAGGCTCTGCTTTTCGATGAGGAGGAGGCTAAATTAGATGCACAGAATTCACCAAGTGCGAGTGATCGAACTTCCAGGCCAGTACGTGCTGGGAATACTAATTTGGTTCGTAATTTGGTGATTCTTGATACTTTGTTTGAGGATAAAAGTATAATAACGGGTTGGCTTAAAGGTGCAGAAATATCTGAAGAAATTTTAGATCAATATTTTACAGAGTGGCGAACTAAAAAAATACTCTATCAAACACTGGAGGCTCGATTACCAAAGCTAAAATGTTTCTTCTCTAAACGCGACATTAATTGGGCAAAAGATGAAATACCTTATCCGTTTAGTGAAGGTAAATTCAGTGCAGATAAGTTAATTGCAGATGTTGTCACTGCAGATGAAAATCCTAGTTCTTATGACCGTGCACTTAAAGCGGTATTAACTAATCAATTTGGCGAACTAGGCCGGATATTAGATCAGTCCCCAGATGAATTTTTAAATGGGGAGCGGCAATGGTTAATTCTACTCTATCAAGCTAAGCGCAAAGAATATGAGGAATATTACGCGCTGTTAAATAAATATTAATCTTTTTTAATAAACTTCTTTTTTGTGAAATTCACAGTTTGATACTGGATCCCGAAGTCACCACAATAGTGTGGTGACAAATCGGAGAAACACCATGTATCACTTACTCCTATTTTATTTACTCAATGCTAATCACCTAAGCCCTGCAGATAAAGCGATTAAACATCAGCTAATGGCCCAACTCGCCCTATCCAAAGAAACAACTAAGGGGGCTAATGATGTTTAACTCTCTTGAAGAATTGGTCACGAATAAGCAAACAACTTGCAGGCAAGTTCGCCATTCTG
>Ga0209292_1005655_pt1 | contig 12676 bp, 9 predicted proteins | sample GOMGulsemesocosm_2_FD_184634 | JGI IMG/M metagenome (GOLD analysis project Ga0209292, IMG submission 184634) | Methane-oxidizing microbial communities from mesocosms in the Gulf of Mexico - GOM9C Gulf of Mexico (SPAdes) (version 2) | ecosystem: Environmental > Aquatic > Marine > Cold seeps...
TTCCAGTAACTCGACACCAGCTCCATTGACATCTGCTTAGGCGTTTCAGTTTCAACAAATTCAAGCGTGGGAACAAACTTGCTGCCATCTGAGAATTCCCGCATCCCATCGCCATCAATGTCCACCAGCCCAATCTCGTCAAGTAACTGTTTCGCTGCCTGGATATCGTAACGCGTGTAAGCCGTTGCAAATTCCGGCTCGAAGTAGTCACTGTCAGGTATCACCGTCACCTGTCTCGGTGTACCGCGGCCGAAATAGATGATGTCGTTCATCTCGTCTCGGTCAATCGCCACAGATAAAGCACGACGAAACCTTACATCACGAAAAAGCGTACTCAACCGAGGATCAGGGTGATTGAAGTTAACCTGGATAGCGAGATCACTGCCATGAAGTCGCCGCCATATCTTCACCTTTATCCTACCGCTCTCTTCACCGAGTTTTAACAGCGGAATGTCCTGCGTCGGCAGACGAAATCCAGCAAAGTCGAACTGACCGGTCGAAGTTTTGGCAACTACAACAGCGGTATCACCGACATTTTCGGCCTCAATGACATCGATATAAGGTAGCTGCTGACCAGATGGATCAATTTTGAAGTAATAGGGATTTCGTTCGTACCGGGTCAGCGTTGGTGTAAAACTCACCGGTTTAAACGCACGCATTGTCGGCTGATTGGCGAGTTCATCATTCCGACGTTGCAAAATCGCGGTGGAAATAAACGTTTGCCAGTTGATAAACCCCATGTTCTCAATACGATCTGCAATGACCTCCTCGTCAGTATAGGCGGGATGGAATTGCTCGAAGTAATGCCGTGGCACCATATAACGTTCAGGAAGCTGCGCCAGATTATTAATAAACAAAGGGCTCGCATTGAGAAACTGATAGACCAGCGTCCATTGATCCAAAGAATGAACAGTTATGCCCATCAATTCCGGAGGAGTGATTGGCTGAAAAGCCTTATTCAGCTGCAGATCGTTGATCGCAAAGAGGAAATCCGCAGCCGTGAGCGGCTGTCCATCAGACCACTTGAGTCCTCGACGCAAGCTGACCATCAAGACCCGACCATCTGCACTGTACGCATAGGACTCCGCCAGATTGGGCAGAATGGTTTTGTGATCCGGCGAAATTGTAAACAGACCTTCGGGACTCATAAACATCGGCACATCTTCGGAGATGAGGCGAGCAGTCCCACCGAAATGCCCTATGGCGTCAAATGGCACAATCACGATCGGATCATCAGGCAATCGCCGATCAACAGGTGGCAGACCTTGTCGATTCAGAAGTGGGCTTTGTTTGAAGTCAGCAATGCCAAGTTGCGAGGCCGTTTTAGCAGGCGTAAACCATTGCTCGGGATAAAGTGATTGAGCATGAACCGTTTCGGCACAAGACGTAGAGACAAATAAAACACTTGGTATGTGGATAGTCACCGCGAGGAAGGTGTTTCGGTAAAGCGCTAGCCATTTCATATTTCTATCATACCCGGATAAGGCTCCGATTTTCCAAGTAAGCAGACAGACCAAGTACGCAGGCACTCAGAAATGCCAGATCAGCCGGAAGGCCCTTAACAAGCGACCTCCGGCAATTGTTGCGAGATTTTTCATTTGCGTGGACTAAAACTTTGCTTCCAATGTAACGCGGACGAATCGGTCCGGGCCGAGATATTGCGTGTTGGTCACGCCATCAAACAGGCCGTAGACTGATGAGCCAACATAGTGAATGTAGTCTTCATCCGTAACGTTCTCAACAGACAATTTAACGCCATATCGGCCAGACGGCGACGTCGCACCAAGCCGAAGGTTGATAAGGCTGTAGGAATCGATATCAAATCGTGGGTTCGGTGTTACGCCCCCGGTAGTATTCTTTTCATCCTGCCAGCTGTACTCAAGTCTTGAGTAGGCACTCCAACCAGTGTTGCCCAGATTAAAGCGATAACTGCCAATAAAGGAAAACGATTTTTCAGGAATGAATGCGAGTTTGGTACCTTCCGCACTGGGTTGTTGCACATATTCTTTGTAACTGACATCGATGACAGAGAGCGCCGTAGTCAACGTCAATCCTTCAATTGGCGTGGCGTACGTGATGTCTGCCTCAAACCCTTTTGATTCAACCTCATCGATACCTAGGTTCTGGGTGAAGGAATCATCCTGGTTGCCATTGATACGTTGGTAGTCTTCCACCGTTTGATAATAAAAGGCCGTATTGATCGATAGCGTGTTATCCAAGAACAGGCCTTTGAAACCCAGCTCGACTAATGTCGGAATTTCGGGTTCAACAACCGGGAGCTCTTCACCTGGCTCAATGTTGCGAGCATTAACACCCGTTGTCACATCAATTCCAGCACCCTTGTAACCTTGTGAGTAGGTTAGATAGGCGTTAACCCCATCTGCGAAAGAGTACTTGCCGATAATACGACCGGAGAAATCAGTGTCATCAACGGACTGGCTACCAGAAATTGGGGCTCCAACAAACCCCAGCCGGTTGAATCCAAAGGTTGGATCAGCTGCAAATACTGTGTAGTCAAGGTCAGCGTCTTTCTTTTCATCGGTGTATCGTCCACCCACAATAAGCGACAATCGATCACTCACATCCCAGGTTACTTCGCCAAAGACTGCGAGGTGTTTCGTCTCTACGCTTCGAATTGAACGATTTCGGAAGTTTAGTACATCGCCGAAAACGGGGTGTAACAGTGCAATATTGATGCTGTTACCACCATCAGCATTTTGTTCTTCATCAAAATAAAACAGACCTGCCACATAGCTGACGGGTTCACTCAAGAGCCCTGACAGTCTTATTTCCTGAGAAAACTGTTCCGCTGTTGCTGTCGCGCCGCTGAAATTAAAGAAATTAGATTCTCCCAAAATGTCCTGATCATTGGTTTCATCAATCTCCCAATCTCTCAATGCGGTAATCGATGTCAATGTGGCATCACCGATCTGATAATTAATCTCTAGCGAGGCGCCCTTTGCTGTGGATATTTGTCTGAGGTCTCTTTCGAACATCGCCACATCGCGGTTGCTTGTGCCGGGGTTGATGCCCGCGTTCGCAAGTGCATCTTCGAGGTGAATAACACTACCCGGTATCTGCAGAAACTGGAACGGATCGTTCCCCCCAAAAAGCCCACCCAGGGCGCCTGAAATGAAATCCGCTGTAGTACCCACCTGATTGTAGGTCGCGACACAACAGTGGTTATCTTCATCGGTGTAGTCGGCGATCAGCAATGCCGATAACCGATCTGTTGGTTCATAGAGGAACTTTGCACGCAGCGACCAGTTGTCTTTGCTGTTGATGTCATTTTCACCCGCTAACTTGTTATCCAACATACCGTCGTTCTGGTGCATCGACCCGGTGATGCGATATGCCAGCTTGTTGTCAACCAACGGACCGGTAACCGAACCGCGAACCCTTCTTTCTCCACGACTTCCCATCGTGATATCACCACCTATAGAGAACTCAAATTCGGGTTTTTTGGTCACGACATTAACAACACCAGCTGATGTGTTCTTACCGAACAGCGTTCCTTGTGGGCCTTTAAGCACTTCCACTCTTTCAACATCATATAGATCAAAGAATCCCTGCGCTTCTCGCCCCATCGGGACACCATCAATAACGGTGGAGACACTGGATTCGAAGCCTTCACTGAAACTGAATGTAGAAATACCGCGGATAGACGGTGACGCAGCACGTGTTGTTGTAATCGGAGAGAAATCATATCCAGGTACAAATTTCACGATTTCTGAAATTGTGTTGAAACCCGTATCGACGAAAAACTCTTCAGTCATAACTGAGACAGCAATGGGCGTTTCTGTAAGCGACTCATTAGTTTTTCGAGCAGTAACAACAATTTCTTCAAGCTCTGCAAAAGACTGAGCTGCGAACACTAAAGAGAAGAGGCCTGTCACCCCTATTCGTATCAACTTACCGAAACCAAACATGATATCCCACCTTTATTTTAGTTATTGTTGTTCAACTATAACACAGTATTATAGTTCGTCAATAATAGAGCTGCTATTTTTATGAGTCTTTAAGAGAGTTAACAGCGCCCAGGATGCCCCTCAGCATTACTGTAATTCATGTATTACGGGACTATTTTAGTTTCGAAACTGGTCGCTGATTATCGAATATCATTGAGTTCGATTTATCACCCGGTAGTGGCCCAAGCCGATCGGCATTGTGCTCAAATAACCGCTTCGAGCTAAGCTTACAAATGTCAATTGGCATAACCCGCGATCACACTACTGCCACCAACAAACAAAATCTTCACCCACCAGTCTCTTCAATCACCCTTGCCCCACCAACAAGGTGGGCATCAACGGTGTGATCGACACGTGAAGGAGGCGACACAAAACGCACATTCCGGTTAATCTGATGCCGGGTTGGGTTATCACTAAAGACAGAAGCAGTGTCATCTTGAAACACAAGGCGACCATCGCCCAGGGCCTTGTCATCCATGACGCGAAGTGACGCCTCATTTTTGCAAGCATTCACATCCTCAGGCGTCATTTCAGGCACGATCAGACCACGCCAATGTCTTGCGACATCTGCATGATAAGTAAGACCTATCATGGGACGAATGACATCTGACGTATTCGCTACTCCGCGATGCCACATGCGAGGATCTCGAAAACAGATGCCACCTGCCGGGATGGCCATCCGTCCGGGGGGACCCCATTTCTCAATCAATTCAGGGTGATTAGACAGCCTTTCCCCAAGCGGCCAACTGGCAACCTCGGTTTCGTGGTGAGATCCCGGGTAAATTTCTGTCGCACCGTTTTCCACCGTGATATCTACCAGTGCAACCGAACATGACAGCGTGATGGTTCTAGGCGGCCAATTCTCTCCTGCGGCCCTCGCTGCACCCTCCGTTCGCCAGCCGTACGGACGATCAAAGTGCAGCGGCTGATTCACACTGCCCGGCAAGTTGACGTTCCCGTTGTAGAAGCCAAGCCAGGCGTTTTCACCAAGAATCGATGCCACAATACATTCTATTAAAGGGTTCGCTAGCAGGTCAGCGCGCACATAGGGCGCATTTCGAGGCAACCCTAGTTGCAGATGCCCTTGACCTGTGTGCTTTTCGTGCATGGTTTTCTCACCAGCATCTCGAATTCGCTCTGCGTCTTCTACCACTGCTTGTGATAAGCGCTCACAGGACTCCTTCGAGATCAGATTCTCTACTACGACATATCCGACGGTTGAAAATTCCTCCATAGCTTTTGCAAGGGTCGATTCCTCAAACCTCCCTTCAAGCCGTTCATTCTCACTCGGTGTAATCATGACATTATTCCTTTCCTTTGATTCTATTTTGTTGCCATCGATGAGGCCGATCTATCGGCCACAGCTGGATCATTGCTGCTTGTTCGTCTGCAGATTGAACGAATACTCGGTCAGTCCCCTCGCCAATAATGTCGGCACCACTTACCTTCAGCATCGCGACAGCACTTTCAAGGTCAGCGACTTTCATGGCTAAAACGTAAAGTCCGTCCCCTTTTTTCTCTAATAATTGACGTACCGGCGAATCTTCGCCGAGCGGTGCAATCAGCTCAACAAAAGTGCCATCAGGTAGCGGTAAAAACACCTGATGAACACCCGCTTCTTCAAGTATCACTTCATGGATGTCTAGAAATCCCAACGCTGATGTCCAATAAGCCAAGGCGTCATCCATGTTCTGTGCAAGAAAAACTAAATGATCAAACCCAAGATACGGCACTAGGAAGTCGCCTGCCGATAAATCGCCGATCTGGTCTTCACCTGATCCAACGACGACCAATCGCTCTGTTCCAAATCATAGCCTTCAGGAAAAGGCGCCCCAGGCTGGCGCCCGTGGACCGCCTGGACAGGATGACCCTCGTAAAAAGATTGCAATAAAAGAGGCAACCAACTCGTCATAAACACTTTCTCGGATACCGGACAAAGTCTGGGGGCAGACGCACCTGCGCCAACTATCAAGACATCAACGTCTTCCATACCGCCTTGTCCTTTTACCCGATATTTCCCTAAAACTGATTCATCAAGTTCCGCTCCGGAACCGAACGCGAGTTTGCTGCCAAAGCTGAAGCGCGCTGCGCCTGTGGAATTTTTAGTTTGCATTATAGGTCGTGAACCCTTAATTCTATTATTGTTTAACTATAATAGGCTTCAAGACAGATAGCCACGCTTTTTTCGTCTTACAACTAGTGCTCGATCAGGAGAGAATCTCAATGCCCATACTTAAGGGTGTTCGAACTTGTGTGATAAAGACCGCGCCGCCTTATAAACGGGGTTCCCGCTGGTTCTTCCTTAAACTTTAAACCGATGACGGTTTAGAAGGTCGGGGCGGCACAGCTGTACTCTCCAGCTTTTATGGTCTGGAGAAGGGTTACGAGGCACTGGTGAAGGATATATTCGAGCCCCACCTCAAGGGTGAGGAAGCACTGGACAGGGAACGGCTCTACCAGAAGTTGTACCAGTAACTGACCCACCTGCACCCGATTACTCGATATTCGGGGTGATCAGTGCCTTCGACGGTACTGGCAAATAAACTTCCAGAGCCTTCAATAAATCAGCCCCAACATTCAAGCAGCCGCCCTTTCACAATATGTAAACGCACTTGCCCTAAGATTTCGATAGTTCTCTGCCCCAACAAGATGACGCTGCAGCTTGAATAGATTTGAAACCGCAGCATGAGCACCTACATTGGTATGAGGAGCATACAATGAAATAAAGTCCTGCAACTGTTGATAATAAATGGAGTATAAGAAGAACAAACGCCCCATTCAAGCGCTAACATACTCTACATGGCAGGCTAGAAGGGGCCCGCTTATCGAGATGAAGTGCGTAGCTTGTTGGATTTGTCAGTTTAACAACACCTTCACCCTCGCACCACGACTACCGAATTTTGCTTCATATCTTTGGCCGAGATAAAGCGGCTATGCTTGCTTTCAGCGGCTCTTTGCTAGCTATTCAAGTCACGCACTTCGATTTGAAGCCGCGACCGTCAAAATGTTTAAGGCTGCCCGGACTTTAGCTTGATAGTCAGTGTATAATACTGCCTAAGCATACTCCCTAAGAAAGCTTGCAATCACCATTATCGTCCACGCTATTCCCCAGGTATGCCACCCCTAAAAGGCCAGTTCTTTCGCTATGACAGAATCTAAGAAAACACGCACCAGGCTTTCACCAGAAGTTAGGAAAAATTTAATCCTCGATCACGCTGCCGATCTTGTTGCTGCTGAAGGTGTATCAGCATTAAGTATGGAAAGATTGGGGCAGGAAGCTGGGATCAGCAAATCACTGGTCTACGCCTACTACCCTAGCATGAAGGAGTTGCTGCAAACCTTACTAAAACGGGAGTATAGAAACTTAAGATTGCGCCAAATTGAGGCAACAGAAGATGCTGAAACATTTGAGCAATTAGCCCGACAAAGCACTAAAGCCTATTTGAGTTATATAGATGAAAGAGGGCTGATTTTAGACCGGCTGGCTGCAGAGCCTAGTTTGTCTGAGCACGGAGATCCCACCGAATATAGCCGCGAAGCAGCAGTGCAATACGTAGCCCAGATTGTCCATGACCACTTTGGTATTGACATGAATATCGCGCTACCGGCCATTGACATTTCTTTTGGTATGCCAGCTGCTGCGGGGCATTATCTTACTAGACACCAGCTTAGCCGCCAAACGATTGAAGATATAACCGTCGCCATGATGGTTGGCAGCATAGAAGGCTTGAGACGCAACTACGAGACGGCGCTGAAACCACTTATTAAGAAAAAAAATAAGCGATAACGCATTGACGGAACCTTTGATTAGCCGATGAAACCGCGCCTTATTGAATCGGGAATCAGATCCGAGCTGAGCCCAACCTCGCCACAGAGTCGCCAGAGCCACAGTAATAAACCCTTGATATAGTTAAGAATTAGTTCTTCTTGCTGCCCTCCCCAAAACAGCCATCGCCCTCCTGTGCAAAATAGATAGCGCCCATGGAGGTAGACAGAGCTTGTGAATAGTTTATTATACAATTAGTCAATAACAGTTTATGCACTAACACCTGCGCTGTAAACATCGAACAGCTCCCTATATATTTCACTTGCAAGAGAAAGTCATTATGGATCTAGGATTAAAAGGTAAACGTGTCATCGTTACCGGTGGTAGCCGAGGCATTGGAAAAGCCATTATCGAGACTCTGTTAGCTGAAGGTGCCGACGTAGCGACTTGTGCTAGGGGCGCGGATACGCTAAATGCCACACTAGCGATATGGCGCTCTCAAGGCGCAAGAGTATATGGTGAAGCTATAGATGTCACTCACACTTCCGACTATGCACAATGGTTTGACAATGCTGTGGATTTTCTCGGCGGACTTGATATTTTCATCAGCAATGTGTCGACGCGTATTCAGAGCACCGGTGATCAACGATGGCTTGACAACTTTGATGTCGATTTTATGCAGCATGTTCGAGCCAGCGAAATGGCGATTTCACATTTACAAAAAGGAAGCGAACCCGCCTTTGTATTTGTCTCTACCATTGCCGCCCAGATGGCCAATATCATACCTATGGAGCGCGAATATGGTGCCATGAAAGCAGCGCTCAATGCCTATGCTTCACAACTCGCCCATCGCCTTGCCGCTGACGGCGTTCGATCAAACATTGTATCACCCGGTCCAATCGACTTTAAGGGAGGCTTTTGGGATCAAGTCAAACAGGCAAACCCTGAGCTTTATAAGCGAGCCAGCGAAATTTCGGCCTTACAGCGACACGGTACGGCACAGGAAGTAGCTAATGCGGTGGTATTCTTAGCATCTCCCGCGGCCTCCTATATTACCGGGGCAAATTTACGAATCGACGGCGGCGCACTAAAGCAGGTTAACTAATAATACGCTTAAGACCCGGAGAATATTATGGTACAAAAAAGCATTTTTATTACCGGCGCAGCCAGTGGCATAGGCCGCGCTACTGCCGTCTTCTTTCATCAGCAAGGCTGGGCCATTGGTGCCTATGATTTAGATGGGGAAAAACTTGATGAATTGAAAGCGCAGCTTCATTCAAGCATCATAACAGGTGTCTTAGACGTAACCGATAAAGCCGCCTTTGATGTCGCTATGACTCGCTTTGGCGAACAAAGCAATGGCCGCCTGGACATCATTTTTAACAATGCCGGCATTGCCATTGCAGGCAATCTCGAATCTATCCCCTTTGATAAGGTGATTAGCACGGTTAATGTCAATCTAATTGGGGTATTAAACGGCATTCACGCAGCAATTCCATTATTAAAAGCGACGGACAATTCATTGTGTTTTAGCACCTCATCTTCGGCCGCAACATACGGCACGCCCGGCATGGCAACTTATTCTGCCACCAAGTATGCTATCAAAGGATTAACAGAAGCATTAAGCGTTGAGTTCGCCAGATTTGGCTCACGGGCAGCAGATGTTTCACCGGGCATTATCGATACACCACTGTGGGAGGGAAAATCTTTCGTAAGAGGTGAAGAACGAAGTATCACCAATTTTGCAAAATTAAACACTGAACGCACTGATGCCAGTCGCACCATAGGCCCTGAAGTAGTGGCACAATGTGTATGGGATGCTTATCACAGCGATATCCTGCACTGGTATATTCCTAGTGAACTGGTAGAACGTGATCGCGCGAAATCTGCAACGCCTGAGAAATTAAGGGATGAGCTGATTGCCCAGCAATCTATATAGCGTACATATGAGACAGGCGTACTCTTGATCACTGCCTAGAATTAGGCGATATAAAACGCCATAGGTAGAGAGGCCGAAAAAGCCTGACGAAGTTAATCAGGCGTTTGGGTGGGATCGATATTTTTGTCGCCAATGTCAACCCCATGCTGGGTAAATGGGACGAGGCAGCGGATCAACAAGCCAGAAGCATTCAAGCATGTATTGAAAAGAAATCCTAGGGGCTGTCTCGGTACTCCAGAGGGAATTGCTAAAGTTGTTACATTTCTCTCCAGCCCTATGGCAAGCTTGGTCAATGGCGCGCATCTCATAGTCGATGGTGGCAGTACTGGCCACGTACACTTCTAACATAGTATAGGTGTTAACTAATCTTAGTATAGGTGTTAGTTGAAAGCAGCATAGTTTTCTGCAATGACAGGAAGACTTAAGGAAGTAAAAAATGCGATTGGAAAATATTGGCCATTTGCGCACATCAATACGGCTAGCTTGGAGCACCATGCTTTTGCTGGCTGGACTGTGCCAGCCTATCGACGTGGTATATGCTGAGGATATTATCTCGAGAGGTTATCTGCTCTATGAGAAAAATTGCGCTAGCTGCCATAGTGGAGGCGTTGGCGAAGCCCCGCATAAAGCTGCTCTAAAACGCCTTACTGTCAATCATATTTTCACCAGCCTTGATAAAGGCATTATGGCCGGGCAAGCCGCCCACCTGCGCAAAGATGAACGAGCGTCGATCGCCTCATTTCTTGGGGTGAAGCCGGTAGTGGTCAAAGCAGACTCTTATTACTGTAGTGATAGCCCTGATGAGAGCCACGAGAAAGTTCCCGCAAACACACTAAGCTGGGGATTTGGGCTGTCTAACGAGCGCATGCTCAGCGATACTGTTATCAACGAAAAGAATGTCTCGACCTTAACGCTGGATTGGATATTTGCCTTCCCCAATGTTACCCGTGTTCGCTCACAGCCCGCCGTTGTTGGCAACACTATCTATATCGGTACAGCAGACGCATCGATAAAGGCGATTGACTTAGAGCGAGGGTGTCTTGAGTGGGAATTTCCAGTTGAAGCTGAAGTCAGGCAGGCCATTGCCGCCGATGTAGACGATTCTGGCAAGGCCACCCATCTGTATTTTGGCGATCTCGACGGGAATATTTACGGTTTTGATATCGCCTCACAGCAGTTGCTGTGGAAGCGCGAAGCCGACCCTCATCCAGCTGCGACTATGACCGGCTCTATGGTATTGCACGCTGATAAACTTTTTGTACCGGTATCGTCACTTGAAATTATTTTGGCAGCTAATCCGAATTACGAATGCTGTGTTTTCAGAGGCTCGATGATTGCGGTGGACAAAAACACCGGGGCCACACTGTGGCAAACCTTCACCACGGAAAAACCCGAACCTCAGGGTGAAAACAGTGCCGGAGCCAAAAGATATGGCCCCTCAGGTGCGCCCATCTGGTCTAGCCCCACGATCGATAGCAGCCGTGGCGCCCTCTATGTAGGAACAGGCGAAAACTATACTAACCCAACATCTGGTACCAGCGACGCTATCATAGCGATGTCACTTGAAACCGGTGCAATACAATGGGTTAGCCAGGTAACGGCTGGCGATGCCTGGAACGGCTCCTGCGGACGAGCTGATAACGCAAATTGCCCTGAGAACCCCGGCCCAGACTTTGATTTTGGCGCGCCACCGATATTGACGGTAGCTGCAAACGGCAAAGAGTTAATCTTAGCAGGACAAAAATCTGGCCGAGTGTACGCATTTGACCCAGATAACGGCGGCAAGATGCTGTGGCAAAAACAAGTGGGCCGTGGGGGCATCATGGGCGGCGTGCACTGGGGCATGGCAACCGACCGCAAGCGCCTTTATGTGCCTGTCTCCGATGTGTCTGCTTACAAGCGCGATGCCCACAAAGCCGCGAAATCGGGTTTGCATGCGGTTGATATCCTCACTGGCGATCCTCTTTGGAGCACGCTCACTGAAAATATCTGCGGTGATCTGAAGTGGAATTGCTCGCCTGGCTTATCGGCAGCAGCAACCGTTGTGCCGGGCATTGTTTTCGCGGGCGGTCTTGATGGTATGTTGAGGGCTTTTTCTGCAGACACCGGTGCGGTGCTGTGGGAGTTTAATGCCAGACAAAATTTTGGCAAGGTGAATGGCATCGAGGCCTTTGGCGGATCATTTGATTCCGACGGTCCGGTTATTGTCGGAGACCGTCTCTTGGTGACCCCAGGATACGATAAATGGGGTTCGGCGCCGGGTAATGTACTGCTGTCATTCAAACTGAGTCCTGCTTCGCTTGCTAGCGCCAAGAAAAAATAGCATGAACTCACAACTTTTATCCTACTGGCTTTGTTCTCCCAGATACTGCGGTACGCGGTACGATGGGCTTGCACAGCGATGCACGGCAATGATCTGCGGGTATGCCCCATCGACGAAGAATTCAGTATTGACTCCTGACTCACTAAAAACTGGAACTAAAATGAAGATAATACGGATTTTCTCGGCACTAGTGGTTTCATGTATTTCCTGGCAGCTTAGCGCCATTGAAATAGATAAAAAAGCCTCGATAAAAGACACCACCACTACCATGCTCGGCGTTAACCATATTGCGCTGTCGGTGAAAGACCTGGATAAAACGTTGGCGTTTTATCAGCAAGCTAGCGGTTATGAACTGCTAAGCCGGGAACAAGTAAGCGACAATGAAAACGCTGACGCCCTATTCGGAAAAACAGGCATTGTCTATGAGGTCGCGGTGTTAAAGGCCCCCAATATGTTGTTTGAACTCACCGAGTTTAAACACAATCAAAACACCACAATACAGACCATGCCACCACAGGGACCCGGCATGACCCACACCTGCTTTCAGTCTCCCGCTAGCACATCGGGCTGGGATAAGTTTGCTGCCGCCGGTGCTACTCCTCTGTCCAGAGGCGGTAAACCTATTGACCTGGGCGGTTATGGGGTCACCTACGGCTACGCCTATGACCCCGAAGGCAATA
>Ga0209292_1005656_pt1 | contig 12676 bp, 10 predicted proteins | sample GOMGulsemesocosm_2_FD_184634 | JGI IMG/M metagenome (GOLD analysis project Ga0209292, IMG submission 184634) | Methane-oxidizing microbial communities from mesocosms in the Gulf of Mexico - GOM9C Gulf of Mexico (SPAdes) (version 2) | ecosystem: Environmental > Aquatic > Marine > Cold seeps...
TGACGAAATTTTAGTGGATATCAAGGCGTTTTCACGAATCAATAGCTGGCTATTGGGAGTGAAAACAACGCTGATAGGCGCTAAAAGAGCGTTATTGGGCAAATTCGCTTATCCGGTACTCAGGTTAATTAAGTTAAAAGCAAGGTAACGCCGCATCAATAAGCTATGATTTACACCATTGCAATTTAATCAGGGTAAGGAACACCATGGGGTTAATTCTAGGACCGCTATTTATTTTTTGGTTTTTGATGGCAGCTTATTCAGTTAAGATCGGTTATAGCTTGCTCGCTGGATCACCGTTATTATCCTATAAAATAATAGTTGTTGGGTTAGCGATTGTTTTACTCGGGATTTATGTCTATTTGGGCCTAGCGAGCTTTAAAGCAAAACAAGAGCTGTGGGTTTTTGCGATCCCGTTTTTCTTCATGGCTCATAAAGTCTCTTTTGCGGTTTTTTCAGCCGCGTTATTAATTCAGTGGTTCGGACAAAATTTGCTGACCAATCCCTATCTTAAAGCAGTGCCCTTTTTAATCATATTCACGATTGCGGCAGGCGCACTAGTGGGCAGCTTTTGCTCCGATGATTTTATGAAAAAATATAACATCACCATAACTTATTAGTTCCTGCGTTAATCGCCGCTTAGTCACTAAATTAGAGGGAAATAGCCAAAGGTCTAACTGACAGTTCATCCGATTGTTTTATATAATTTATCGGAATTATTGTTGATCAATGGCTAAGTTTTTTCTGAGTTACTTGGCATTGAGTATTGTTTTTAAAATATGGCCATGTTACAACATAGCCTAAGAACGCTGATAACATGTCAGCAACATATATTGAGAAAAATTCATGCCGCTGTTTACACAGACTCTAGTCCTCATTTTCAACATTATTAACGTCGTGGTCATTAAACCACAGCGTCGGGGACTATTGCTTAATTAACAAGACAGCAAGCAGAAAAACCCCCGGCCAACATACCGGGGGTTTTTTTTTATGTTCAGGACGAACGGTATGTCACGGTGCCATGGATGGCAAAGAGTGACGTGATATTAAGAGCTAAGAACTAAGAACCATCAAAACAAGGTTTAGCAACATGGCAGTAACGCAATTAACACAACCACAGGTAACCAAAATGCGCGGCGCAGATTTACTAGTAAAATACTTAAAATTAGAAGGTATCGACACTGTTTTCGGATACCCCGGCGGTGCCATTATGCCGGTTTACGATGCCCTTTATGATGCAGGCCTTAAGCATGTCTTATGCCGACACGAGCAAGGCGCGGCATTTTCTGCAGTTGGTTTCGCCCGTTCCAGCAACACGGTTGGCGTATGTATTGCTACTTCAGGCCCCGGCGCAACGAACCTTATTACCGCGCTAGCCGATGCTTACATGGATTCAGTACCTATTGTTGCTATTACCGGTCAGGTGACCAGTGCCGTTATTGGCACCGATGCCTTCCAAGAAATTGATGTGTTAGGTTTGTCACTGTCTTGTACTAAACACAGCTTTATGGTGACTCGCAAAGAAGATTTAGCCAAGGTGCTAAAACAAGCATTTACTATTGCGAAATCAGGTCGCCCTGGCCCAGTGTTAATCGATATTCCAAAAGACATCCAATTGGCAGAAATTGAAGCCGAATTAGAAATATCGCAAATCGAAGCAATTGAGCCGGCAGAAACAGCTGACTTAACGGCTGCGATCGAGTTATTGCAGCAAGCAGAGCGACCTATTTTGTATGTCGGTGGTGGTGTTGGCATGGCCAATGCTGTTGATCAGCTGCAAAAGTTTATTGAAGTAACAGGCATGCCGTCGGTTACTACTCTTAAAGGCATTGGCGCAGTGCCAACGACCTCGCATTATGCGCTAGGCATGTTAGGCATGCACGGCAACCGAGCCGCTAACTTGTCGGTTCACGATTGTGACTTGCTAGTGGTAGTTGGCGCACGATTTGATGACCGCGTAACCGGCCATTTAGAAACGTTTGCTAAGGGTGCCAAGGTCTTACATTTAGACATCGATCCGGCTGAAATCGGTAAGCTTCGTGCCTGTGATATCTCTATTTGTGCCGACTTAGTTAAAGTATTGCCACAGCTTGCTGTTTCGCTAGACATCAAAGAATGGCAACGTAAGTGCTGGGATATCAAGCAAGAGTTTGGCACCAGTTATAATGCCCCTTACGTCACGATTTATGCGCCGCAATTACTACGACAATTATCAGACAAACTGCCCAATAACGCTGTGGTAACTTGTGATGTTGGTCAGCACCAAATGTGGGTTGCTCAGCACATGCGCTTTACCCGACCAGAAAATCATTTATCCAGTGCTGGTTTAGGCACCATGGGCTTTGGTTTGCCCGCGGGGATCGGCGCGCGCCATGCACGCCCGAATGATCCTGTGGTTGTTGTATCTGGCGATGGCTCTTTTATGATGAATGTTCAAGAGCTGGGCACCATCAAGCGCGAGAAGCTTAATGTTAAAATTGTTTTAATCGATAACCAGCGCTTAGGTATGGTACGTCAGTGGCAGCAGCTGTTTTTTGAAGAGCGCTACAGCGAAACAATTTTAACCGATAACCCTGATTTTGTTGCTTTGGCCAAAGCTTTTGATATTGAAGCTAGAAGCATTAGCCAGCAAAGTGAAGTGCAGTCTGCCCTTAATGAAATGCTTAACAGCGATGGCGCTTACTTATTGCACGTACGCATTCACGAAGCCGACAACGTTTGGCCCTTAGTACCTCCGGGCGCTTCTAACGCAGACATGATGGAGAGTGTATAAATGAGTTTACACAACAACACCCTAAAACTTGTCCTAAATAACAGCCCAGAAGTACTTGAACGGGTCTTGCGAGTAGCACGTCACCGCGGCTTTAAGGTAGAGTTACTTAATTGGCAAAGTGAATCAGCGACATTGGATTTATCCGTGTCGAGCATCAGACCTATTCATTTGTTAATAAACCAATTAGAAAAATTAATCGACGTGACTCAGGTGACCCACCTGACGGAAGTTACTCAAGAGAAACGTGCCTAAGATAAGCGCTCAGTGTTCTAGGTAAAACCCCCTAAACACTGGCCAATAAAAATAATTAAGGAATAAAGATATGTCGAACGCGAATACTCCAGAACTGATTTGGTTTAACGGTAAATTCATGCCTTGGAAAGATGCTACCGTCCACGTCATGAGTCACGCGCTTCATTATGGCTCTTCGGTTTTTGAAGGGATCAGAGCTTACAAGACGCCTAAAGGCACCATCATTTTCCGTTTAGAAGAACACATTGAGCGTTTATTCAACTCGGCAAAAATTTATCAAATGACCATTCCTTATACAAAGGAAGAAGTGATCCAAGCCTGTAAAGATGCCGTCACAAAAAATGGCCTTGAAGATGCTTACTTACGTCCGTTAGCTTTTTACGGTGACATCGGCATGGGTCTTCGTCCACCACTGGGCGCTGAAGCAGACCTAATGGTAGCTGCATTCTTCTGGGGCGCTTATTTGGGTGATGAAGCCCGTGAAAAAGGTGTTGATGTTGGCGTTTCATCTTGGAACCGTTTAGCACCAAACACCATGCCTACAGCAGCTAAAGCTGGCGGTAACTACCTGTCATCACAGTTAATTTCAATGGAAGCGCGCCGTCACGGTTACACCGAAGGCATTGCGCTAGACATTAATAACTACGTTAGTGAAGGCGCGGGTCAAAACTTATTCTTAGTGCGTAAAGGTGTTATTTACACCCCGCCAGCCAGTGCTTCGATTCTTACTGGTCTAACCCGTGATACCGTAATGGTACTCGCTAAAGAAATGGGTTATGAAATTCGTGAAGAGCTAATTGCACGTGAGTCACTTTATTTGGCTGATGAATTCTTTATGTGTGGCACCGCCTCAGAAATCGTTGCGGTACGTTCAGTTGACGGTATTACCGTTGGCGAAGGAAAAATGGGTGATGTAACCCGTAAATTACAAAATGCATTCTTTGGCCTGTTTGATGGCACCACCGAAGATACCCACGGTTGGTTAGAAAGCGTCAACTAATACTTTAATTTAACTTTGGGTTAGTCTTTTTAACTAACCCTAAATAGAGATCCCCATGGCAAAACTACGCTCTGCAACATCCACTCAAGGCCGTAATATGGCTGGTGCTCGTGCCCTTTGGCGCGCAACTGGTATGACAGACAATGATTTTGGTAAGCCAATCGTTGCTGTTGTTAACTCTTTTACTCAATTTGTCCCAGGTCACGTTCACTTAAAAGACATGGGCCAACTCGTCGCTCGCTCAATTGAAGACGCAGGCGGCGTTGCTAAAGAGTTTAATACTATTGCCGTTGATGACGGAATTGCAATGGGCCATGCCGGCATGCTGTACAGCCTGCCGTCGCGTGAGCTAATTGCTGATTCAGTGGAATATATGGTTAACGCTCACTGTGCCGATGCCATGGTGTGTATTTCAAACTGTGACAAAATTACCCCAGGAATGATGATGGCTGCAATGCGCCTTAACATCCCGGTAATTTTTGTTTCAGGTGGCCCAATGGAAGCGGGTAAAACCAAGCTTTCAGATCAAATCATCAAACTCGATTTAGTCGATGCGATGATTCAAGGTGCCGATAAAAATGTTAGTGACGAGCAAAGCGATCAAGTTGAACGCTCTGCTTGTCCTACTTGTGGTTCATGTTCAGGCATGTTCACCGCTAACTCAATGAACTGTTTAGCTGAAGCGCTTGGCTTAGCCCAGCCCGGTAACGGTTCAATGTTAGCAACTCATAGCGATCGTGAAGCGCTGTTTATCAATGCTGGTAAGCACATCATGGACCTATGTGAAGCCTTTTATAAAAATGACGATCCACTTGCCTTGCCGCGCGGCATCGCCACCAAGCAAGCTTTTGAAAACGCAATGACGCTTGATATTGCCATGGGCGGCTCAACCAATACCGTATTGCATTTAATTGCGATTGCTCAAGAAGGTAAAGTTGATTTCACCATGGATGATATCGACCGTTTATCTCGCGTGGTGCCACAGCTATGTAAAGTTGCGCCGTCGACCCCTGATTATCATATGGAAGATGTTCACCGCGCAGGCGGTATTGTCGCTATTTTAGGTGAACTGGCCCGTGCTGGTTTATTACACACCGAAATTCGCAGCATGATTGGCTTGTCCCTTGCTCAAGTGATTGAAAAATACGATGTAACTATCACTGAAGATCAAGCCGTTAAAGATTTTTACCGTGCAGGTCCGGCGGGTATTCGTACCACCAAAGCCTTTAGCCAATCTTGTCGCTGGGACACCCTAGATGACGATCGCGCCAACGGCTGTATCCGCAGCATTGAAAATGCCTTTAGCTTAGAGGGTGGCCTTGCGGTACTTTCTGGCAACTTGGCGACCAAAGGTTGTATCGTTAAAACCGCCGGTGTTGATGATGACAATTTAACTTTTTCAGGCCCAGCCCGAATTTTCGAAAGCCAAGATAGCGCTGTTAAGGGTATTTTAAATGGTGAAGTCGGTGCGGGTGACGTGGTTGTTATTCGCTACGAAGGCCCAAGAGGCGGTCCGGGCATGCAAGAAATGCTCTACCCGACCACTTACCTTAAATCGATGGGGCTGGGTAAAGCCTGCGCCTTAATCACCGATGGTCGTTTCTCTGGCGGCACCTCTGGTCTGTCAATTGGTCACGTTTCTCCAGAAGCGGCATCAGGTGGCGACATTGGCCTCGTTGAAGAAAACGACATCATCGATATTGATATTCCTAATCGTAATATCGCAATTCGCATTAGCCCACTTGAGCTAGCTAGCCGCCGTACCGCGATGGACGCTAAAGGCAATAAAGCGTGGAAGCCTGTTGATCGCAAGCGCAAGGTCTCTATCGCATTGCAAGCCTATGCCATGTTAGCGACAAGTGCCGATATGGGTGCAATCCGAGATCCTAGCTTGTTTGATGTAGAAGATTAATTTCTTATTTAATCGATGAAAATATGCGCTGCTAAAGCAGCGCAACTAATACCAATCATGGCGCGATCAAAGATTCAAGCCTGTTTGATAAGGAAGATTAAACGATGTCGGACGAGCAGCTTAGCGGCCACGATTATTTAAAGAAAATTCTACAGGCTCAAGTTTACGATGTCGCTAACGTGACACCGCTTGACTCGCTCAATAAATTATCTGCACGCTTAGGCAATCAAATATTGCTCAAGCGTGAAGACAAACAGCCGGTATACAGCTTCAAGCTGCGCGGTGCCTATAACCGAATCGCGCAACTTGACGCAGCGCAGTTAGCTTGTGGCGTAGTGGCAGCATCTGCTGGTAACCATGCTCAGGGTGTCGCGCTATCAGCAAAGACGCTCGGCATTACTGCAACAATTGTGATGCCCCGCACGACGCCAGACATTAAAGTTGACGCTGTCAAAGGTTTTGGCGGTAATGTGGTATTACACGGCGATAGTTTTGACCAAGCAAATCAACACGCAAAAATGCTCTCACAAACTCAGGGCATGGTATTAATTCCACCGTTTGATGATTGTGATGTTATTGCAGGGCAAGGCACGGTAGCGATGGAGCTATTACAACAACATCGCCAAATTAATGCCGTATTTGTCCCGGTTGGTGGCGGGGGGTTAATCGCTGGCATTGCGGTTTACCTCAAAATGTTGCGCCCTGATATAAAAATAATCGGTGTTGAACCTACCGATTCAGCTTGTTTGACCGCGGCATTGGCTGCTGGCCAGCCAGTTGATTTAGAGCGAGTTGGATTATTTGCTGATGGCGTGGCTGTTAAGCGCATTGGTGAAGAACCTTTTCGTCTCGCACAGCAATATGTTGATGAAATGATTAATGTCTCCAGCGATGAAATATGCGCGGCCGTTAAAGACATTTTTGAAGATACTCGGGCGATTGCTGAACCGTCTGGGGCGCTAGCCTTAGCTGGACTTAAAAAATACCAGCAACAACATCAACTGACCAATCAGCATCTGGTGGCGATTTTATCGGGCGCCAATGTAAATTTTCATGGCCTGCGTTATGTGTCAGAGCGCTGTGAGCTTGGCGAACAAAAAGAAGGGATCATGGCCGTTACTATCCCTGAGCAAAAAGGGAGCTTCCGCAAATTTTGTAAAATTATCGGTGGTCGTGCCATTACTGAGTTTAACTATCGTTATGCCAATAATGACAGTGCCAATATCTTTGTCGGTCTAAAATTAGCCAATGGCGAAACCGAGCTTAACTCGATGATCGAAAACCTCGGTCAGCAAGGTTATGCGGCGCAAGATTTGTCAAATAACGAATTAGCCAAACTGCACGTCCGTTATATGGTCGGTGGTCGCCCGTGCAACCCACTTACCGAACGCTTATTTAGTTTTGAATTTCCAGAGTGCCCCGGCGCATTAATGAACTTTTTAACCACCATGGGTGAAAACTGGAATATTAGCTTATTTCATTATCGTAACCACGGCGCAGCATTTGGCCGCGTATTAGCCGCTTTCGAGCTACCAGACGAGCAATTAAATGATTTTACCAATCATTTAGAGCAGCTGGGGTACCAATACAAAGACGAGTCTGAAAACCCAGCTTATCAGGTTTTTTTACAGTCATAAGTCACATTAACTAATAATCGAGGAACAGCAATGAGCATTACTTCATTTCATCCAACACCACGTACGTTAATGGGTCCTGGCCCTAGCGATGTATCGCCGCGCGTTTTAGAAGCACTAAGTCGGCCGACTATTGGCCATTTAGATCCAGAATTTGTTGGCATGATGGATGAAGTAAAGTCATTACTTAAATATGCTTTTCAAACCGAGAATGAATTTACTATTGCCGTATCAGCACCTGGTTCTGCCGGCATGGAAACTTGTTTTGTAAACTTGGTTGAGCCCGGCGAAAAAGTCATTGTCTGTGTTAATGGTGTCTTTGGCAGCCGCATGGTCGAAAATGTCGAGCGCTTAGGTGCAACCGCTGTGATTATAAACGACGACTGGGGCAAGCCCGTTGACTGTGACAAAGTAACAGCGGCATTTAAGGCTAATCCTGACGCTAAGTTTTTAGCCTTTGTTCATGCCGAAACATCAACAGGCGCACTATCCGACGCCAAAACCTTATGTCAGATAGCTCGCGATCATGACGCATTATCTATTGTCGATGCGGTTACTTCGCTGGGCGGCGTTGAGTTACGCGTTGACGATTGGGGCATCGATGCTATTTATTCTGGCAGCCAAAAATGCCTGTCATGCGTACCTGGCATTTCACCAGTAAGCTTTGGCCCGCGCGCCGTCGCTAAGTTAGAGCAACGCAAAGGCAAGGTTCAAAGCTGGTTCCTAGACCAAACATTGGTGATGGGTTATTGGAGTGGCAAAGGCAAGCGCAGCTATCACCACACTGCGCCCGTCAATTCATTGTATGCACTGCATGAATCTTTAGTGATGTTGCAGCAAGAGGGCCTAGAGAACGCTTGGGCTCGTCATGCCAAGCAACATTTAGCATTAAAGGACGGCCTGAGTGAATTGGGCATTGAATTTATTGTCGATGAAGCTTATCGTTTGCCGCAGCTTAATACCGTGTTGATCCCTGCCGGTGTTGATGATGCCGCGGTACGAGCAAAACTATTAAGTGAATTTAACCTCGAAATTGGTGCTGGACTAGGCGTGTTAGCGGGTAAAGCTTGGCGCATTGGTTTAATGGGTTATGCTGCTCGCAGTGAAAACGTTGCATTATGTTTAGCAGCGCTAAAATCAGCCTTAAAATAAAAGAATTGAATCTAAAATGACAAAAGTATTAGTAAATGGCGCCAGTGGGCGTATGGGAAAAGAAGCGGTTAAAGCAATCAACAACGATAATGAGCTAACCCTAGTGGGTGAAATCGATTATAAAGATGATTTAGCGGAAAAAATTAATGAATTAAAACCAGACGTTGTGGTTGATTTTACCGCCGCTTCGGCCGGTTTTGCCAACACTCAAATTATTTTAAATGCCGGTGCCCGCCCAGTAATTGGCACCAGTGGTTTTGTTGAAGATCAAGTGGCACAACTACAACAACTGGCCCAAGAGAAAAACTTAGGTGGCTTAATCGCACCTAACTTCTCAGTTGGCGCAGTGCTAATGATGAAGTTTGCCGCCGAGGCCGCTAAATACTTGCCTGATGTTGAAATTATCGAAGCACACAGCCCGCAAAAAGAAGAAAGTCCATCTGGCACTGGTATTCGTACCGCTGAGATGATCAACGCTGCACGCAATGCGGCAGCCGCGATTCAAACCAGCGACAAAGAGTTAGTTGAAGGCGCTCGTGGTGCCGACATTGGCGGCGTGAAGCTCCATTCAATTCGCTTACCTGGTGTGATTGCCCAGCAAACTGTGTTCTTTGGTGGTTTAAGTGAAACGCTAAAGATTGAACATAACTCTCAACACCGCGAATCATTTATGCCTGGCGTTGTGTTGGCCTGTAAGCAAGTCGTTAAGCATAACGAACTAGTTTATGGCCTTGAACATTTAATGGATTAACTGCTTATACCCAACAAAATTTTAAAAGGCGATCACGGTAACGGATCGCCTTTTTTGTCTCATTTATATCGTATATATTACTGCTGGTTGGGTATAATGCGCTCAAAGACAGACAATACCCCTTAGGAACACCATGAAAAAAACATTTGCACTATCTCACCCTAAAATTAATCTCGCTCGGCTGGTCGAATCAATAAAGGGCGAAGTGAAAAAGTACATTAAAAGAGAGCGTAATAAAAAGCTGCCTGAGTCAGTAGATTATTGGGATTTTGATTGCAAATATGGCCACAGTGCAGAAACTGCAGAAATCATTCATATCTCTGCGATAAATAAATCTATCGATCAAGCAGAACGGTTAAAGCTAGAGTCATTTTATTTAGAAATAATGGTAAAACCCGGCTATAGAACAACAAAGCCCGAAACTGAAGAGTAAGTTATCCCGCTTTTTATAAATAATAAGTACAACAACGGGTTATTTTTTTATTAACTGACCAAATTTAATTGGTACCACCTCATGCGTGGTCTGGTAGCCCGTTTTAAACAATTGCTCTTTTTGACCATACTTCAATTCAAATTGCACCGGCGAGCTATGCCCTGTATTTATCACAACAGTGCTGTGCCAATAGTTTTCATTAATAAACTCTCGAGAAATAGTGGTTAAGAAAGTACGTATCAATAGAGTGACATAATCTTTGATCGGAAATAAACCACCCGGTTCAATATCATCAGTATCATATTCTCCCCGCAGCCGAAAACATAAAACCGGAGTTCCATCGCCAGCCCAGTCGCGATGCAAAGCTTCTTCGGATAAAATGCTACCATCAACCATTAAGCTATTTCCGTACGATTTGAAACTAAATAACAAAGGGATCGACATCGAGAAACGAACCGCCCTTGAGATTTTAACATTAGGCGTATTATAGCGATCGAAAATAACGGGCATGCTACGCTTCACATCGGTAGCCACAATATGAAGGGCCTTATCAATATCGTTAAAAGTAGCTCCTTCTAACTGATCATCGAGCCAAGCTTCAAATTTATTACCGTTACAAAGCCCGCCATGGCGGATTAATGAATAAAGCGAAAAGCCCTTAAACTGATTAAAATCAGTGTTCAAGGCTATTTTGTTGATCTGAGCAACCGACATACCACAGGCATATAAGCTCGAGATAATACTACCACCCGAGACTCCAACAATATGGTCAAAAGAGAAATTCAAATCATTTAACGCCGCTAAAATTCCAATATGAGCTGGCAATCTGGTGCCCCCGCCAGCAAAGATCGGTACTATCATTTTTTGTGTCATAACTTTGATGCCCAATGGATGTAGTTAAAGATTAGACAGAATTCTTTAATTTACAAAAAATGAACTAAAAACCGGGCTAAAATATTCCCCCCTTGCAATGAGTGATACGGTAACCCTTCGGTAATCCCCCCATTCTTAATGAAGATCAGTCGAACAAGGTTCGACGCACGAGCATCAACTAAAATAGGGAGTCACGCCATACCAACCGTGTTACAACGACTACGTCGTCGACAGGCGCTTTAAGGTTCGTGGTATCATACCGGTCATTGCGATTAACCAAACGCTAGATGCGTAAAAGGCGATTCGCAATGACCTACTCCCTTGATGTGCCGCCCGTCGAACAAGGTTCGACGCAACAAGCATCAACTAAGCTGGGAGCCCGCACACTTCCGCTGCACCAACGATGTAATTGGTATAAACAGTCGTCATCCTCGTAGTCTCCTTATCGAGGATCTCCAAAGGCTATGTCGTTAAGTTGAGTCCGCAGCGCGCTGAACAAGGTCCCCGCTTAAAAGACTAAAGAGTCGTCATTCTCGTGATCTCTTTATCGAGAACCTCAAAAAGCTAGGTCGTTAAGTTGACTCCGCAGCGTGCTGAACAAGGTCCCCGCTCAAAAGACTAAAGAGTCGTCATTCTCGTGATCTCTTTATCGAGAACCTCAAAAAGCTAGGTCGTTAAGTTGAGTCCGCAGCGCGCTGAACAGTAAGCGTCTGGCGATCGACACCTAGCGAATGTCAATATTCCATGGCAGTATCGCGTCGATGTCATCACTTCCATTTGCTAGATGTTCGAAGCAATGCAACAAATAGTCAAACGGGATGAGCCCATTGGCTTTTGCTGTTTCGATAAGACTGTATAGGATGGCACTGGTGTTTGCACCACTTGCTGTGTTCGAGAATAACCAATTTTTCCTGCCAATAACAAACGGCTTTACCGCGCGCTCAGCACGGTTATTGTCGATGGCCAAGTGACCATTTTCAACATACACTATTAAGCTATTCCATTGATTTCGGCTGTAGCTTATCGCTTTACCAATCGCTGATTTTGGTGGAACTTGCTCAGCGGATTTATCCAGCCATTGTTTAAACTCATTCAGCAGTGGCAGTGATTTAGCTTGGCGTGTCGCATATTTTTCTTGCACAGATTTATCCTTGATGCCAGTCTCGATGCGATACAACTTTTGAATATGGTTTAGCGCCCAATTAGCTTTGCCTGTTTTTCCTTTAGGTTGTGATTGTTCAGCCTCTTTAAATTTCCGACGAGCATGCGCCATGCAACCAACAAGCGTGGCATCGACTTGATGATAACCAGCGTAGCCATCGACTTGTAAAAAACCGTTAAAATCACCCAAGTAATTAACGGGGCACGAACCCGCACGACTATTTTGGTAATCGTAAAGTACGATATTAGGGAGTCCATTTTCATTAGGCGAGTCCGTGCCTGTGCAATAGACCCACATATAGCATTTTTTCTTATCTTCTTTGATGACTTTAAGCGGTGTTTCATCCGCATGGATAACAGATTGTTCGAGCAACACTTGTTGCAGTCGTTCAATGAGTGGTTTAAATAAGTGACTGCTTTTTACCATCCATTCACTCATGGTTTTTCGATTGAGGGCAATGCCATATTGTTTAAACATCGATTCTTGCCGGTAAAGTGGTAAACCATATTGATATTTGCTCGTTATGATTTGACTAAGCAAGCTCGGGGTTGCAATGCCTTTTGGAATTGGGCTCGCTGGCAATCGCGCTATCTTAACTTCAGTTTTAGTGCCATGTTTCTCACAGCCTCGGCAGCTATACTTTAAACGCACATGTTCGATAACTTTAATTTGTGCGGGGATAAACTCAAGCTTTTCGCTAACTGACTCTCCTATTTGGTGAAGCTCTTCGCCAC
>Ga0209292_1005658_pt1 | contig 12671 bp, 5 predicted proteins | sample GOMGulsemesocosm_2_FD_184634 | JGI IMG/M metagenome (GOLD analysis project Ga0209292, IMG submission 184634) | Methane-oxidizing microbial communities from mesocosms in the Gulf of Mexico - GOM9C Gulf of Mexico (SPAdes) (version 2) | ecosystem: Environmental > Aquatic > Marine > Cold seeps...
GGTTGATGATGATGAAACTTTTTGTTCTGTACTAAAACCAGCATTGGAGAAACGAAATTTTCAAGTCTCCGTCGCAAATGATGTTAAATCAGGTATTTCTTTAGCCGAACAAACAGAACCTGAATATGCAGTGATTGATTTACGCATAGGCCATGACTCAGGCTTAGAAATGGTAAAAAAGCTTATTTCACTAGATGGTAACACCCAAATTATAATGCTTACCGGCTTTGCCAGTATTGCAACGGCTGTTGAAGCAATTAAATTAGGCGCAATTCACTATTTAACTAAACCCGCAAATGCCGATGAAATAGTCAACGCCTTATACAAAAACAAAGGTGACTCCTCTATTGAAATCAATCAAAATCCCTTATCCGTTAAACGCTTAGAGTGGGAACATTTACAAAAAGTGTTAATGCAACATGATGGTAATATTTCTGCTGCCGCTCGCGCGTTAAATATGCATCGTAGAACATTACAACGGAAACTGGATAAAAGGCCAGTAAAAGAATAACTTTATTAATTCAATTCACTATAGAAATCACTGCAATTACACAAAAGTATTTCAAACACTATAAATACCTATAATACTCTCGGCGAAAATCCTTATCTTTTGGCTTTAACTGGTAAGCTTTTATAAATAAAGCTCTCGCTTTTTTCACCTGACTTAACATAATGTATGTTTTACCAAGCGAATACATGGCGTTAGCACTATTTGGGTGTTTTTCTATCCGCTCCAACCCTATTGCAAGTGCTTTTGATAAATACCTATCAGCATTAATTGTTTCTCCCTTTAAACGATATGATCTAACTAACGAGCGCGTTGTTGATGCCTTTCCTGGGGTTCTTTTTAATATTGCCAAATCTTTTTTGATGGCTTTATCTATATAATTATTTGCATCAGCTAAATTATCTAGTTGTTGGTATGCATACCCTAAATTTCGTAATACCCAAGTATTAGTTGGTGATTCTTTCAGCATTTTCTTATTGAGAAAAATAACCATATCCCAGTTCTCATAGTCTTTATATCTACCTGAGAATTTTTCAAAGCCATTACTAATCCGCCTATCAGAACGAGCCCTTCCTTCATCTGTTGCGTATATCGAAAAAGTAGTTGCCGTAGATAGCAACATAGCTATAAACACCACATTCAACATTCTATAACTAAGCGCTAATGATTGCTCTGTTGTAAAAAAAGCTTCTTTTTGTTCTTTTTGCGCAATAAATAGATAATGCAATGACATTAAGCTAAGAGCTAGCCCGACAAAAACTTCTGCAATTTCAGCCTCATTAAATGATAGCGGCCCTAATTCTAAAAAAGCGGCTGAAACAAATAAAGGCGCTAAATACAAGGGAGGAACAGGAATGCTTAATCGCTCAACCCAGTAAGAAAATTTCCAACCATATTTATATGTTAAAGGATAAACTAGACCAAAACTACTAAGCCCAACTGCCAGTATATACTCTAACGATTGCTTCAATACCGTACTGTACGGCCCTGTCAGCATATTATGTAAATTTGTTTCGCCTTGTAAGTTATTCTTCTTAAAGAAATCTGATGCTCCCCAACCAAAAATACGCTGTCCCCAGGATATTTCTTCCATGATGACATAGAAACAAGCAACCGCTAGGGTAATAAAAAACCAACGATATTTATTGGTAATGAATGCATTTCTTATCGAAAAAACAAGCGCTAAAAAAAACAAATAAAATTGGGCCCATTCTCCTAACAAATCTTCATAAGTTGCCCATATATAGGCAATGGGATTACTAACAGCTAATTGATAATATAAGACACTAATAGCAACAAAAACGACAACCGCCAAAATTGCATGAATTTGATTTTTCATAATATTAATAAAGCAAAAAAGGTCCTGTTAAGGACCTTTTGTTATAAATCAAAATAAAAACCTAAACCATGATAGACACTTTCATACCTATCACAGGTTAGGACTATTATTTCCCTTAGTCAGAATGTTTCTTAGACTTAGAATGCTTCTTAGACTTAGAATGCTTCTTAGACTTAGAGTGTTTCTTAGACTTAGAATATTTTCCTGAATCCGAATGCATCATAGACTTAGAATATTTCCCTGAATCTGAATCATACCCAGAGTCTGAATCTTTTCCAGAATCCGAATCATACCCAGAGTCTGAATCTTTTCCTGAATCAGAGTCATGACCAGAGTCTGAATCATTATCAGAACAATCTACTGATCCTGAGTCATACCCAGAATCAGAATCTTTTCCTGAATCAGAATCTTTTCCAGAGTCTGAATCCTTTCCAGAATCAGAGTCTTTCCCAGAATCAGAGTCTTTTGCTGAACAACTCCCTGAGTCATTGTTATGACCTGAATCTGAATCATGTCCAGAATCATTACCTGAGTCAGAATCATGACCAGAATCAGAATCAGAAGGTTGATCTGGATTAACAGGACACATTAGACCGCCGTTACGACTATATGCTTCGGTAACTTCAAAGTCACCTGCAATAAGCCCTGGACCAACTGGTTTAGAACAACTAGTATGAATTCTAGCATTCTCCACACCATCAACATAGATGATGATTTCAGTTCCTAAAGTAGCATCTTCATTAGAATAGTTACCTGAATCAGAATCATGCGCTGAATCCGAGTCATTATCTAAACAATTACCTGAATCAGAGTCATGTCCAGAATCCGAGTCTTTTCCTGAGTCAGAATCTTTTCCTGAATCAGAGTCTTTTCCAGAGTCAGAATCTTTTCCTGAATCAGAGTCTTTTCCAGAGTCAGAATCGTAGTCTTTTGAACAACTTCCCGCACCTGAATCAGAATCTTTTCCTGAATCAGAATCTTTTCCTGAATCAGAATCTTTTCCTGAATCAGAGTCTTTTCCTGAATCAGAGTCTTTTCCTGAGTCAGAGTCGCTACTCGAACCAGAGTTCATAACTCCAACGGTGAAAAGCTCACCAGGATTAACCATTCCGTCAAATAATACACCACCTTTTTTCTTCTCTACAACAATATGAGAAGGTTTTGTACCATTAAACTGTAAAGTTAGCTCTGTTACTTTCCCATCACAAACTGAACATTCGCCAGGTACATTACCTGCAACCGTAACAACTGTCATATCAGAAGCAAGACATGCGACTGCTGGAACCGTTGTTGCAATTGCCTCTACTACCACTGAACTTGTAATAGTATGATTCACAAATGAAGTTTTAGATATGCTTGTTTCACCACCTGCAACTAAGAAAATTGAAGAAGGTTTAACTAACTCACCTTGCTGATCATCAAAGATACTAAAGACATTAACGTCCGTTGAACCTAAGTTAGTGACAGCATATTGATAAGTAACATTTGCGCCACCTACTGGCACTGTACAAGCATCGGCCCCCGTTACAGGAGTCGTTGTAGACTCTTCAACAAACGCACCTTCTTTATCTCTAAAGTTTACAACATACCAGTTAGGTGAAGCTTCACCTTTCTCTCCAGTTGTTGAATTAGGTGAATTACCATCTAATGGCGCAGGTGCAGCAGCTCTGTATACAGCTGAACAGCTAGTGTGAATGATCTCTACCAATACACCATTAACAAATACTTCTGTTTTAGAGCCAAGGTCTGATCCTGTTCCTGCATCAATGGTATAACCATTTTGAGCAGAAAGAATCGTTTCACCAGATACTAAAGTAACATTTGCATATTCTGCAACTCCACCATTTTTACCGACAAACTTAACAGTTGCCGTCATTGATGGACCAATATAACGTAATGTTGTTGCTGCAATCTTAGCCTGACATAACAAATCATCATTCGAAGGCTGCTGCTCTACACTACAAGTTTGGTCTATTGCGATATTACAAAGAACATGTGGAATGTTATAGCCAAAATCTATAGTTTGATCACTTCCATCATCTGTAGATAACACAACATCTGCAGGACTTCCATTACTATCTAAAGTAACATCTTGTCCAGCCATACTAGTTGTTGCAGTATATCCAACAGGTAAAGTACTAGGGTCTATTTCAACTCTATAATCACCCGCACAGAATCCTTCAAACTCATAGAATCCATTAACATCTGTCATCGTAGTAGCAATTTCAGTGTTTTGGCTGTCTTTTAAGATAGCCTTAACCTTTGCTATACCATTTTCAGAGGCGTCTTGAATACCATCATAGTTTGCATCTAACCATACATAATTACCTATAGTACCTGTACATGGCGAGTTATAACCAAAATCAATGGTTGTATCTTCAGATGTATCTGTTGTTAAAACAACGATACTGCCATTTGGATTACTATCAATTGCTGGGTTATTACCTTCTTCTGTTGGGCTTGCTACATATTCAGGTGGAATAGTTGATGTATCAACTTCTACCTTATATTCAGCCGCACACCGTCCTGTAAATTCATAAACACCATTTGCATCAGTGATTGCTGTTGCAACAATTGTGTTAGTTGAATCTTTCAGGTTGACAGTAACGCCCATGATACCAAGTTCACTGTTATCCTGAAGTCCATTACGGTTTGCATCAAACCATGCAACATCGCCAATTTTACCTGTACAAGGTGAATTGTATGCAAAGTCAATGCTGTCATCTTCTGATGTATCTGTTGTTAAGACAACGGTTCCGCCATTTACATTGCTATCAACCGCTGGGTTAGTTCCCTGCTCAGTCAAACTTGCAACATATTCTGCTGGTACTGTTGTTGTATCAACTTCTACTATATAGCTTCCTGCACATAACCCAGGGAACTCATAATAACCATCTGCATCTGTTGTTGCTGTTGCAATCACAGTCTTTTGGTCATCTTTTAAGTTGACTTCAACACCAGTAATACCAACTTCGCCTGTATCTTGAATACCATTTCGGTTTTCATCAAACCAGATGTAGTTTCCAATTTTACCGGTACAAGGTGAGTTGTATGCAAAATCAATCGTTAGGTCTTCTGTTATATCTGAGCCTAAAGTAACAATACTGCCATTAACATTACTATCAATAGCTGTATCTGTTCCTTCTAAAGTAGGACTCACAACATAATCAGCTGGAACCGTTGATGTATCAACTTCTACTTTATAGTCATCAGCACATAAACCAGCAAACTCATAATAACCATCTGCATCTGTTGTTGCTGTTGCTAGTATTGCATTTTGATCATCTTTTAAGTTGACTACAACACCGGCAATACCAACTTCACCCGCATCTTGAATACCATTACGGTTTGCATCAAACCAGATGTAGTTTCCAATTTTACCGGTACAAGGTGAATTGTAGGCAAAATCGATAGTTTGGTCGCTTGTGTTATCTGTCGTTAAAGTAACAGTACTATCATTAACATTACTATCAATTGTATTATCGCCACCCACTTCAGTTGGGCTGGCAACATAATCCATTGGTAATGTTAAAGTATCAACTTCTACTCGATAGTCATCAGCACATAAGCCATCAAAACTATAAAAACCTGATGCATCAGTCGTTGCTGTTGCAATTACCATGTTTTGTAGCGTTTTAAGTTTTACAACAACACCTTCAATACCTGATTCATTAGCATCTTGAATACCATTTCGGTTTGTATCAGACCAGATATAGTTTCCTATACTACCTGTACAAGGCGAGTTATAAGCAAAGTCAATTGTTGCATCTTGTGTTGTATCAGTATCTAAAGTAACTGTACTACCATTTTGGTTGCTATCAAGAGTTGTATCATTTCCAGCACCTATTGGGCTTTCAACATACTCTGGTGGAAGCGTTGATATGTTTACTTGAACAACATAATCGCCTGCACATAACCCTAGAAATTCATAAAAACCATTGATATCAGTCACTGCAGTAGCTAACACATTACCTACAGCGTCTTTTAATTCAACAATAACACCTTCGATACCTGACTCATCTGCATCTTGAATACCATCACGGTTTAAATCAAGCCAAATATAGTCACCAATACTACCTGTACAAGGCGAGTTATATCCAAAATCGATAGTGACGTCAGAATCATTATCACTACGAAGACTTGCAATAGCTGGATTACCATTACTATCTACAGTGATATCATCGCCTTGATTAGCCGCACTAGCTACAAAATCTAGTGGTAAAGTGATTTCATCAACTTCAACAGTGTAGTCGTCTGCACATAAGTTTTTAAATTCATAAAAACCTGATGCATTCGTTGTTGTCGTTGCAACCACAACACCTGCACTATTTTTCAAACTAACCTTAACAGCATTTATCCCAGGCTCTCCTGAGTCTTGTATGCCATTACGATTTAGGTCATGCCATACTAGATCACCAATGCTACCTGTACATTCACTAATAAAAGTACGCCCGACTGGACCAAGCTTCAAATCTACTGCAAATGTTTTTAACTCAGGGTTAATAACAATTTGCATAGCACCTGTATCCGTTAAATCTGCCGGACCATTATTACCACAAGCAATAGAGACAATATTTTCTGCTGGAATAGCTCCCGCTCCACAAAGAGCGCCATTCATAAAGTAACTAAACTTATGTACATTTGTCACGTCAATTGCTGTACTCCCTGCAGCATAAGTAATTTCTGTCCATCGGTTTGAATCGGTATAAACGCCGATATAAAACTCAAACGACTGGTCTGAAAAGCGCGTAATAACTGTAAAAGCATCGAAGGCACCATTCCCAGTTAGGTCAACACCTTGCAAGCCTCTATAGGCTAAATCAATACTCTCGTCAACACCATCCCATTGCACAATACCATAAGCATTTGCTGCTGGATCAACATTTAAAGTAAGTGTCTCCGTTGTACCACTCACCCTTATAGATGCATTATCTTCAATATCAGTTCTAACAACAATATTAGTAGAAAGGTCCCTAGCACCCCCTAAAATTGTTAGATCACTTCCATCTCCGACAAAGTTTGATACGCCATCCCCCCCCGTAGTCACATCTTCAATTTTTGCCTGCCCCGTTGAAAAGGCATCAATAATTGCGCCTTGGGCCCCTAAACTAACCCCAAAAAGGCTAATTGTTACAACCAGCGAAAGAAACACATTATGCGTTCCATTTCTGGTTGAATATCTAGTATTCATAAACACCACTCCAAATTATTAAAAGAAAGAAAAAATTTTTATTACAAATCAAAAATAAAAGTCATTACGAAACATTCCGTAGTTAAACGCAACTCAGCTATCTCTGAAATCATAGAGACCTATAGTTTTCCGAGCTTACCTCTCGGTAAGTGTGGCTAAGTTGTTCTATTTAATGAACTACAATTAAACGAACATTCTTTCCAAGACTGGAAGTAATGTACTGATGAAATCTAAAATAATTTAACGCAAATATTAGGCCATGATAAAAAATCACATTAGCATACAGTTAATTACCCTTCCCTTTTTTCCTTTCACATTCCCTTTGTAAAATTTATTGACACTAACATTTCAGAAAATTTAACTGCATTTAAAACATTTAGACTCCAGTCTGCACGCACCAATAAATAAACAAATAAATCATACAGAGAAATGATTTTTAAAACATGAGTATAAACACCTAACTTTTAGTTTACTTTAACTTAACCCGTTAAAATAGAAAGGGATACCAGTCTTTTAGCAAGCTAGAATTACCCTTTATTATCGCTACCCCCTCCTCTTTGACAATTTCTTCAACCCTCTCACAATATAATCTGTAGCATTAATAATAATGTCAAATACATACCTAACTATCATCATGTCCCATTTTTTCTGTGACTAACACAATCATTTCATGACCCAATGGCTGTAAAAATTACTGACACTCTCTTTTATGAAATCTAAATATAACAGCTTAATTTAACACCACCAGGCACATTCATTACTTCAAAATACCCAAATACTAATAATTAAGTTGTCATAAATTGAACTTTTGTATATTATTAACAGCTAATATTCTAATGATAGATAACAGAGGCGGTATCATGGATAACACAATAAATAATCAACGACGTAAATTTCTACAATATTCTGGCATCACAGCCGCTGCGGTAGCTAGCTACCCCTCTCTGTTGCAAGCCAAAAGCATGGGGACCTCTAGTAAGCCTTCTCCTGATTTTCATGCTGATGTTGAGATTGAACTCACCGAAGAAGCCATTAAAATTCCAATTTTTGATGGTCCTAAAACAAATGTATGGAAAGTTTCTGGAAAAGTACTTAAAGGCCCATCTTCTACCATAACCTCTTTACCTGGCTCGTATTTAGCGCCTACGCTAAATTTACAGAAAGGTCAGAAAGTTAGAATTTATCTAAAAAACAAACTGCCTGCTGAATCAATTTTACATTGGCATGGTTTACATGTGCCATCAAAAATGGATGGCAACCCCATGCATGCCATTAATCACGGGGAGACTTTTGTTTATGAATTTGAGATTCTTAATCGAGCTGGGACATATTGGTACCATGCCCACACACATAGTGTAACGGCCAAACAAGTCTATTCAGGTCTAGCTGGTTTAATTATTGTGAGTGATAAAGAAGAACAAGCTTTAGGCCTACCTAAAGGGAAATATGATTTACCTATTGTTATTCAAGACCGTAAGTTTGATAGCAACAACCAGCTTGTTTATGTCTCACATATGATGCAACGTATGATGGGTTTTCTTGGTGATAAGATCATGATTAATGGAAAACCTGATTTTGTGCTGCCTGTAGAAAAAAGATCTTATCGTTTACGTTTATTAAATGGCTCTAATTCCCGAATTTATAAATTAGCTTGGGATGATGGCTCGCCTGTTACTGTTATAGGCACTGATGGTGGTCTTATTGAAAAACCAGAAACAATGCCTTATGTAATGTTAGCACCGGCTGAAAGGCGTGAACTATGGATCGATTTTAGTAACAAAGCAATTGGCACCGAACTTACCCTACGCTCTATCCCTTTTGAAGGCGCTTCTTCCCATGGCGGTATGATGGGTGGAATGGGCGGAGGTATGGGTGGCGGCATGATGGGCCGAGGAATGATGGGCGGTCGTCGAGGCGGAATGGGTGGAGGCATGAGTTCTGGTGGGGACTCATTACCTTTAGGTGGGGATTACGCTGTGCTAAAAGTTAAAGTTGTTAAAAAAGCTAAAAGCAATGATTCGCTTCCTGCTCGCTTAACACCAATCAAACCACTTCGTTTAGCCGATGCAGCTAATTCTAATAATCCTAGAACTATTACTTTATCAATGCGCCATATGTCTGCATTATTAAATGGCAGGTCTTATAAAATGAATGATATTAGACCTGACGAAGTTATTCCTGTAAATACATTACAGTTAATGGCTTTTGATAATGGCTTTCATCGTAGCATGGGAATGATGGCAATGCCTCACCCAATGCATTTACATGGCGAACAATTTCAAATAATCAAACGTGAAATTAACCCTCGCCACCAAGCTGCACATGCGACAGTTTCGGAAGGCCTTGTTGATAGTGGATGGAAAGATACTACCTTGGTAATGCCAGGGGAAAAAGTGACTTTCTTAAAGCCTTTTAATGATTTCAAAGGCTTGTTTATGTATCACTGCCATAACCTTGAACATGAAGATATGGGAATGATGCGTGATTTCTTGATTAAATAATTTAAAGAAAACAGAAGGGGATTAAACTAATATATTGTGTTTTATAATCCCCCTCTACCCTCATGTTTCAATGAGTGTGGCACTAATCTTTTATACTTTAAACCGACTAATTGCAGATTGTATATCAGCGGCTAATTTTGCTAGATCTTCACTACTTTGACTAATTTGCTGAGAACTTTGAGCTGATTGTTCAGTAACAGCACTAATATTACTTATATTTCGACTCATCTCCTCTGCCACTGCTGCTTGCTCCTCAGAAGCACTAGCAATATGTGTCGCCATATCATCGATATGAATAACTGAATCAGCAATTCCTTTAAGTTGCTCATTTCCTTTTTCTGTTTCTATCACAGTACTTTCAGAGCGCTTCTTCCCTTCAACCATCACTTTTACTGCTTTTTCAGTTCCTGACTGTAAGCGCTCAATCATTTTATGAATCTCTTCGGTAGATTCTTGAGTTCTACTTGCTAGGGTTCTTACTTCATCCGCAACTACCGCAAATCCTCTACCATTTTCACCAGCTCTTGCCGCTTCAATTGCAGCATTAAGTGCAAGTAAATTAGTTTGCTCGGCAATACTTTGAATAACACTAAGAACACCGCCAATTTTATCGCCATCATCGGCTAATTCCTGCACTACATTTGTTGCAATTTCAATTTCATCAGATAAAGAATTAATTACCTGCTTTGTATTATTAGCTAGATCTTGGCCCTCTGTTACCGCGCCATGGGCTGCTTGAGTTGCAGATGCTGTTTCACTTGCATGTTTAGCAACTTCTTGTACTGTTGCAGCCATTTCCGTCATCGCTGTTGCAACTTGTTCAATTTGTTCTTGCTGCTGCTGAACACCTCTATTGGTTTCATGACTGGTCATAGACATTTCTTCTGTCGATGATGCTAAAACATCAATTGAAACTTCTAATTGTCTAATAACGTCAGAAAACTGATCAGCCATAGAGTTAAACGCTACCGCTAAATCAGCAAATTCATCTTCATTATCTAATTGAGCCCTTGGAACCAAGTTTCCAGAAGCTAATATTTTTGCTGTTTCCTGTAATTTAGCAATAGCCGTTTCAAATGATTGATAGAAACCCGCAAATAGATAAATTGCCAACATAATAATAATAGCAACCGTCGATAACACTATTGTCATTTTGCTATAAAGCCCATCTATTCTTTGTTCCAGCAAGCCATCTAATTCTGGGACTAATGTATCCAGAATGTTGAAATTAGCTTTAATCGTTGTAGTACCTTTAGAAAAAACAGTACTAGACTGAACATTAATTTGTTTAGCATTCAGAATTTCAGTTGTTAGAAAATTCAAATACCCCTCAGAACCAACAATCGTTTGCTGAACTTGTGATCCTATTTTATTTGATAAATTTGAATTTGCTTGACCTAGTACTTGCATACCACGCTTAAGATCATTAATATTTTTCTGAACGGTAGAAATTAATGATGTTAACTTAATACTTTCTTGATTAGAGACCTCTTGTCTTGCAGCTAAACCTGAGGACACTCCTCTTGCTTGACCTAAATTTTCTACCACTTGAGGTAATAAATTAACAATAGCTTCTTTAATATAAAAACTATCTAACTCTGGGTCTAATGTAAGGTTTGAGCTATCACTGATATTTTTAACTAAATCTAACACTTCTGCAATTAATGCCGTATGCCTAGCAAAAACGTCTTTTGCAGGGCCATTAAATGCTTCGGATTCTAACCGACTCCAGGTACTTTTTATCCGACTCCACTGAGAGGATGTACCAAATTTAGCACCCAATTTTTGATCAACCTCATCAATTAAGCGAATATCTTCGGCCAATTGTTTTCTTTTAGCCAAGATTTTTGCTTTAAAACTTTCATTTCCTGCTAAATAAGCATTTGTCATACCCCGATGCTCAGGAAAATGTTGAATAAGTCGTCGTACAGGAACAATATACTCAACGCCTGTTATTTCATTTTCAGCAAATTTAACAGCAACCATTTGTTCACTGACTAAAAGATACAATGTAATTATCAATGGCGTAATAAATGCAATTGAAATTAATAGCATCTTTTTAGAACAATTTAACTTGTTCATTAACGCTGTGGCTGGTGCTGTAAGCATAATATTTCCCTCAAAACAAAAATTACTTCAATCTGCAGCTAAGTATAGATAACTTTTCTAATTTCGCGAGTTATAAACAAAGAAATTAACATAAATTATTTAAGGGTTTCATAAACCTGTCATATTTCTATATGACAATACACTTTTAAAATGAGGAAAACATAAAATGAAAATATATGATGATGAGTTTATTGGTTTTGAGACATTACTCCCTGCTCACGTAGTAAATAGCTTACACCTTGAGCAAACAGTTGTTGATAACTTTATAGATAATGATAATTCAGACTTAGATGAACATGAACTAGCAATGGCAGCATAATCGCTGCCTTTTACTAGCGCTTAATTTGAAAAACCTTATTTTTATATTCAACAACTAGACTGTTGATACGAATCTGCTTGAGCAATAGATCTGAAGCTATTTCTTGCCCTGAGGAATATTTTTTCATTGCAATCATAATAAAGCGCTCAGACTCTTCTTCAGCATAAACATAAACATTAATATCAATAACAGGAATTTTTCGACGAAACTCATAATCTAATTCTGTTAAAAAAGGAAAGTCATTCAGCTGTTTATCGGCTATAACTTTATCAACTTTAGTTTCAGTTTTTATAACTACTGGCTCTATTTTTTTAGGCTTTTTTTCTGCCACTACAACTAAAGGCCTCTGTTCAACAATACTCTCAGCTATTTTTTTCTGTTTAGCGTTCAGCTTAACTTTAATTCTTTTCTTTTCAATTTGTTCCGCAATAGACAAGGCTTGTAAATCTTTTTGCTGTTCTAAAATAGGAGGCGTTATTGCTACCTGCTCTTTTTCAATTTCAAGTTCTGGCTCTTGTTTAATTATTATTGGTTTTTCGGCAACAACAGGTTCAACTTTGCTTTCTTTATTCTGCTCTTTTGTATAAGACCAGCCAAAGTAAAGTACGAATAATAAATTAAAAACAACTAAAAGAATCAACCATATTGACGGTACTTTAACGTTATTCTCGGCTTTATCCTGAATTCGATTTTCCAATGTATCA
>Ga0209292_1005660_pt1 | contig 12671 bp, 13 predicted proteins | sample GOMGulsemesocosm_2_FD_184634 | JGI IMG/M metagenome (GOLD analysis project Ga0209292, IMG submission 184634) | Methane-oxidizing microbial communities from mesocosms in the Gulf of Mexico - GOM9C Gulf of Mexico (SPAdes) (version 2) | ecosystem: Environmental > Aquatic > Marine > Cold seeps...
CTTTGCGTTTGAAATCTCGCCCCCATATTCAAGGTTATTGTGGTCATATTAACCCTCGCCTTGTTTATTTTTGACTTGTCGTTCAACCGCAAGTGACATATTACGATAACCTGTGTCTGCACATGCCGCCATGATCTGTTTCAATACTACATAAGGCGTTGAAGCATCACCAATAATGGTTACCGCACGGCCCTTTTCTTGCTCGCTATCCGTTAATTCTGGCCGCTTATTTACTTGATAATTGAGTTCGGCTGTTAGTGCTGCAAAAAATTCTTTGTTATCTTTTAACTCAGAAGCAGCGTCATTACCGCTACTTTGCCAAATAGCCCTTTCTTGAACTAAAACGGTGTTATCGAAAACAGTGATCACCAAGTTTTCTACTGGTAATTCTTCAGCGATTGAGACCGGTAATTTAATTTTTTCAATGTTTTGTAATACGCGTACTTCAGATTGATTCACGATTAGAAAAAAAACTAAAATAGTAAATATATCCATCAAAGCGACTAGGTTCAGCTTGCTACCAGCGTTGAATCGCTTGTGATGTTTGGCGAGCCTTTTCGATCTTACTGACTGTTTCATTGTTGCTCTCCTATCGGCCCGTTACTAGGTTCGCTAGTAGACTCGTTAATAGGTTCATCTACAGGTGCATCACCTAAAGATATCAATGGAAATAATTCAGCGTCTACCAAATTAGCAGCGACCACAGCTTTAAACGAACGTACCGTATCCATAGCAGAAACAATGGTTTGATAATCAACGGAAGGCTCCAGTAGAATTACAATGTCCTTTTTTTCTATGGTTTGTTGTTGAAAGGCTAGTTTCAAATCTTGCAGATATGTTGATAACGCGGCAAAGTCATAACCTTGCTCGGTTACTTCAAAACGTTTCAATAATATTCCTGCGGGATAATTTAATGCTAAGCGCTTTTTAGTAATAACCAACTCCAAAACTTTAGGTTCTTTTTGGTCTTCAGCCAATTCCCCCTCTGAAAGCACAGGCAGCTGTAAATTAAGTATCCGTACATGAGAAAAGACTAAACTCAGCAACAATACAGGCACTAACACAATCATCAAATTCATGAATGATGTGATGTCTATTTCCGCGTCTTGGGTATTGGTGCGTCGTTGACGATGGCGTCTCATAATAGTAACCCTCGAGTTAAATCAGTTTACTTATTAAACGACAAAGAATTTAACAATTTAATAGCAGCCATCTCAATAGAATCAACAATGCTAGCTGTTTTAGTTTGCAGGCCAGAATGAAATAATATCAATGGGATAGCGGTAATAAGGCCAAATGCAGTGGTATTCATCGCTACTGAAATACTTGAAGACAACAAATTGGCTTTTTCAGCAGGGTCCGCACTTGCCACTGCAGAAAACGCGGCGATAAGCCCCATAATTGTGCCTAACAAACCTAATAACGTAGCTATATTCGCCAATGTTGCGACAAATGGCGTACGCTTTTCTAGCCGTAACATGTACTCCATAATCGTTTCTTCCATGGCGTATTCAATATCTTCACGACGTTTTGCATGCCCTATACGCGATATGCCCGACTCTAATACATCCAATACGGGAGATTTATTGCTTTTAGCATATTTACTGATTGCCTCAACATCGCCAGCTTTCAATGCCTGTTGAATTAACGCAAATGCCTTTTTATTGGTAAGATGTGCCTTACTTAAATATAACCAGCGCTCAATGGTAATTGCCAAACCTACAACTAATACCAGGGCTATCGGGTAAATAAATGAACCGCCATTTTGTAAAAAAGCGATAATACTGTCGATAAAACTCATTGGATTTTCCTTATGTCTTAAAGTTAGGATGAAAGGGTTAAATTATTGGTTCATCCAGTAATTGTTACTCAGATCTAATAACGACCAGGTTACTTATTTTTTGTATCTTTTACAGTTACTTTGATCGCTTGTGCTGCTGCAAAATCTCTGACTTCTTTTCTAAATTTTTTTGGATTAATCGGTTTAAATTCAGGCATGATTAGCTGTGTTTTTTGATCTTTTATAATAATGGGATTAGCGATCCCTTGCCATGGCATAATATAAAGCACCTTTGGCTGCTCTTGAGAACCCGTAACCTTACTTTCAATAACCACCGTTTTTTTCACTTTTTCTGACGACGTTTCAGGAGTAGGCTTCAGCTCATCTGCGTGCACAAGACTAACAACGCCCATGACAAGAACAGTCAATATTTTCACAATTCTCATGTTAACCTTCTCCTGATTTTTTACTGTCAACATTTGACGAGACGTTGTCGTCCGCTTTTTTAGGTAATTCTAACCCTGCCCTTTTAATTTTAATTTCAACGCCAGCAAGCCAACGTTGTACTTGTTGATCGCTCGTTTGCAAGGCAAGGTATGCCGAATAGTATTTGTGCGCATCAAGTAAACGACCTCGGTATAACTCTAATAAGATAGCGAGATTAACTTGCGCTTCAGGGTATTCAGGCCAAATATCTAATGCTTTAAGATAGTTTTCTTCTGCTTGTTCAAAATCCCCATTTAACCGCGCAATTCTTCCTTTTATTTCATATGCATAAGGATTGAGTGGGTTGACTGCTAACGCTTTATTGAGTTGTTTATTCGCCCGATCCAAGTCTTTTTGCTGAATCGCAATTAAGGCCTTATTAACATAAGCACCAGAAAGCTGCGGCTGAGACACCAGTACTTGATCAAATAACTGTTCAGCTTTCAACCACTCTTTATTGGTCATTAACGCTAATGCTTGTGTGTACTTTTCAATGACGTACTCAGGGACATTGGCTAAGCGCGTTTGTTTTTGGTCAAGATACTCGTTCCGCTTACTTCTCGATGCCGCAAGTAAAGCACTTTTATCTGCTGATAATTGACCATTCGCATTGGGTACATCAACCAAATCAGTAAATTCTTTACTTAAAGCTTCTAACGTTGCTGGTGTTTGTTTTTCAGATTCTCCACCATTTTCAGTGGTGTTCGAGCATCCTTGCAGCAGCAGTAAAATCAAGACAATAGTCATGGTGTGGGCAGGTATTGATTCAGCCTTTAACGTAAAGCCCAAACGATTAATGCATGTCGTTAATAACATCATGAGACCGCTCCTGTTTGTTATAAAGTGCGGGGGCTATTTCAGCCAGTGTTGCAAAACTTTTTTCGACCCATAGGTCGTAGACATTTTGCCATGCACGTTGAGCATTACTGAGATGAATTTCAATCGCTTTCTCTTCAAAAGGATAAGCCAGCTCTTCCAGTAATATTTCATATTCTTCTAACGCTAAGTCATCTAAATCTTTTGGACGTTGAGACTTAAGAACATCAACGGCTAATTGACGATACATTTCGGCTAAGTTAAAGGTCGTTTGCGGCACATCTTGCGCTAGCTGGAAACTGAGTACTTGTTGATAATATTTTATCGCTTGTTTCATCGCTGTTTGTTTACGTTTTAAACTTTTTTGCAGTGGCGCGTTTAACTTAACGTACTTAAATGTTTGCTGGTGAGCCATACCTAATCCAAAAGCCGCGGTTGAGGCTAACTCAATCGCACGAGCTTGGATCATCTGTGCTGAAACTTTCTTTTGTTTTGTATGAAAACTCAAAATCTTTCTAAACCAGTAGTAACGTTTATTTGGCTCATTACTTTGACGATAAAATTCACTCATTTTGAAACGCACTTCTTGCGCAATATTAAAAGGCTGAGGGTATGTGTGAGCATACGTTCTAAATTCGATTAACGCCTTAGCGGTTTTACCTGCTTTTAAATAATAATCTGCAGCTGTGTACTGCGCTTCACGTTTAAGTTCAGCAGACGTGTCATTTGAAGCTGCACTGCCATTGGTTAACTCGTTTTCATTAGCAACCAGAATCAGTAATTGCTCAGCCGCTAACTCCCATTGCTCTGTCGCCTCATATGATGAAGCCAACTTAGCAGGAATAGATGCTGTATATTCATGAGCAGGAAAGTGTTTTTGTATCTGTAATAACACGTCGATGGCTTGCTGCCATAATTTGTTTTCTAGCAACAAATTAGCGGCATCAAACTCAGCAGTAATACGATAGGTTGATTCAGGAACAAGAGTGCCGACACGCAATAAATGGGCTACAGCGATTTTAGGCTGCTTTATTTTATAAGCTTGTGCCTGAAAATATATACTTGAGGCCAATAAGTTACGCATCTCTTGCCAGGTATTTATTTCTTTATTGGCATAATCTAATGCCAGCACATACGCGTCTTCGGCTAATTGATAAAGCCCTTGTTCGTATACACTGTGGGCCGATAATTGGCTCACTATTTGTAACTGTTTTAATGCTGTCGGATGTAATTTTTGAGTTGCAGATGATGCATTAACTGCTGAACGCTTTACTGAATTCTTAGTGATATTAGTTGATGATTGGTCAGCAGATTGTCGAATGACACCCAGTGTATTTAGCACGAAGTCACTCATCGTTTGTACCGTTGAAAAATCTTTTACATCGAAGGCATACTGCACGGCATGGGTTGCTAATTGCAGTGAGCGTTCGTCACTTGGGTATTGTTGAATAAATAATTTGTCTAAACGATTTCGTTCAGAAATACGCTGCTGATAGTCAGTATTGTTGTCAGTAACTTCACTTTTAGACGTCGTATTTAATAGCTCACGAATAGTCAGTGTCGTCGCATAGGCTGACTTTAATTTAAGAGTGTCTAAATCCGGAGCAGTAGACAACGAGTAATAAGCTATATGTTCATAACTCAGTAATGCTTTGGCATATTGTTTTGCTTCAAAGTTGGCCTCTGCATAGAGATATTCATCGGTTAAAACATCTTTAGTCAGTAGCTCTTTAGCGTCGGGTAACTTAGCTAAAGCTAAATAAGTTGCTAGTGCTGTGGCTGCCTCACCAAAGGCATCAATTCTCATTTCACCTTGTCGTTGCTCTTGAGCATATGCGTATACACGACGCGCATGTTCATCACTAAACCGTAGCAAATGAGGTAATAATTCATCCTGAATTGATAACGAAGCCTCATGCCAAAATGTTCCTTGCAGCCCGTACTGCGTAATATAATTATTTTTTAATTGGTGCATCGATGAAAATTTGCCATCACGATGATATATATCTAATAAGGCTAATGAATATCGCGCTGACCAAATATTCTCTCTGCCTAAATTAATGTATGCCTTATAAGTAAGCTCTGCATCTGCTTTTAATTCTTTCTTAATTAGAAAGTTTGCCAAGTTTTCAAATAATATATGTTCATATAAAGGTAAATATTCCGATGAATGATTATTGTTGACGAGCTTCACTAAAGATTCAACTTGCGCTTGCTGACTTAATGAAACACTTAATACTCGCTGAGTATCTATGGCCAAATTCTGGTAACGATCATTCAAGGTATTAAAAGAGAATTCATTTTGATAGGGAAGTTGTTTCTCAGCACTAATAATGGCTTCAAATACTTTTAAGAATGCACGGTCAGCTTCTGGGAACCGATTCAATTTGAACAATGACCAACCCGACATATAAATACTATTAACCAAGTAATTATCATTATTTGGTGAGTTCATCACAATGTCGTAAGCGTTTATTGCCGCAGAATAATCTTGTAAGTTGTAATAGATTTCACCCCTTCTAAAATTTAACTCGGCTAAATATTTAGTGGTCGGGTATCGTGTTAGTAATAACTCTATTTCAAGTAAACTTTCATCTATTTTACCTTGTAAATCTAGCGCCTTAGCCAGTTGATATCGAATATGTTCATTAGAGTTATGTTGAGGATGGTTTTTCAGCAGATTTTGATAACTAACCACAAGTGCACTTAATGCTTGATCGTCTTTTTTTAGTTGCGTTAGGGTGAGACCTACTTCATCGACACTATCAGTGTCTGTACCGCCAAAGGATTGATTTTCAAATACTTCGGTGTTTATTTGAACCAACCGGTATTCGACCTTAGTTTTTACTTGGGGATCAGGCTCTAAGGTCAATAATTGTTGATATATTTCAGCCAGTTTTGCCGCTCTTATCGCCTTATTCGTGGTAAATTTGGCTAAATGTAGGTCATCTTCTTTATCGGCAAGATCAGCCAAACTTGCCCGTTTATTTTTCGGTAGTTCTGTCTCGCTATCATTTAACGTGCTCATACAACCAGAAATGATTAAGCAACTGATGAATAGTGCCACTGAACGATACGAAGGAAAAAAGGCCATTAAAAAGCTTCCTTATTATTCGATTCAGAGTAAACATTAGACTTACCGTTATAGTTATCCTTGATATTAATTGGTTGTGCTTTTGTCTTCTTTTTTGGTGTAGCTAACTGCCTTTCAACACGTTTATCATATTTTGCCATGCGCTCTAAAACAGCGGCCATTTCATGTCGAGAAGTTAATAAGTGCTGCTCTAATATATTGCGTTGGTTATTAACAAATTGTTGAACATTTTTTTGTATTTTCACACTTGTCATCATTCGTAATGTAGCGACATCTTTTAACAGTATTTGTCGGTCAGCTGCACTGGTAGAAATGCGTTCTCCCACACCTGATAATAATGATGGCGATTCTGCAAGTGCTAAAAATCGATTTCTTTGCTGCTCAGCATCTGCTAAAAGTTGATCAATTTCTTTGAGTTGTTTTTTATGCTGCCATAAACGCTCAGGAAGTTCTTGATTTAGCTGCCAGTTCAATACACCTTCAACACGCTTTACTCTTTTTTTATATTCATCAACATTCTTGTTACCATCAAGAAAAGCAATAGCCTGTTTACTTTCTTTGATACGCACTAACCATTGTTCTTCTGCTTGATTCGCAAAAGCAAAACCTTGTTGACCCGCTTCAGCTTCAGTAACAATTTTAGCAATTCGATCTTTTTTGTTGTTCAGCTCAGTAATGATAGAACGATAATGAGCCTGTTGTTGTAATTCAAAGACCTTAGCTTTTCTTTTATTATTTAAAGCCAGCGTATCTTCCAGCCATTGGCTTTTTTGTTGCTGTGCTAACAAGTGCACTCTAATTAAATCCAATTCTATTAATGCTTGGTAATCTGCTTTTAATTCGTTATCTAAGAGTGCTTTTTGTAACCATACCGAGTCCGTCGAATATGACTTATTGGCAAAAAATAGCATTGGTGTTTCAGTGGAGATTTCAGTATCAAACTTAGTTTCAGGCACTGCAACGCTTACTTTGTCTGGTGAAAACGTTAACAAATCTTCACTGGCGACAAAAAACTCATGAAAATGGGCTAATCCAGTTAAACGTTCTTGATATAGGCGTTCAGCATTTTGGTAACTGGTCATTCCCTCTTCTAGCGACATTTGTTCTACAACTTGTGTAGAAAGTAACAATGCAGCTTGCCAGCCTAAATTTGAATATGGAAAGCGATCTTTCATCAAATTAAAGAGCTTAAACGACAGGGTGTTTTGTTTTATTTTTTGTGCTGAAAAAGCAAAAATAAACAAAGCTGATTCGCTATAAGGACTATCTTGTGGGAAGTTTTTTAATTCGTAATAAGCGGCTTCATAACGCTCTTGTTTAACATACATTTGAGCTAACAATAATTGTGCGTAATCATTTACGGCTTGTTGTTGATTTTTTTCATCGATAAATTTTTCGCTAAAGTCAGCTTCATTATCAGAAGAAAAAGGAGTAAAAAGTAGCTGCCAAAAGGTCTTAGATGGTGGTTGCCAAAAAGTGTTTTTAATGTTTATCAGCATAGGCTTGGCAAGTTCAAACTCGCCTCGCTCCATATGCAATAACGCTCTATTCAACTTAATATAAGCAACAGAAGATGATTGTCGATTTGACGCTGCTGTGTCGTTATTTTCTTCCGGTGACACCACGGACTGCGTCGGTAACTCTGGCCAGTAAGCCAGCTGATTTAGAATTTTGTATTGGTCGCTATAGGAATTCGATACTTGGCTAATTTGACTCAGCGTTTGTCTCGCCGTTTTATTATCACCTTGCTGAATTTGTTGCTCGGCTAATTCTAATAACGCAATTAACGTTAACTGCGCAGGCGAAGTAGAAGAGTTCGACTCTTGTTTTTTATCCACATTAGCAGCCGCGTAATCAGCACCTGTTTGCTTTTTTTGTAACTGATAGAGTGATTGCGTTGCTTGATGATGCAAACCAACAGTCACTTGCAAGCCCGCTTCAAAAAGGCGACTTTGTGATGATTGGCTATTAAAACGCCGGCGGTTCAAACTGATTTGCTTAAGAGCTTCACCGTAATTTCCGATAAAATAAAAGTATAAGGCTTGTCGGTATAGTTTATCTTCGAGCTGCGGGCCGGCCTCAACAACCTCTGCAGATACTGGCATAAGTGTTGTTAAAACCATCATGCCACTTAACATCGTGACTTTGACGATTTGCTTAATAAACGAGTTCAGGTTAAAGCGCATACTTACTTATAAAACCCATTCTTCAACGTTTATACTCGCGCGATAATTTGATTCATTATCTTCGATTTTTAATTCAATCATGACCACGTCATCATCTTTTTCGAATTGATGAGTGATAGCCCTTTGCGTGGTTCTACCCTCGCTATCCATCCCAGTGAATATAGCGGTAAGTTGATGCTTACCCTCTTTTAAATTACCTAAATAAACGCGTTGAATTCCTCCTTGTTCAAGGGCCTTACGTTGGCGTTCGGTATAGAGAAAACCAGCCACATCTTTGTCATTAATTTTCAGCTCTACGCTGTCAACTTTAAAAAAACGACCTATGTCTACCGAAACGAAAACGGCAACTTGTGTGCTGGCAGGAAATAATAAGTCTTCTTCCAAAATGAATAAATCTCGATTTAACTTCAATACTTGTTTTTTAATGTCCTCAAGCTCTGTTGATAATGTTCCATTTATGGCTGACGACTCAAATCCACTTCCATAACTTTTCACAGAGAAAGCTAAAGATAAAACCAAGATGCTAACGGCTATCAACAACGCTTTATTCATGCGTGTAACGACAGAAGGTGAGTAAATATTCATGTTCATAAGTTAAACCTAGGACAAGCTTGACGCTGTCGACATTTAAATAAAAAAATTAAAAGTAAACGCTATAGAAAGCACGAATTACGTTCGCTGAAAAACCATATAATGACTCATTACCTACACCACCTTCAGCCATAGGGTCCCTGAAATTGTCGTAGTTAAAGTCAATATAATCCCATTGCAACGATGCTTCAGATCGCGAACTGCCATACGATAAACTACTGGGTAATGAATACGTTATTCCAATGCCAATCGTCATATTGTCGAAGTCGCTCAGTTCTTTGTCTCTAGCGAGATAGTTTTGTGCGTTTTTATAAGGAAATAAGTCGCTATAAAACTTAGCTTCACTCTGCTGGTAATATCGTAGCTTCAGTTCAAGCTCGAAGGATTCACCAATTGGATGCCGATAACCTAATTCAACGTCGTTAGATTTTATTTCCCAACTATCACTGAAATACCGGTAGTGAAAAAATAGCGCTGCTCGATAAGGGAGGTAATAACTGGCTGATAATTTGGTCGCAAATGAGTTGCGTGTTTCTGGATAGATCTCTGATTGGTAACCCACCCCAGAAGGAATTGAATTATCTATGTAACGCACCGTACGATAAGGGTTATTAAGGTATCCATTGTCGGCAACCGCTTCAATGCTCAAACTGGCGGTTAAGTTACGGGTTAATATTTGATTGATACCTGCGCGTATTCTATATTGCTCGCTTTCTTCTTCAAAGCTCTCGTCGCCATTACGTCTAATTTCATTATCACCATAAGAAAGGCCCATGCTTAGGTTCGTTAAATCACCAAACATGTCTTGCGATACATTAACGCTTAACGATTGAGCAAAATAATCATCCTCATCACTTTGACGCAGATTAAACGACATAATGGTTTTGTCATGTAAGTATTCAATGCCTAATTGCCCTTCATTACGTTCTTCCGTGTAGGCACTGGCAGTACTTAATACATCAACGGAAGCCGATGAAATACTGTCTAAATAATAATAGGCGGTAACAACGACTGACTCTGTCGCCTTTTTTCGCAACAGGATTGCCGGCCCGTCTATTTTCATGCCGCCACCTTCATAGCTGTGGTAAAGCACATCTAAGCGTTCGGCCCCTAACACTGCCGCTTGGCTTAAATTGGCAGTTAATCCAAGATTAATGACAAGACTAAAGGTAACAACCAGTTTTAATACTGATAAAAAACGTGTTCTCACTCGTTGTATATTATTGAATTTAGTTACAACCACAGCCACCACCTTCTGTACTTTCAGCACCACGCGCGGCTTCTCGACCGTCTAATACATGAGCAACGTGCATATTTGCAATAGGATGACGTGAAGCGCTCATAATTGGATCTGCTAAATTTTGTCTTTCATAGGGTTTTACCCAAGGCTCGATTGATAAACTTGCGCACCCCGTTAAACTAATAAGAGCAAGCAACAAAACACCTTTAACAATATATTTGATCACAAGTATTTCCTTATTTTCTGAGTTTTTATCATTCTCTAATGAGCTTTTTAATGGCCTTAGCGTACTTTTTTCCATAACCGTCTTTAAAACCGCGGTAAACATAGCGAACGATACCGTCACGGTCGACAATCACAGTTGTTGGCATAGCTTCTACTTGATAGGTCGCTGACAGTTTATTGGTTTCATCAAAAAATATTGAAAAGCTCAGTTCTAGATTAGCGAGAAAATCTCTACCTGCTTGGTTTTCTTGCTCAACGTTAATGCCCCATACTTGCACACCTAAGTCTTTATATTTATCTTCTAACGCTTGTAAAACAGGCATTTCTTTACGGCATGGGCCACACCATGACGCCCAAAAATTAATTAAAATAATGTTGCCACGTTGCTCGGTCAAATTAATATTCTGACCTTGCATATTCTTTAAGGTAAAGTCAGGCGCAGGTTGACCTACGGTTACCCCGTGGGCATTCATTGAGAGAACAAGGGCAAAAGCAGCCGATAAACTTCTACGCCAGAACTTAATTAACAACATGTTTTTTCCTTTCTATTTAAATGTATATACTCAAGGTTCAATGACTCAATATTAGAAATAAATTGAGATCCCGGTAACAAAATTAAGATTGTGTGTTGTTTTAGACTCGCCGGTAACTTGGGTATCAAAAATATAATCACTCATGCCTATATCCCATGCCACCCAGTCATTAATAAACACTCGGTAATTGGCGGTAACATTAACGGTAAATTGTTCATCGCCGGCAAACTCAGTGCTACCAGCACCTAACTCGATTGAAAAAATGCTATTGAAAACTAAATCTTTGCTAAAAAATATTTCACCCGGCAGTAGGTTATAACCAATATTTAAACCGTAATAAGTTAATTCTCGCTGTTCATCGGTTAACAATGGTGCTGAATTCACTAATTTTTCGAAGCTAGTTTCCCCCCCTTTAGCTTGGCCATAACGTGCTTTTAGGTAGAAGTTTTCAGTAATATGGTAGCCAATATGCGCCCCTAGCCAACCACTACTTTCAAAATCTTCTATTGAAATCATGCCACCTTGAAGTCCAACTTCAAAATTTTCAGAATCGAGTAAGTCGTCGAATATTTGGCGTCGTTCAACATCGGCTTTCACTTGTACTTGTCTATCAACCTCTTCTTCTGCAGCATTCGCTGAATTAGAACAGGGTAAAGCAGCGAGCAATAATGTACTTGCGGCGATAAATGGCGTTAAAAAAATACGCTGAAACCTATTTTCCATGTGTGAATCTCTTCATTTTTGTCTCGGTCAGTTAAGGCTAACGAGAGCTTATATTCTGCTCGTATTAAAAAATTACGAGCAATGTGATATTTAATGCCTGCGGCGGCACTCATTAAGGTACTTTGTCGACTTTCGGAATCGGCTAAAACACTGTGGGGTTTAGTATCAATAATGCCGCCACCTATACCTATATAAGGTGTCACGAGCCAATCAGGCATCGGCTGGCTGATCAGCATGACTTCATACAGGTTACTATCAGAAATATTGCCTAGCGCTTTACCCATTGATACTTCTGCACTAAAAACAGGTGTGAAGGCATAACCTAGATAAACGTTATAAAAGTTGGCGCCTTCTAAATCACCATACATTACGCCACCTTCTACATCGCGATTTTTAAAGTTTTGTTGAAAATCATCGCCTTGCTTTAGCGCTTTCCCATACTGGCTTAATCCCAATAAATCATCCTCATGAAACCAGCCTTCTATACCGCGCTTATCTTTTACTTTCAGCCACGATGTACGTTTCACAAGCACGATAACATCTTCATCTTTTTCGATAACATGAACAACAGGATAACCTTCACTTGGACCTGAGTGCAGTTCGACAAAAGGTACTTCAATATGCAAGATAACTGCTGGTGAAGATTCAGCCAATAACCTTGGGCTGGTGATAATAATCATCAGTAAAAAACATATTTTTGAAAGCGTATTAAACATAAGTTCCTATTTTAAAATTCAACGTGCTAATTCTGCGAATAAAACGGCGTATTGTAATATTGACCACCAATATCTAGCCATTCACGCAATAATTTTAATTCATCGCCTGTCATGGTATTTTGATGGGTAGCATTATTGATAACACCAAAAAAACGTTGACTTGCCCCAGCGCTATTTGTTGACATAATGGGCTGTACCGCAACAGTAGTTAATACTGGAATAGGATTATCTTCTGCGTCCAAAATAAGTTCACCTTCGTTATCTATTTCAAAGACGATATT
>Ga0209292_1005662_pt1 | contig 12664 bp, 8 predicted proteins | sample GOMGulsemesocosm_2_FD_184634 | JGI IMG/M metagenome (GOLD analysis project Ga0209292, IMG submission 184634) | Methane-oxidizing microbial communities from mesocosms in the Gulf of Mexico - GOM9C Gulf of Mexico (SPAdes) (version 2) | ecosystem: Environmental > Aquatic > Marine > Cold seeps...
TATTCAAGCCATTGTGCCTAATGAACTCGACAATTATGAAAGTGACGTTCTTAAACTAACCACTGGTTGTTCAGTGAAAGTTACTGGTATTTTGGTTGAATCTCCAGGTAAAGGTCAAGCTTTTGAGATTCAAGCTACGTCTGTTGAAGTGCTTGGTTTTGTTGAAGACCCAGATACTTACCCTATGGCAGCAAAACGTCATAGTATTGAATTCTTACGTGAACAAGCACATTTACGAGCACGCACCAACATAGGCGGCGCAGTAACTCGTGTACGTAACTGTTTAGCGCAAGCAGTTCACAGATTCTTGCATAGCAAAGGATATTTCTGGATCAGCACACCACTTATTACAGGTAGTGATTGTGAAGGTGCTGGTGAGATGTTCCGTGTAAGTACCTTAGATATGGAAAACTTACCACGCAACGATGAAGGTAAAGTTGACTACAACCAAGACTTCTTTGGTAAAGAGACGTTTTTAACGGTATCTGGCCAATTGAACGTAGAGACATATTGTAACGCGTTATCAAAAGTATATACTTTTGGCCCAACATTTAGAGCTGAAAACTCTAATACTACCCGTCACTTAGCTGAGTTTTGGATGGTTGAACCTGAAATTGCCTTTGCTGATTTATCAGATGCTGCTGACTTAGCCGAAGAGATGCTTAAGTATGTATTTAAAGCGGTTCTAGAAGAGCGTGCTGATGATATGGCCTTCTTCCAACAGCGTGTAGATAAGACGGTACTTGAGCGTTTAGACTCAGTTATTAATACCGACTTTGTTCGCCTTGATTACACTGACGCTATCACTATCTTAGAAAACTGTGGCAAGAAATTTGAAAATGCCGTGTCTTGGGGTGTTGATTTAAACTCAGAGCATGAACGTTATTTAGCTGAAGAGCATTTTAACGGCCCAGTAGTTTTACAAAACTACCCGAAAGATATTAAGTCTTTCTACATGCGTTTAAATGATGACGGCAAAACTGTTGCAGCTATGGATATCTTAGCACCAGGTATTGGCGAAATCATTGGTGGTAGTCAACGTGAAGAACGTCTTGACGTTTTAGATAGCCGCTTAGAAGAAATGGGCTTAGATATTGCTGATTACGGTTGGTATAGAGATTTACGTCGTTACGGTACTGTTCCTCATTCAGGTTTTGGTTTAGGTTTTGAACGTTTAGTTGCGTATGCCACTGGTATGCAAAACGTTCGTGACGTAATCCCATTCCCAAGAACGCCTAATAACGCAGCATTCTAATAGTAAAAAGTTACAAACAAAAAGGCGACCTTTGGTCGCCTTTTTTATTACTCTGATTTTATGATTAACTCTTTGGTGCTAACATTTCCCCTAAAAGTTAATAGTCAAATTTCATAATAAACGCTCTCAGCGTTACTGCCAGTAGCTCACATTATTTTTAAAATCTTTCGCTGGTTTAATATGCGGTTCTTTTGTGGGTGTTCCTATATATAGGAATCCGGCAATGTCATTACCTACTTCAAGCCCTAAGCCCTGCTTTACTGAGTCGCTGTAAGCTAAATCACCAGTGCGCCACATAGCGCCATATCCTAATGAAAATGCAGCCATTTGCATTGCCTGTGCACAACAGCCGGCAGCAATTAATTGTTCCTGTGCTGGGACCTTATTATGTTCAACATACTGAGTTGAAATAACAATAATCATTGGTGCTCTAAAGGGCATCTTTGCTACTTTTGCCATTTTCTCATTAAGGGCATGTTCATCTATGCTCTCTTGGGTATTAGCGCCTGCGATAAGCTCGGCCTTACTTGATAACTCAATGGTAGTAGCTTCAACAAACAGTTCACTTAAACGCTGTAATCCTTGTCCTGAAATAACGTGAAAATGCCAAGGTTTTATACCTCCATGGTCCGGTACACGCATACCCGCTGATAACAAAGTGGTTAAATCTGTCCCTGAAGGGGCAGGATCCGTTAATAAAGGCGTTGATTGTCTTTGCAATAATAATTCAATAGCGTTCATAAAGTTCTTCTAACAAGTGGTTTTCTTGGAAGTTTATCTGTTAGTTTACCGTTGTGCACGTTTATCTAACTAATCTTTTTAATAAACAGGCCAAATAATCTTATTACCAAGAAAACATTATTTACCCTTGACTTCATTTAGAGCAAACGCCAATATGATCGTAACTGAACTGTAAACTACAATACATTAGGAAATCAGCAAAGCAATGCAAAACAACTTACTCGCCATAATCAACAATCGAACGCCTAAAGTGGTAGCTATCAGCTGTCTGCTTATGGTCAATCGACTGTGGCAAGTTAAGAGCCAGTTTAATTACAATTGGCCAACCTATGCGGAGCATTGAGAACACAATTTCTAACCAGTTATTAATCTAGTTCACTTTTAAGCCGCAGAAATCACTTCTTGCGGCTTTTTTGTTTTTATCACTTCAAATTACCGCAACTTTTCTGGCTTAACTTGTTTTCATTTAAATAAATTTCAAAAACGCGCAATAAAGCAAAGTTTAATAAAGGAGAGTAAAAATGTCAGTGTCAATTGCCTACTTGGCGGTACTATTAATTTGGTCTACCACCCCACTGGGTATTGTATGGAGTAGTGAGTCAATTAGTCCAAGTTTAGCCGTGTTATCGCGAATGGTTATCGCGTTAATATTAGGTGCATTACTGATAAAGGCTAATCGAATTAATCTCCCGTGGCACAGACAGGCAGTAAAGTTATATAGCTACTCTGCAGCAGGTATTTTTGGCGGTATGTTATGCTCTTATCTTGCTGCGCAATATTTGTCTTCTGGCATTATTTCATTGGTCTTTGGTTTGTCACCAGTAATTTCAGCGTTATTAGCTAAAAAGATATTAGCTGAGCCGAGTATCAGTAATATTCGTAAATTTTCCATGATTATATCGCTAATTGGTTTGGCAATAGTTTGCTCTGACAACTTCACTTTAGCCGATGATGGTATTTATGGCATTGTTTTCATTCTTCTCGCTGTATTCTTCTTTAGTTTAAGTGGGGTGTTAGTGAAAAGTGTTCCGTTAGCTATACATCCTCTAGCAACAACGGTTGGCGCATTAAGTGTTGCCACGCCAATGTTTCTTTTAAGCTGGTTAGTATTAGACGGCACTTTACCCATTGAAATGTGGCAGGCAAAATCAATTTGGGCAACAATTTATTTGGGAATATTTGGTTCGTTGATTGGCTTTTATGCTTACTTTACCGTGTTACAAAAACTATCGGCGAGTAGCGTCACCTTAATTACCTTAGTTACGCCGGTGATCGCGTTAACATTAGGTGCTGTGCTTAATGGTGAAGCAATCAATGATAAACTAGTAATAGGTGCTTTTATGGTATTGCTAGGTTTAAGTATCTATCATTTTGGTCATTTACTGCCTAGCCTTAAAAATAAGGCAATAAGTAAATAATCGATAGCAAGTATTGTTCTTATTTACGTCATTAACACGTAAAACAACAAAAGCCGAACTGATTTAATTACTGTGTGATCTCAGGAATTAAGTCTATTCGGCTTTTTATATACGATAATATTTATCGCTAAGCGCTATCTAAAGCGCTGTTCTCTTATTAGAAAGCGTCGCGCGACAAAATAATCGACACTGGTAAATCGACCAGCACCAATAAAAAATAGTGCTAGTAACATTATAAAGTAGGTAGTTGAAAATTCGATACCATTATTGAGAACTACGATATTGCCCTTTTCATATAACCAATCGGTGTTACCGTTTTCATCAAGTATCTCACGCATTTTCTCCAGTCGTACTGCTGTCTCTTTACTATTATCTAAACTCGCTTCAGCGCTATCAAAACCCAGCCAAGTCGCAACTCTTGCAGCACTAATATCACTATTAGTTGGGGTAATAGCAAACCAACCATTATCCGCATGTACAGACGTTGCCGCTACTATCATAGTAAACATAAGTGGAATACTGATTAACCGGGTTAATGCGCCAAACAATAATAACCAGCCACCAAAGAATTCAACTAAGATTACCAGGTTGGCTAACAGCGCAGGAAATGGTAACCCTAAGCCCCAGTCACTGTTACCAAACCAAGCAATGATATTCGGATCAGCCATAATTGCACTAATTCCAGTGACCTCTTCATTCAATAACTGCGTTTTACTAAACCCTGCCATTATAAATACTGGAGCAAGGTAAAGCCTTAATAACAAAGCGGGTATACCGTCAAAGGATTTAAGTTGTTGTAAAAAAGATTGATAGTAATGTTGTAATAGTTGCATTGCTCTTGTCTTATAAATTTAAAGTAACCGTTAATAGTAAGAACGCTTTAAGCAATAAAGTCTTTCATATTTATGAATATTTACTGATAAATACGCGAATTAATTTGGGTTGCCATAAAAAGTTACAATCTAGCTCTGTGCACTTGTTAAATTATGGTAACTATTAAGGTAGTATAGCTTTGAGTCTCAATTTTTAATTTAACCAATTTTAAGATATTAATAATATGAATAATAACCCTGGCATTATCAAACGGATTTTTTCCTCGCTTTGGCGTGCGTTAACATTTACTCGCTCAGTTGTAGTTAACCTGGTCTTTTTTATCCTGTTATTCGCATTTATTGGCGTGATCGCTAGTGGTGATGAGCAAATACAGGTTCCTGACAAAACCGCTCTAATACTAAACCTTGTTGGTGACGTTGTAGAACAAAAACGTGAAGTAGATCCAATGGAAGCTTTTTTAACGGAAGCTATGGAACAAAAAGAAGACAATCCAGAGGTCTTACTTACTGATATTCTTGATGTAATTGCAAAAGCTAAAAATGATGATCGGGTAGAAATATTAGTTTTACAACTGCAGGGTCTACGACGTGTAGGTTTAACTAAGCTACAAGATATCGCTACGGCTTTGGAAGATTTTAAAAGTTCAGGTAAACAAATCATTGCCCTTGGTGACCAATTTTCTCAAGACCAATATTACTTAGCGAGTACAGCGAATAACATCTGGTTAAATCCACAAGGTTTTATGTTACTTGATGGCTATGGTCGTTATAAAATGTATTTTAAATCGGCTTTAGAAAAGTTATCAATCAATCAACATATTTTCCGTGTAGGTACGTTTAAATCTGCAGTAGAACCTTTCATACGTGATGACATGTCTGACGCGGCAAAAGAAGCAAACAAGCTTTGGTTAGCGGACTTATGGCTGCAATATAAAGAAGACGTTGCCAAACGCCGTGGTTTTGGTATTGATAATTTTGATGAAAACATTGATAACTTAGTGGCAAAATTTAGTAAGGCCGACAGTAGCTTTGCAAAGTATGCCCTCAATAATAACTGGGTTGATCAATTAAAATCACGCCAAGAGATGCGTGCGGAACTTATTGACTTAGTTGGTAAGAACCAAAAAGGCGATAGTTATTCTCATATAGGTTACAAAAACTACATGCATGCAACTAGTTCACCTTTAGATGAAAGTGATGAGCTTGCCGAATCAGTGAACGATAAAGTTGCCATCATTGTTGCTAAAGGTACAATTTTAGATGGTACGCAAAAACCAGGCACAATTGGTGGTGACTCAACGGCTAAACTTCTTCGTAAAGCTCGTCATAATGACAAAGTTAAAGCCGTTGTACTCCGTGTAGACAGTCCTGGTGGCAGTGCTTATGCTTCAGAGATTATTCGTCAAGAAGTTGAATTATTAAAAGAAGCGGGTAAGCCTGTTGTTGCTTCAATGGGTACCTATGCGGCCTCTGGAGGATACTGGATTTCAGCACCTGCAGATAAAATTTATGCGGCTCCGTCAACGATTACTGGCTCAATCGGTATATTTGGCATGATGATGACCTTTGAAAAGTCATTAAGTAAAATTGGCATTCATACTGATGGTGTAGGCACTACTGATATCGCTGGTTTTGGCCCAACACAGGCATTAACACCTGGTATGGCTAATTTATTTCAATTATCAATTAACAGAGGCTACCAAGAATTTATTCAGTTAGTTGCTACCAATAGGAATATGACGCTAGAAGAAGTTGATGCTATTGCCCAAGGTCGTGTTTGGTCTGGAAAGAAAGCAAAAGAGCTTGGTTTAGTTGATGAGTTAGGTAACTTAACTGATGCGGTTGTAGCAGCAGCAAAGCTTGCTAAACTAGAGCAATACGACACCTTGTTAATTGAAAAAGAGCAATCATCACGTAATAAAATGATGCAACAATTATTAGGTAAATCCGCTTCTTTTGTTGAGCTAGCTGGCGTTGTTGGTTTAGTTAATGTAGGTCAAGAAAACACAGCGATTGATGTAGCAACAAACGCTGTTAGCAATAAACCATTATCCCAATTTATATCGATGATGAAAACTGAGCTTTCACAAATTAATGACTTTAACGATCCTCAAGGTCGATATACTTTATGTGTGGCTTGTAGTGCCAACTAAGCACCTCGAAATTAAAAACAACAATTAGCTACAACCGAGAAGACAGCAAAACTTTAAGAGGCAGTTATTAATAATAACTGCCTCTTTTTTTGCTGTGTTTTTTTATGTTCGTTTTATCAATTGAAGACTTACCGAAATACAAAATAAGATAAATGCGCCCTTTCACTTACGAGCATGCCAGACTCATTGCTTACTTATCAAAACCGATTTAATACGATTGAACAATAACGTAATTAACGATTTGATCAACACTGTTATAGCAAGTTTCCTATTAGCTACTATATAATGCACACATTAATAAAACCTAAACCATAGCATTAAGAATCATGATGAAAAAAAGAATTTACGTGGCATACACAGGCGGTACTATTGGCATGATGCAAAGTACGCAAGGCTTTGTTCCTGCTAAGGGGCATTTAACTGAATCTATTAATGCGTTACCTGAGTTTCATCGCAGCGAAATGCCAGAATTCACCATCAGTGAATATCAGCCATTAATTGACTCGTCAAATATGACGCCAAGTGATTGGCAGCGTATCGCTGATGACATCAAAGTTAATTATGACGATTATGATGGTTTTGTCGTTTTGCATGGTACCGATACAATGGCGTATACCAGCTCAGCATTATCTTTTATGTTTGAGAATTTAAACAAACCTGTAATAGTCACAGGTTCACAAATACCATTGAGTCAACTACGATCTGATGGACAAGTGAATGTATTAAATGCTTTATATATTGCAGCTAATTATCCCATTAGCGAAGTGAGTCTATTTTTTAATAATAAACTCTACCGCGGTAACCGCTGTATAAAGGCCTATGCAGATGGTTTTAACGCCTTTGATTCACCTAATATGCCTGTGTTATTAGAAGCAGGTATTAATATTCAACTAGGAGCAGGACAGCTAACCGATGAGAGTGAAGCAACAGCGCCACTACAGCTATCTACTATCACTCCACAACCCGTAGGTGTAGTCCATTTATACCCGGGCATTAGCAGTGAAGTGATTGAAAATGTGATAAAACAACCAGTAAAAGCATTAATTTTACGCAGTTATGGTGTCGGTAATGCTCCGCAAGATAAAGCACTACTTTCTTGTTTAGCTAAAGCAAAAGAGCAAGGTATTGTGGTGGTAAACTGCAGCCAATGTATCAAAGGTAAAGTGAACATGTCTGGTTATGCTACGGGTAATGCGCTAAGTGAAGCTGGTGTGATAAGTGGTCACGACATGACACTAGAAGCCACTTTAACAAAGCTACACTATTTATTAAGTAAAGAGCTAAGTTATGAAGAAATTTGTTTGCAGATGGATACTAGTTTACGTGGTGAACTAACGAGCTAATAAGCTTAATGGCAAACTAACCTCCGATTGTTACCAGAAGTGTTACGCTAACGGTATCATATTAACACTAAGCAAGAGTGAATATGATACCGGCTGTGAGTTGGAGCAGGCTATTACCCTTTCAAACTACAACATTTTTTATATTTTTTGCCGCTACCACAGGAGCAAGGATCATTACGGTTAGGCGTTTTATCAAATCGAGTCGTTGTTGGTTTATTTAATAGACCATCAAGATCTTTAATATTTTCATCAACTGCACTATCAACCGTAATTTCAGCAAACAATTCGTTATCAGAAACTATCAAAGCGATTTCTGCTTTTCTTTCTTCACTAGCAACCACTAGCATTAATGGATGTTTTTCACTGCCAAGCTTAGCGGAACGTTTAGTATTATAACCTGTGGTTACATGGTTATGTCTAGTGTGGATACGCCCTTTGTAATAAAGATCGTGCATTATTGTCTCCGCTAATTAAATATACTTGGTTTAAGCGCGGCAGTATAACCTATAGTGATAAATAGTCGACTGTTGAATTAACTGTCAGGCAATTATTTTCACTTTTATCTCGATGGAGCTAGTTTTCTTAATAAACATCAACTTTTAAACTAATTACAGCTCAGCCATCACCATTTCTTTAATCTTTACCGCTTTTTCAAAATGATCTAACTTATGTGTTTCAATCCACCAAGTCGCAGCTTCCATAAGCAATACAGGATCATCATTGCGATTGGCGAAAAAGGCATAAAATGATAAACCAACATTACTACCCTTTTGTGTGATTTTTTTGTCACAAACACTTATGATCTTTTCTTGTAAAGCTGTTCTCATGTATTACTTCCTTCTATTGTACGGCTAGTGCATTGTAATAGCTTACCACTACAGGCTTGCTGATTCTCTTTCAAAAAACGAGTTTGAGTTCTTTTTGTCTTCAGCGTCGCGGTGGCGACAACACCCAAAGAGGGCTATCTCCGAGCCCTCTTTGGACTCTCCCGGCGCTACGAATAAAACCTAACCTTGCATTCAATCAAGTGCTTCGAGGAGCCGCGTTGATGTACGTCCCTGTACACGCCGCGTTTTCATCATCCATGATGAAAACACCTGCGCACTTTCAATCATTTCAGGGTTTTATCACGCAGATTTGGCGCTTTTGTCTTCTGGTTCTCGTTCATCCATGCAGGCATTTTTAAGTGATTGGCAGTCACTGAACGTTGGCAAGTAATGCGTTGCTGAAGTAATAAAAGTGAGTATCACAAGCATGGATGCTTGTGTAAGCCCCATGGATGGGTTCACGTGACTCACTTGTTTACTCAGTAATGCTGAACAATAACTGGTAATTGCTTACATTAATATTTGTGAGGAGCCCTCAGCTGCAAAGGGGGCTCGTCGTTTAGCCCCTTTTAGGTGTCGTCGCCACAGCGACAAAGGTTCCAGAAACAAAAATGCCAGTAAGGATTACTTACTGGCTTTCACATTATAAATTTAGATAAAAGTGTAAATTAACTATTTCTCTTCAAAGTAGAATTTCTCACGTTTGTTATCATAGTTACCTACTTCATTCATAGTCTCGGCATTATATAAACGGCCATTAACCATGGTATAAGTTACTCGGTCGCTTAAACGAATGTCTTTAGTGACATCACCATCAACTACAATCATATCGGCAAGTTTACCCACCGTTAATGACCCAAGGTCTTTATCTAAGCCAAGGGTTTGTGCAGGTGAAATGGTAGCGGTGCGAATAGCTTCTAGTGGCGACATGCCGCCTTGTGCCATCATCCACATCTCCCAATGCATTGCTAAGCCTTCACGTTGACCATGACCACCTGAGTTAACTTTAACGCCAAGGTCTTGCATCTCTTTGGCAACTGTTGCGACATTTATATGGTTATAATGATTGTGTGGCGCTTTAACACGGCGCATAGCACGAGGGTCTAAAAACTCACTTGGAACATACTTACTTAAACGTGGGTGTTTCCATACGTCAGTGGTATCGTACCAATAATTTTCACCGGCAATACCACCAAAAGCTACTGCCATGGTTGGTGTATAAGCCATTTCTGATTGTGACCATAACTGCTTAACATCATCATAGACCTTCGCGGTAGAGATTGAATGCTCTAGCGTGGTATGTCCATCAACAACCATAGTTAAGTTATGTTGCAGTAATGAGCCGCCTTCAGGAACCACCATCATTTCTAATTCACGCGCCGCTTGAATAAATTGCTGGCGTTGGTTACGACGTGGTTGGTTATAACTTTTTACACTAAACGCCCCTGCTGCTTTTAAACGTTCAACATGGAATTTTGCATCGTCTAAGTTATCAACGTGCGAAGTATAACCAGGAATTGTTGCGCCATATAAAATAGTTCCGGTTGAGAATAAACGTGAAGCTACAATTTTACCGGCTTTTTGCATTTCGCTGGCAGCAAAAAATTCAGTGGTATCATTTGAAGGATCGTGAATACTAGTTACACCTAGCGCAAGACCTGCATAGTTTTTCCAGTTTTGTTGTGGAATGATTTCATTACTGCCTTGTGAGCCATGAGCATGTGCATCAATTAAACCAGGCATTATTGTTTTACCGGCTATATCGATTATCTTAGCATCACTAGGAATTTTTACTTGCGCTTTAGTGCCTACGGCTTTGATCTTGTTACCTTCAACTAACACTACGCCATTTTCAATGACTTGTTCGCCTTCCATGGTAATAACTTTACCGCCAACAAAAGCAACACGTCCCGATGGAATATCCACTTTTTGTGTATAACTTAAATTAGTTACCTCAGCTTGGCTTCCAGATTTATCAGCTTTATCGCCTGACTTATCAGTGCCGGTAATTTCAAATAAGTTTTTAACCGATGCTTGGAATAAGTCTGCTCCTAAACTCCAATAAAGCTCATTAGATTTTCCATTCCAGCTAATACCTTCACCTGCACGCATAGATAACTGCTCTACCGGTAAGTTCTTGGCGCTAGGACCAATATCAATAACATCACCACGTTCAACAAACGGCGTAACAAAGACTTTGAAACGCTCGGCAAACGCTAGGCTCTTACCATCAGGTGAGACACGATATTCAGAAGCAAACTTACCTTGGTATAATTTGGTATCGTTTTGGCCATCAAGATCAACGCGAGATATATTCGGCGTTTTACCCCCACGAGTAACATAGATACGGTTATTTTGTGCGCCAAAGTGTGGCTGTACGCCACTTTCTGTTATTAACTTGGCATTGCCACCTTTTGCCGATACCGCATAAACACCAGGGTTTAAGCCCCACGTTGGATCGGTAATATAGCCACCACTGGTTTTACGATAGACAACAGTTTTACCATCTGGAGAGAAGCTTGGCTCTACATACTTACCTGGTTCACGGGTAATAACTTTGCCTTTGCCACCACGACTTGAAACAACACGTACCTGACCTAGCTTTTGATCATCCCAGCTCACATAGACGATTTTTTTACCGTCGCGTGAAAAACTTGGATTTAATTCAAACTGACTCTTTTGTTTGGTTAAACGCTTAGGTTTACCGTTAGGTAGTGTTTTGGTATAAAGGTGTCCCATTGATTCAAAAACAACTTTTTTACCATTTGGCGATATTTGCACATCACGTAGCATTTTAGTATCAAAGGTCTTTTGATCTAAGTCTTGAGTAAAACGTACTGATTTTTGAATTGTTTTTTGCGTTTTTACATGAAACTCAATCACCTTAGCTTCTTTGTCACCAAGTGATAGTTTATTGATTTTACCACCAGCCCAAAAAACCAAGCCGTCACTTTTAGGTGTCCAAGCAATCGTTGGGTAAACACCGTGAATAGCCCATGTTTCTTGCATATCACGATCTAAACCGTCATAAATTTTGGTTTCTGCGCCACTTTTAAGATCGTATAAATAAAGATTTGATTGGAAATCATCACGGCTAATGTAGGCAAGGAATTTTCCATCAGGAGAAAGTGTTGGTCTAATAGCACCACCTTTACCTGAAACAATCACTTTGATTTCGCCAGTTTCTAATTCAAGGCGTTTAATTTTATAAATGCCCTTCTCTGAATCTTTTGAGTAATGAAAAGTTTTACCCGGCGTAGCATCTTGTGAGAAGTAAACATATTTACCATCATGAGAAAATGCAGGTTCGCCTAAGTCTTTTTGCTCATTAGGACGCTTAGTAAGCATTACGCCATTACCGCCCGATTTGTGATACATCCACACTTCACCTGCACCTAAAGAACGTGTGCCGGTGTAATGTTTACGGCCAACAAGGTAGTTTCCATCAGGTGACCAAGCAGGACTGTTTAATAAACGAAATGTTTCTGTGGTAACGGCTTTAGCATCACTACCGTCAGCTTTCATTATCCATAAGTTATCACCGCCATCTTCATCTGAAGTAAAGGCAATGTATTTACCATCAGGGCTAAAACGTGGCTGCATTTGCCAAGCAATATCAGTCATCAGCGCAGTCGCTTCGCCGCCCGATGCTGGCATAGTATAAATATCACCCAGTAAATCAAATACGATGGTTTTACCATCTGGACTTAAATCAACATTCATCCAAGTACCAGAGCGAACATCAATATTAGCGGTGGTGAACTCGCCTTGTGGCGCGTTAACCGACCATTTCGCTGGCGCTTCTTTAGCACTAGTTGCTGCTGTTTGTGCTTGGACATAAGTGCTTGGCAATGCCAACAATATACTTAAGGCAACACCAGAAAGAAGACTTGTCTTCGAGGGTATAAGGTTAGACGGTATGGTTTTCGGCAACATTTTAAGTACCTTTAGATAAGTAAGCTTGTGTTAGTTAATCGAAGTTAACTTAACAATTTAATTATCCTTACTTAATCACATACATAATAAAAATGTAAGCGAGTTACGTTAATCTGCCCAATTAGTAAGGTACATGACAAAAATGACAATTTAATGAG
>Ga0209292_1005664_pt1 | contig 12659 bp, 7 predicted proteins | sample GOMGulsemesocosm_2_FD_184634 | JGI IMG/M metagenome (GOLD analysis project Ga0209292, IMG submission 184634) | Methane-oxidizing microbial communities from mesocosms in the Gulf of Mexico - GOM9C Gulf of Mexico (SPAdes) (version 2) | ecosystem: Environmental > Aquatic > Marine > Cold seeps...
TTTGCTCAATCAGATTTAGTGTTAGAAATTGGCAGCGGCTCAGGACAACACGCTATACATTTTTGCCAAACGCACCCTCACCTAAACTGGCAATGTAGTGATCAGGACCAATGGCTAGCAGGTTTAGATAAGAATATTGAAGCCTCCGAGCTACCCCAAATAACGCCCCCCATACAACTAGATGTGAATACTCAGTGGCCGAATAAGCAATATTCACTCATTTATACCGCTAATTCTTTACACATCATGAGCATGCTAAGTGTGCAGGCGCTGTTTTCCAATTTAAACAACCATTTGACCCATACCGGTTATTTCTGTTGTTATGGTCCGTTCAAATATCACAATGCTTTTACCAGCTCTTCAAATGAGCAATTTGATAGCTGGTTGAAAAATAGAGATCCGATGAGCGGTATACGGGATTTTGAAGTGATCTTCGAGCTTGCTAAGGAGCAACAGCTGAAGCTGATCAGTGATATACAAATGCCTGCAAATAATCAGTTACTTATTTGGCAAAAGCAGTCTTAGATTACAAGCTGTTAGCGACTTCTGCTGTGGCTTTTTCTTTCAAGTAACTTAGTACTTGTTGATAGTGCTCTGACTGACCGTTTGCTGCATCCGCGTAATAACCAAAACCTTCGCGCTGCACCACCATATTCCCCACAACTTGCAATTGTTGATCCTCAAGCAATGTCGATAACAGGCAACGCCAACCTAGCGCTATGCCATTACCTTTTTTCACCTCTGTGATCACCGAATTGTAATTGCCCAAAAAGACGCATGCTTGCGCTATATTGTCTTGATATCCACAAGCACTTAACCAATCTCGCCAGTTCAACCAACGCTTGTCGTATTCATCCATATGGATCAATGGATGGCGTAGTATGTCAGCGACTTCTGATTCCTCATTTAAGCCGTGTTGTTGAGCATATTCTGATGATGTCACCGCACACACTTGCTCTGTGAATAAAGAGTGTCGCTCAGCACTATTGAGCTTTCCAAAATCAATAATCAATGCCTGATTTGATACTTCACGGATACTATCTGATAGCGTGATATTAAACTGTAGATGTGGGAAATTAGCTTGTAGTTCTGGCAGTAAAGGCAACAGCCAAAAGTGCGCGATACCGCTATTACTAATGATATTGAGCTGATTATCCTCTTGAGTATTTTGGCGTAGCCGTTCTGATGTCATTGCCAGCGCCGATAACAAAGGCTCAATGCTATCGTAGTATTGCAAGGCCTTTGAGGTAGGTTTTAATAACCGGCCGGCGCGATAAAACAGCAAGCAATTTAAATTCGCTTCCAAATTTTTAATGTGCTGCGATACTGCAGGTTGAGTACTCGTTAGCTCTTTGGCAGCAGCGGTAACAGTTCCTAGTCGCACCACAGCTTCAAAGGCGATCAACGCTTTGTGCGGCGGTAATTTTGACATCAGTCTTTTCATAAGTTTTTCTTATCATTTTGATTAGAACTTAGCTAATTGTCACTGGCGGATATACATGGTGAAATTGACATATAACTTGTTGATAACGCTATGGCCACATCATGACTATCCAAATAAAAGAACAGAATAATCGCCTGCAAATTATACTTGAGCAAAACAGTGCCGAATTTGAATTACCTGCACTTTGGCTCAGGGAACGCTCTCAAGAGTGCGATCAAATTGATACAAAAACCAAGCAACGTCTATGGAATCCACACTTATGCTCTGCCACTTTATCAATTCAACAAGCAAGTTTTAGCCATAACACTCTGCAAGTCACTTTTAGTGACAATCACAGTAGTGCTTATACTACTGATTATTTAAACGAGCAAGTGACTTGTTTCGACACCGGCTTACCCAAACCTTTTGCCTGGGGTGCCGATGATGACTTACCCGTGCGTTTTGATTGGCAAGAAATACAACGTAATCAACATTTGTTTGAGCATTCAGTCAGCGAGTTCCTACGCTACGGCCACCTAACTTTCTATAACACACCTACTGAAAAAGACAGTTTGCTTAACATTGCCGAAAAATACGGATTTGTCCGAGAAACAAATTTTGGCCGCTACTTTGAAGTTTTCTCTAAACCTATGGCGAATGACTTAGCCTATACACCTCACGCTATTGGCCCACATACTGATAACCCATATCGCGAACCAGTACCGGGCATACAGCTACTGCATTGTTTGGATAATCAAACTCAGGGCGGGCTCACTACCTTAGTCGATAGCCTTAGCATCGCAAAATTGATACAAAAAGAGCACCCTCACGCGTATAAATTATTGACTGAAATTGTTGTCCGCTTTCGTTTTACTGATCAAGATTGCGAGTTGATTTCTTTCCATCCTCTTATTGAACAAGATAATTTAGGTAATGTACTTGGAATCCATTACAGTCCGCGCTTAGATGATTTACCTTTACTTTCTCAAACCCAAACTGTTGAATTTCAAAGTGCGCGTAACATCTTAGGAATATTGTTATCGGATTCTCGCTTTGAGAGAACATTCAAACTCAACAAAGGGGAGCTAATGATGTTTGACAATAATCGTATCCTGCACGGGCGCACTGCATTTGATCCCAATCAAGGAGTGCGACATTTACAAGGATGCTACATAGATAGAGACGGGCCAAAGAGCTTGTACCGTGTCGCGAACAAAAACAAACCCAATGACAGGTAGCATATGATTAGCCAAGCGAAGTTCACTAAAATGATCGACGGCGACAAAGAAGATTACGATTTCTTAGAAGTGCTAGAAACGCAATACGCATCTGCTGTAGGCGAGCGTTTATATATTGCTTTGGGCGAACTCGATAGCTCGCTATCGGGCTATAAAGTCACCCGTTTAGAGCACAGCCTACAATCAGCTACTCGCGCGTACCGTGACGGAGCCGATATAGATTGGATAGTCAGTGCGCTACTACATGATATAGGTGATATGTACGCGCCTTATAATCACGATCAATACGCGGCGGTTATCTTAGCCCCATATGTGCGTGAGCAGTGTCGCTGGGTGATTGAAAAGCACGGGGTTTTCCAGCGTAAATACTATGCTGAACACACTAATGGCGACCCAGACTCTAGAGATCGATTTTACGATCACCCACTGTATGATGACGCGGTATATTTTTGCGAACACTGGGATCAAACCAGCTTCGACCCACAATATCAGCATTTACCACTAGAGTTTTTCAAGCCCATGTTAATGGAAGTCTTTAGTCGAAGCGTTAATCTTAAAGAGGTTTTATTACCAGGCATTAGAAGAGAGCTAACGGATCGCGCTATAGCAGCTCAAAGAGAGGAAGCGCATTCAATAACAGCCTAGGAGGCCGTCCGAGAGCAGACTGATCTACTGCGAACCAGTCTATTTGGCCAAATTCAATGCGCATTTTCGTTAATTAGAGCAACTACTCGCCTCAAATGAGCCCTAAATTTGACTCAAATCGTCTGACTCTCGCTACGATCGCAGTTCTCGGGCAGCCTCCTAGGAGTCTGTTCGAGAGCAGACTAATCTACTGCGAACCAGTCTATTTGGCCAAATTCAATGCGCATTTTCGTTAATTAGAGCAACTATTCGCCTTAAACGAGCCCTAAATTTTACTCAAATAGCCTGGCTCTCGCTACGACCGCAGTTCTCGGACAGCCTCCTAGGAGCCTGTCGGGTTTAACGCTAATCTACTGTGAAAAACAGAGCTGGCGCGCTACTTTTCTATTCATGTTTCCTTGCAGCTTTATAACATTCTCTATACAGAGGCATTTTACAGCCTCTGTAATGCTTAGCGCTTTAGTATTTAAGACAACTCATTTACCTCAAGTGTGCCTGCAATACGAATATCACTGTCCTCTTGCACGGTGTCCATACTTTCCTCACGCAAAGATTTTATCAAACCCACCATCATCACGATAATCACAAAAGTAAAAGGTAAAGCGCCGGCAATGGAGGCGGCTTGTAAAGCCTTTAATGCTTCTTTGCCGCCGAGTAATAAGATCACTAGAGTTACAAATCCCAGTAACACACCCCAGATAATACGTTGTTGAATAGGAGGCCTGCGCCCGAAAGAAAGTAGCCGACCTAACACTAAAGTACCTGAGTCAGCGGAGGTAACAAAGAAAACAACTACTACAAACAGAGCTGCTACTTTGGCAACTGTCGCTGCTATGCCTGGAGATAAAACATCAAACGCCGCATAGATAGTACCCGCGTAATCCCAGTTATTAACCGATGTTGTGTAAATGCTCATATCGGCGCCGTACACTGACTCATAAATACCTGCTGAGCCAATAACTCCAAACCAAATAATGGCTACTAATGACGGTACTAACATCACCCCAAATACAAACTCACGAATAGTGCGCCCACGCGAAATACGCGCAATGAACATGCCTACAAAAGCTGCCCACGCCATCCACCAGCCCCAGTAAAAGATAGTCCAACCACCTTGCCATGTACGCTCATCTGGACTGCGAGCTGTCCAGAGTGACATTTCAACGGCACTTGATACATACTCACCAAACGCGGTTAACGTACTGGCGATTACATAGTTAGCGTTGCTGGCAATTAGGAAATAGCAGACGATGACTATACAAATCCAAGTATTGAGTTCCGAGAGGATTCGAATCCCTTTAGCAACACCTGTAGTTGCTGAAAAGGTTGCCATTGCAGTTATCACTACAATTGAAATAATTGTTACGCTTTGAGATTTTTCTGCGAGTATTCCCAGTGAAATAAGACCGGAGCCTATTTGCTCTACTCCCAGCCCCAAAGTAGTTGCTATACCAAAGATAGTTCCAAATACTGCTAGAATATCGACAGTGTGACCAATAGGCCCGTAGATACGATCACCAATTAATGGGTACAAAGAAGAGCGCATTGACAGCGGCAGCCCTTTGCGAAAAGCAAAGTAAGCCAGTGACAAACCGACAATCGCATACATACCCCAGGCAATAGTTCCCCAGTGGAAAATCGTCAACCTAAGACCACCGGCAGCGGCTTCTGCTACGAGATCATTAGGTATCGGAAACCCTTTGTCACCCGGATTCAAACCCGCACTCAGTGCCGCTTGTTTTGCCTCGAAAAAACTGGCCACAGCCGCTTTTACTTCAGCGCTGAGAAATGGGTTACCCCCACTCCAGCCGCTGGCAAAATGTATCATCGGCTCGGACATAGAAAAAAACAGCATACCCGCTCCCGTGCCACAGCCAAACAGCATGGAAAACCAAGCAAAATTACTGAATTCTGGTCTGTCGGTATCTTGCCCCAAGCGTATACGCCCAGACTTTGACACAGCGACAAACACACAGACGATAAATGCAGCCATCATTACTAAAATGTAATACCAGCCCAACGTTTGTTCGATCCAACTTTTGATCCCCAAAAATTGTGCGCTAGCAGTTTTTCCGAGCAACACTGTGTAGAGTATAAACACTGCCACCATAACGATAGCCGTGATGCCAAGCGTGGCGTTGAGGCCTTTCAAAATACCTCGTTTTTCGATGAGCTGATCGAGCTCTTTTTCACTGTACATATATGTTTCCTATTTAATGGTTGTTGTTATTTTTTGTATTAGCGGGAAATCACATTAGGAGTCTGTCCGAGAACTGGGACCGTAACGAGAGCAAGCTCATTTGAGTCAAAATTATTGATAATTTGAGGAAAATAGTGGTTCTATTTAACGAAAATGAGCGTTAATTATGGCCAAATGGGCTTGTTCGCAGTAAGTCAGTCTGTTTTCGGACAGCCTCCTATTCATTATTAGATGGCTCACTATTAATGCTATTACTACCAACAGCGAGCTCACAGGTAACTTCATCAGTTAACCAAGTGCAAAAAGTATCGGCGTTGGGGTGTCCGTATTGATTATCTGGACGGGTGAGATAAAAAGCTTCATCAGTAGCGACCCGCTGATTGAAAGGAGCTATCAATCTGCCGCTCTGTAGCAACTCTTTCACCAGTGACGTTCGACCCAGTGCAACCCCTTGCCCTAATACCGCCAGCTCTAGGGCCGAAATTAACGTATCTAATTGAATTCCTTGAGCCGCTTTCAAGCCGCTATAGCCGGTCTTAGTTAACCAGTGACCCCAGCCCTCTTTATAGCCAATCACATGCAACAACGTGCACTGCTCTAAGAGACGGGGCTCTAAAGTGGCGACGGGGGCATTGAAATAACTGGGACTGCACACAGGTATTAACTCGTCGTAACTCAGGCGGTGCGATTTAAAGCCTCGCCAATTACCTTGACCGTAGCGAATTTCTAAATCGGCGTCTTTTTGTTGCTCATCGAGCCAAATATTACTGCTAAAACGCAAATCTATGCCCGGGTATTGCAGCCTAAAATCACCCAGTCTAGGTGCCAACCACGTAGTGAAAAACACTAAGTTAACGCGAATATTCAATGCCCGGTTGCGGTTTTGACCAAACAGTTCATCAGTTGCAACCACTAAGCGCTCAATGGATTCATGCACCACTGGGATGTAAGCTTTACCTGCCTCTGTGAGCTCTAGGCCACGAGGTAGCCGCTTAAAAAGTGCTACTCCTAATTGCGACTCGAGCGCCTTGATCTGCTGGCTTATAGCAGACTGAGTCAAGTTCAACTCACTGGCGGCCTGCGTGAAGTTCAAATAAAGTGCCGATACTTCAAACGCGCGCAACCAATTGAGCGGTGGTAATCTTTTCATCGTCCTTTCTCCACAAAACGCTCACTTACACTATTATGTGTAAGCACAAATGAGCCGCAAGCTTAAGCAAGCAGCACCCTAATGAGCACAGGCATTCACAGAACTGATTATTTACTGCCAATTCTTGCGATTTCCCTAACTTTTGTTAAATCTTTAAGTTGCCAATTCTCGCTTACCTAACTTGGAAAAGAAAATGAAGCACCCTCGCGAATCCCAGTGGATGGCCAGCGCTGGGTAATGGTTTTACGTTTAGTGTAAAAACGCGCAGCATCAGGACCGTAAGCATGCAAATCACCAAACAGTGAGCGCTTCCAACCACCAAAGCTATGATAGGCAACAGGGACCGGCAGCGGAACGTTAATTCCTACCATACCCACTAAAATATTATCGCTAAAGTAGCGTGCAGCCTCGCCATCTCTAGTAAAAATACAAGTACCATTACCGTACTCGTGCTCGTTAATTATCTGCATTGCCTCTTCCATGCTATCCACACGGATCACTTGCAATACTGGACCAAAAATTTCTTCTTTGTAGCTAGTCATATCAGTAGTGACGCCATCGATCAAAGTAGCCCCCACAAAGAAACCTTCCTCGAAGCCAGCCACTTGAGGATAGCGGCCATCGACCACAACCTTAGCTCCATCTTGCTCGGCACTGTCGATATAACCTATAACTTTTTGCTGATGGGCGCGGGTAATTACTGGGCCGAAATCGTTACTGCTGTCGGTATAAGCACCTACTTTTAAAGTGTGCATGGCACTGCGCATCTTTTCTACCAGATCATCCGCTGCAGCATCCCCTACAGCAACCGCAACAGATAACGCCATGCAACGCTCGCCAGAAGATCCGAACGCTGCGCCTAGCAACTGGTTTACCGTATTGTCCATATCGGCATCTGGCATGACAATAGCGTGATTTTTAGCACCGCCTAGCGCTTGGCAACGCTTACCATTACCACTGGCTGTGCTGTAGATATACTCGGCAATTGGAGTTGAACCGACAAAGCTTACCGCTTGGATCCGCGAGTCATTTAATAACGTATCTACCGCTTCTTTATCACCGTTCACGACGTTCATCACGCCATCGGGAAGCCCTGCTTCTTTTAATAACTGCGCAATAAATAATGTAGAGCTGGGGTCTCTTTCAGAAGGTTTCAACACAAAAGTATTACCACAGGCAATAGCCATAGGGTACATCCATAGTGGCACCATTGCCGGAAAATTAAATGGCGTTATACCACTAACCACTCCCAGCGCTTGAAACTCGCTCCAAGAATCAATTCCAGGGCCAACATTGCGGCTGTGCTCTCCTTTTATGTGCTCTGCGATACCACAGGCGTATTCCACACACTCGATACCGCGTGCTAATTCGCCCGCCGCATCGTGACTAATTTTTCCGTGCTCTTCACCAATTAACTGACAAATTTCGTCTGCGTGTTGCTCAAGTAATGCTTTAAAACGAAACATCACCCCAGCGCGCTTACCTACAGGTAAATTACGCCATGCGGGGAATGCCGCTTGAGCAGCTGTAATCGCCTCTCCAACTGTCGCTTTACTCGCCAGTGCCACACGCTTAATCACTGTGCCCGTTGCTGGATTGTAAACATCTTGACTGCGTACAGCATCGTTGCATATTTCGCCGTTAATTAAATGACCTATTGTTTGCATACTATTGTTCCCAAAATATAAAAATTTGCTATTAATCTCTATAGAGATAGCTTATTTAAGCTTTCATTTTTAATCACCGAATCGCTATCGCTACGGCCACCTGCGTAACTAAAAAACGCATTAGATAACCTGAGCTCTGCATAACGTGAGCCTGTTTTTAACGCTGTATTATCAAGTACAGTAGTTATCTGAGGTATAAGCTGTTACTGCTCCCAAAGCTGGCGATAAAGTTCTATTAACTCTGCGCTATCAGGCACTCTTGGATTATTATTTGGCGATCCCGATGCCAGTGCTTGCTCTGCCATTTGCGGTAGCAAATCCATAAAACGATGGCGCTCTATACCGAACTGTTCAGGGGTCGGCACTTCAAGCTCTCGATTGAGCGCGCTAAGCTCAATAAGCAATTTTTGATTGGCACTATCATCGCTATCTCCTTGCTCTGCAATCCCCATCGCACGGGCGCAATCCGCGTAGCGTTCGATAGCAGCGGGAATAGAATAAGCAGTTACACATGGCAACAGCATCGCATTAGAAAGACCGTGCGGCACATGAAAAGCAGCACCTATAGGCCGGCTCATTCCGTGCACTAATGCCACAGATGCATTTGAAAAAGCAATGCCTGCAAGTGTAGAGCCTAACATCATTGCCTCTCGTGCCGCTCTATCGCTACCACAGTGATATGCTGTGCGTAAATTGGGCGCTATTAGCTTCATAGCCGCTAGAGCTTGCGTATCACTATAAGCATTCGCTTTTTTACTCACGTAAGCTTCCATTGCATGGGTAAGTGCATCAATACCTGTATCTGCTGTAGTGCGCGGTGGAACTGAAACAGTGAGCTGATAATCGACCAGTGCCGCAGCTGGCATAAAACCTATACCCACACAGAGCATTTTTTCATCGCTAATTTCATCGGTGATAATCGTCACACGCGTTGCCTCAGAACCTGTGCCGGCGGTAGTGGGAATAGCAATTATAGGTAAGCCCGCTTCACTGACAATGCGCGGAAATTTATAGTCTTTCATCTCGCCGCCAAATTTACCTAAGATGCCTATCGCTTTTGCGCTATCGATTGGGCTGCCACCGCCTAAGGCAATAATGCAGTCATAGCCTCCCGAGCGCACTTTGCTAACCCCTGCTTGAATAGAGGCAACTGTCGGTTCAGGGACGGTATCGTCAAATACATCAACAGACATCTGCGCTTCATTTAAATAATTTTGTAGTGTCTGTGCGTAGCCTAGCTTCACCATCATTTTATCGGTGATAATCAGTGGACGCTCACAGTGTAAGCTTTGCACTACACTCGCAATGGCACTGCTTGCGCCCGCTCCAACTTGCAAAATACGCGGCAAAATAATTTGACTAGACATTAGAACCCCATGGTTATCATTGTATAAAAGCTATAGCGGTAGCGTACCGCCTCTCGCTACATTCAGTAATCGAGGAGCCTGTTGGACTCCTGCGGCTATTGTTATCAATGAAAGGGCTGTTGAGAAGCAATGAAAACGTTCCCTAAGACATCAATTTATTTATGGCTACTATTCTTTAAACTACACACTGTTTACTCAAAAAATAATACCCTAAGGTTATTACGTGTTGTTCTTCATATTTTCAATATATCGCTACGAATTGATAAACACTCATGATTTTATTATTTTTTGTTTAATAACAGTCAAATACATATAAGACATAATATTCACAAACCCTGAATTCAAATATTATTTTATCAATTAACGACTCTTAATGTTCTGTTTTCACTATTTTAGTCACTTTAATGATCATGGTAAATTTCTTACAATGCCCATGCCTACGCACAAAACCTCCCATCCATAAAAAAAACCACCCCTTAGGGTTTTTTTATATTGCTGGTTCTCAAGCAATCTCAAAATTAAGATGCGGATCATCGAATACAACAACAAATGCTCACTGTGAATAACAAAATATACGGTGATACAGCGTCAACAGTGGAAGGTAATTTTATGAAAAATTCTAGTCAACTCCCTTTATCAGGAGTACGCGTAGTCGATTTTGGTCAGCAAATAGCAGGGCCTGCTGTGGCAATGACACTTGCAGATTTAGGCGCCACTGTGGTGCATATTGACCCTATCGACGGCCCTTTGTGGGATCACCCAGCAAATGCAATACTCAACAGAAATAAGCATTGCTTACAAATCGATCTCAAAAGCGCGGCGGGATTGGCCCAAGCGCTGGCACTAATCGATAAAGCCGATGTAGTACTAGAGAGCTTTCGCCCCGACGTGATGCAGCGCTTGGGAGTGGACTTTGCGCAGCTGCGCAAGGCTCGCCCCGAGCTCATTACTTTGTCGATACCCGGTTTTGCGAGTAGTGATCAGCTGCGCCGAGAATGGAAAGCCACTGAATCTATTGTCGCAGCGACTTCAGGGGCATACACCGACATGGGGTTTAACCGTGTGCTCATGGGGTTAAACCCCAGTTATTCGCCCTTGCCACTAGGTTCATCATACGCGACTTCACTGGCAACTAGCTCAGTGGTTTTGGCTTTGTTACAGCGTGAGAAAAATGGTCGTGGAGACGCTATTGAAGTTCCGATCACTGCCGCGCTGATGGAAGGGCTGTCCTACAATTCATACTTGATTGAAGATTTACCCAATCGCTACAAAACCATGCGTGAGCATGAAATAGAAAAGCGCAAAGATCAGCAGATTCCCATGGATCTTAGCTACAGCGACTTGCAAGAGTATCTAGATCCGTTCTATCGAACTTATCAATGTGCAGATGGGCGCATGTTTTACTGTGTCTGCCCATCACATCGCAACCACGCGAAACGTGCACTGCAAGCCTTAGGTATTTATGAAGAGCTAGTTAATGAAGGCTTACCAGAAGTCGACGATCTACATATGCCGGTCGCCGAGTGGGATGGAGAAACTTCTATTGGTGTCTACCCTCTCCCTAAAAAATGGGCAGATATTATCTCAGTAAAAATGAAACGCGCCTTCTTAACGAAAACGTCTACACAGTGGGGAGTTATATTCGGTGAAGGTAAAATTCCCGGCGCTCCGCATCGCACTACTCAAGAGTGGGTGAACAGTGAACACTGTAATACTAGCGGTTTAATTGTCGAAGTAGACGATCCAGAATACGGTTTGATGAAACAACCTGGGCCTATGGCTTGGCTTGAGGAGTACGCCGAATTAATGGTCGCTCCCAAGCCACGTAAAAACGTTAACTATGAGCAGGCATTGCAGTTGCTGACAACAGTTGCCGACGATACCCCAGTGACTTATCCCACAGCTACTGAACTGTGCACAGATAAATCAATGTGGCTCGATGGAGTGCGCATTTTAGACTTAACCAATGTAATCGCCGGCCCTCACTCCTGTGCATTTATGGCGCGCTTTGGTGCTAAAGTCATTAAGCTAGACCCTGTGACCCCACTTTACGATCCTCTCATTGGCACACTGTTCACTTTCCAAACGGACATGGGCAAACAAAAAGCCTTGGTAGACATTACCACTTCTAAAGGCCGGGAAGTATTTAACCGTTTAGTACGCTCCGTCGATATGGTCGTGATCAATGCTCCACAACGCCAAATGCAATCGCTGGGATTAGATGATGCAGCACTACAGGCAATTAACCCAGGCGTATTGTTTTGTCGTTTAGATTGCCTAGGTGGCCCACTACTAGGGCCTAAAACAGACTATATTGGCTACGATGATATTATTCAGGCCAACAGTGGCATAATGAGTCGCTTTGGAGGAGTAAATACACCAGAGGAGCATGCCCATTTAGGCACATTGGATGTCAACTGTGGATTTGCAGCGGGCTTAGGTATGGCCGTAGCTTTATATCACAAACAAAAAACTGGCCGCAGCTCTCGTGCACGTACTTCTCTTTCTGCTGTAACCAATTTTGCACAGATCACTTTCGCTTTTGACTATAAAGGCCGCGCACCTTTCGATGAAGCATCCGGGCGTGACGCATTGGGAAATAACTCTCTGTCACATTTTTATGAATGCTCTGACGGCTGGATATTTCTAGATTCTAATCACAGTGAGCTGTCTACATTAGATGCCATTGAAGCACTCACAGGCATTGCACATACCCCCGACATCAGCGAATTTTTACTACAAGCTTTCAAAAAAGCTCCTACTGCTTACTGGATACAACAGCTACACAGTGCTGATATCGCCGCAGCCCAGCCACAGTCCATTGAATATTTACGTGATAAATACAGCCGTATTGCCGATGGAAAAGTTGATCTGGAAAGCGGAAGTTATGCTTTTTCTATTCATCGCGACCATCCCAGTGGGCACAGCTTGACTCAAGTTGATCACTACGCAATCCGACCTAGCGAAGC
>Ga0209292_1005667_pt1 | contig 12654 bp, 12 predicted proteins | sample GOMGulsemesocosm_2_FD_184634 | JGI IMG/M metagenome (GOLD analysis project Ga0209292, IMG submission 184634) | Methane-oxidizing microbial communities from mesocosms in the Gulf of Mexico - GOM9C Gulf of Mexico (SPAdes) (version 2) | ecosystem: Environmental > Aquatic > Marine > Cold seeps...
AATTTCATTAGATTTACTCCACAAAATTACGCAATTTTGCCAAGGCAAACCTAACATTCAACAATATATTAATGGCAATAATTACCTTGACAACAGATTTTGGACTGAAAGACCATTATGTAGCTGCAGTTAAAGGTGTTATTTATTCAGAAATACCTAATGTAACCATTGTTGATGTCTCTCATAAAGTTACACCTTTTAATTATAATGAGGCGAGTTATATTATAAAAAATACATATCAAAATTTCCCAAAAGGGACAATTCACATCATAGGTATTGATTCTGAACTAAATAGAGAATCACAACATTTAGCAATGCTACTAGACGGTCACTATTTTATATGTGCAAACAACGGTATTTTATCCGTTTTAAATACAACTAAGCATCCAGAAAAAGTTATTGAAATTACTACTCATCAAAATATACATGACAATTTTCCTGTAAAAACGGTTTTTACTAAAGTTGCTTGTCATTTAGCAAGAGGTGGTAATTTAGATGTAATTGGTAGACCTTTTCATGAACTTAAAGAGGTTACTAATATTATGCCTGTTGTTAACCCTGATGAGACTATTATTGTAGGGCACATACAATACATTGATAATTATGGTAATATAATTACTAATGTCACAAAAGAATTGATTACACGTATTGCTAAGGGCCGTAAATTTAAAGTTACTGTTAGAAACTTTGTTTTTAATACTATCTACAACTCTTATGGAGAATTTATAAATTATGATATTCCAAAAGATAAAAGAATTAATGATGGTAAAAGGATTGCTTTATACAATTCAAACACTTATTTAGAAATTGCATTATATAAAAGTAGTTTAGAAACTGCTGGGGGTGCTTCTACCCTTTTAGGAATTAGTTATAGAGATAGTATTTCTATAACCTTTTATGAAAACAAATAAATATTTATGTTAGTACGCATCGTAAAACTAAGCTTACAAGAAAATAATATTAAAGAATTTCTTTCCAATTTTAATAATCAAAAACTTTCTATTAGAAACTTTCCTGGTTGTCAGTTTTTAGAATTATACAATGACAAACATGCTAAAAATCTATTTTTCACATATAGTTACTGGGACAATGAAGATGCACTAAACAATTACAGGCATTCTGAATTATTCCAAGGGATATGGGCAGTTACTAAACCTATGTTTAATGCAAAACCAGAGGCTTGGAGTGTTGATAAATTAGAGAGTTTGGATTAACTATTTAATTTATTTCACCAATGTACTAATTATTGCCTTAACTGGTAAAATAGCTTTAGTATATTCTATACTTGGTCCAGCAACCCAAACAGTTTTATATGTAGCTTTATTTGCTGCATTAGTTACAGCTTTCATTCCAATAGTAAAACGAATCATTTTTATCCATTTTTTCAGACTCTTATTTTTGTTTAGAACAGATTCTATCCATGAATTTTTAGTTCCTATTTTTTCAACATAAGGTGTTTTGATTACTGTGCACGGAGTTCCAGAAATACGTTCAGTCATTATAATATCTTCTGCTCCATAGTCTACACAAGCTTGCTTGTATTCCTGAGAGACCGATGCTTCTTTACTTGCTATAAACGGACTACCTACAGAAACACCTATTGCACCGTAAGATATAATTTTATCAATATCTGATTTACATCCAACTCCTCCTGCAGAAATTACAGGCAAAGAGCAATTTTTATTAATTTCTTTAATCAATTGTTCAGGTGATAAATCACCTCTATGTCCACCAGCTTTATTATTAACAGCTATAATTGCATCGCCACCTAGACTTTCTACTTTTTTTGACATTGCTAAATCAACCACATCACAAAACACTTTAATTCCGACTTTATGAGCCGCTTCAATAGTGCTTTTCGGACTTCCTAGTGATGTAATAATAAAATCAGCGCCTTCTTCACAAATTACAGCTAATTGCCCTTTAAATTTTAGATTTGATTTATTCACTATCAAGTTAAACCCATATGCCCCATTGATAGTTTTAGCCGCTTTTAACTCTTTACAAGCTAATCTTAGCTCTTCTAAACTTCTATAATTTAAAGCTGGGATACATGTAGCAATACCTTGTTTCATACCTTCAATAGACATTGGTACATTAGACACTAAAAACATAGGTGCCATAATAATTGGATGTTCTATTTTCAATAACTCTTGTAAAGTTGGCTTAGTCATAATCAATTTTTAAAAAGATAAAGATACATAAATTTACTATGCGAGCATAACAAACTACTTATTAGCTATTTTAAGCTCTTGCAAAGTTTTGTTAGTTGAAATAAATTCAGAAATAATACTCTCACGCAAATCATTAATGTCTTGATCATAATATTTTGCCCAACGTTCCTCCTTCAATAAAATTCTAATATGCTTCTGACGTTTTTGAGCTTCTTGTGCTGTGTACAGAAAATTTGAATCTGAAGGTTCTATTTCCTTATGTTTAAAGTTCACTTTTTTTAATTCAAAATCTACTTGTAGATAGAATAATTTTTCAGTGTCATTAATTTCAAAAAAATCAGACCAATTAGCAAACCCTAAATGATTCATTTGGTTTTTGAAATTATCATTAGCTAGTAATTTCCATCTACAATTAGCTACACGCCCCCAATGATCAGAATAGCGATACACTCCTTCTGAAGTATAGTGATATAATGAGTCTGATTTACTTTTATAATGAGCAGTATTGCCTTTAAATATATCTTCGGACACTTCTTTAAATTCGCAATAAGTATGTTTAAAGAAATTATATTTTGTGTATATTTTCATTTAGCTAAGCCCCTCTTTAGTTCTTTGTTCAATAATAAAATCTACTCCACAGCTTAATTTCTTAGATAGCTTGTCTTTTGGTGTCATCATTCGCCAAAAAGGTGTTATTTCTTCTAGAGATTTTCCTTGATGTAATTCTTCTAGAGCTGCTTCTGCTACCGTACGCAAAAAAATACTAGATGTTACTGGACAAGTTTTTTCTGCTTGGTACTCTATAGCTAAATCATTTCGCATAGTTGAAATATCTAATTCACTACCATATTCAATACACTTAACATATTCATTTACTATTTTAGGAGTTGCAATAAACATTACACAGCCTTCAGGCATATCAGCAAATCGTTTTTCTATTGTTTTAATTATATAGTTTTTATCAACATTCCTTTTTTCTACCCATGTTTTCTTTATCATACTTATTTTTTAAATACTGCTTCATAAGTAGCAATCCATTCTTCTGGTGTTACTTTAGATACTAATTCTCCAAGCAATTTATATGGAATATGAGCTTCCTTTTTAAAACGAATACAACTCTTTCCCATGTTTAACTTCACTTTAATATCTGTTTTAGCATATTCAGTAGTAAACCAATCCATCAATCCCTTATTAGAATAAACTCCCATATGATAAAAACCGATATGTGCTTTTTGCGAGGCTAAATTAATAAAAGGCAATGGTAATTTAGGATCACAATGATACCCGGCTGGATACTTGCTATGCGGAACCACATAACCTAACATTCCATAGCTCATTACCTCTTCAAATCCATCAGGAAGGTTGTCTAAAATTAATTGCCTGAGTTTTGTTATTACTTCTTTCCTATCATCCGGTAACTCGGCTAAATACTGTTCTGGTGTAGTGGCTTTAGATTGCATACTGTCTATTTTAATTCTTTTAACAAAGTAGTAATATTTACTTTATAAATTCTACTAAGTCCGTTACTATAACTGGTAACTTCATTTAAAAACTCTGAACTATTATAATTCTTATCAGCTTTCAATATCGATCTTTTACTGGTAAAATACAAGGTCTTAGTTGACCAGTCTATAAACGGACAATAATCCATATATTTTGAATTTACTGTCTCTCCCATATTTTTAGCTAATGACCATTTCCCGTCTTCTTGATAGCTTAGATATAAATCGCCACTACCAAATCCATCCTTACGCTTATACCCTCCAAACAGTATAAAACTCTCATCGGGAGCTATATATGCATTGTATTCATAGCTTTCTGTATTAATTGATACTGGTAAAGAAATAGCTTCCTGATATGCATCGCCTTTCCATTCCGATAAAAAGATATCGTCCTTTCCTTTTACAGTAGGTCTATCACTAGTAAAATACATGTTTTTTGAATTGGTTACAGCTGGGTAAAATTCGTTATGGACTGTATTTACTGGTTTACCTAAGTTTCTAGGCTTAGACCATTTTTTAGTTATTGTTTTACGTTCTACCACCCAAATATCAAAATCTTTAGTTTTATTTTCTGAAGTTAAGAATGGCCTATTTGATGCAAAATATAATTCTAATCCGTCTGGAGATAAAAAAGGTTCTAAATCTTTAAACTGTCCAGAAAAAGATGTAAGTATTGCTCCTTGCCACTCTCCTTTTATTTTTATTGTTTTAAAAATACCAGATAATTCCTCATTAGGACTTTGAATAGTAAAATATATTTCTGTTTGATTATTACTCATTGTAAAATCACGTACTTTATTGAAATTATTTAGTCTTGGAAGTGCTGCTACTTGTGCATTTGATAATTGTAAGCATAGTAGACATAAAACCGAAAGGATAGCTTTCATTATTACTAATTTTATTTTTCTTAAAAATATGCTGAAGTAAATTATTCTCTTTCAATTTACAAATACTTTAACATTTACTCCAAATTAATATTATTTTAATGCAAGCGTAAAAATTCTCAATTTAAAAATACTTTGGGGCACAAAAAGTCTTTAGAAATTAAAACTCAAATAGGCTATACTCCAAATTGATTTAAATGATGTTCTAAATGTTTATAAAACATATTATTCCACTCTTTTGCTTTTAAATTACCAAATGAATGAGATTCTTTCCCTTCAAAATGATCTTCCCCTAACTTTACAATTTTATTAATATATGCTATCAATCTTTTTTTCTCTTTTTTAAAATCTTTCCTTTCTTTAATTAAAAATTGAGGGGCTGTATTTCCATTTTTTGGATATGTTTTTTCTCCTACAACAGATGGTTTAACTAATAATTTTAACATAAATCTTACAAAACTATTTGGACGCTTATGCTTATCAGAAAATACCATCTCATAAGTTACATTACAATGTGCCAACATCTGATCAACATTCATTTTACCCCATTCAGCTTTTGTATCTGGAGTTAATTTTTCAATACGATTGATAACTTCTTGAGCATTGGGTTTTTCGAATATATTTTTCATCTATATATTTAATATTTCTAGTTATTATATTAGTTCGCCTAAAGTAATAAATTAATCAGTATCCTCGGTACAGGTATGCACCCTATGAATTTAACAATCTTATTTGTCATTCTAGGCTAATATCTGAGAGTTAACATCACTAGTGGTATTAAAGTTAAAATTGTGTAGCTTTGAAGAAAAGAAACACATGGAAGAAAAGTTAATGTCAAAAAAGAAACCAGCATTTCCTATTTCAAAACTACTAAACGAATACCTTCTTGATTATAAAAGAGTTAGTAAAATACCTCTATTCTATGATGATTTATTACGTTTTTCTGGATCTGTAGTAGTCTATGATAAAAATGATGAAGACACTTTATGGATTCGTGTGTATTATACCGATTCAGAAAGAATAGAAATTGATTTAAGCTTAAAAAAAGTCTATACTATTTTATATTCTGATGGTAATGAGAATAATATAAAATACCTTAATATTGACGCTGTAGACTATTGTACATTTGGAAACTCTAAACCTTTTAGAGTAAAAGTTAGAAATGTTTTAAATGATAACTTCACCTATTTCTATGTTAAAAAAAATGATGCCTCTCGTGTTTACGGTTTGGAATTAGAGCACATGCTTTCTCCTTACAATCTTAATTTTTTAATATACCAAAATACTTTAATTGAAGAGCATATTGCAGGTATTCCTGGTGATGTTTTCATAAAAGATATCCTTCCAAAATGTACAGGATCCGAAAAAGCACAAATAGCCAAAGAATTCGTTAAGTTTAATGAACGAGCGATGGTGCGTTACTTAGGAGATATGCGTTCCTATAATTACGTAATTATACCAATACATGACTTTGATCAAGTTGTTTATAATATACGTGCCATCGATTTTGACCAACAATGCTATGAAGGAAAATTGAAGGTATATAGGCCACAATTTTTTAAAGAAAATTACGAAATGGTAAAATTGGTTCAAGAAAAATTACCAGAATCTTCAATAGATCAATATAAAGTTGAAGAACGCTCTATGATAGTAAAACGATTTTTGAGTTTTGAAGTTAGAGTTAAGGAACTTATTCATTGTATGAAAAATGATACTATTTCTACCGAAAAAAACATTGACCTTTTAAAAGAACAAACTTTTGAACTTACTTCTGATGTAAATTTTAAACGAAGTGAAAACATGGGAGAACTACTAAAACATACCCTCGATTATGTAAGAAGAAATTATGAAAAACCTTTAACTCGTTTTTAGCTTCTTAAAATATTTTATAAAAAATAAGCCAAGAAATAACTTGGCTTATTTACAAAAGCATTTCAAAGTATATTATTAACCTATTAATTATAATCCTTTTACAAAACACTTATTTTTAAAGTCTTTGATCAACACAACTTTAAATTCTAGTTTACTTTTCCTTAAATGTTTCATCTAAGTTAACAATAATAAACTCTGAACGCCTGTTTGCTTGATGCTCCTCTTTTGAACATTTAACTCCATTTGAACATTTGTTTAATAACTCAGATTCTCCTTTTCCCTCGCCTGATATACGAGATGCAGAAATTCCTTTGGAGATGACATATTGAGCTGTTGATTTTGCTCGTCTGTCTGATAAAGCCATGTTATACCCATCTTTTCCTCTACTATCCGTATGAGATGCTGCTTTGATAATCATTTTTGGGTACTTATTCATTACCGCTATTAATTTATCTAACTCTGTTGCCCCTTGTGCTGTAATATTATGCTTATCCAACTCAAAGAAGATTGGGTTTAATACTACTCTATCTTCTACGATAATTGGAGTTAATGCTAGAGTTTCTGTAACTTCTGGCTCATCAGTTTTTGCTATTGCTACACTGTTAATTGAGTACATTTCTCTATTTGCTTCAACCTTAAATCCTTGATTACATTCGTACTTGAATCGTACAAATCCGTTTTCATCGGTTGTTTTATTTGCTACTTTATTATTACTTTCGTCATAAATAGCAACGGATGTCATTGGTAAAATAGCGCCTGTTTTTGCATCTACTACTTGTACGGCTAAAGCGACATCACAAACTGGTACGATTTGATCGAAGGCATAAATATCATCACTTCCTGATCCTCCTGCTCTGTTGGATGCAAAAAATCCTTTCTGTAACTCTTCATCTATTGTAAAACTAAAATCATCATTTCCAGAGTTTAATGGTGCTCCTACATTACGTACTGATCCAAAATTATCTCCTTCCATCTGTGAGGCAAATACATCCATCATTCCTAATCCTGGATGACCGTTAGATGCAAAATACATGATGTTTTTACTACTAACATATGGAAACATTTCCGATCCTTCTGTGTTGATCTTTTTTCCTAAATTTACTGGTTCTCCATAAGTACCATCATTGATCGTTACATACCAAAGGTCAGATCCTCCTATTGTTCCTTCCATATCAGAATTAAAATACAAACGTTTTCCATCTGGGCTTACTGCTGGACCTCCTGCATTTGAATTTTCTTTATTAAATGGTAAGGTTGTAACATTTGTCCACTCACCTCCTGATAAAGTTGCTGAATACAATTTAATAGTACTCTTTCCTGATTCATCTTTCTTGAATTTCTTTCCAAAAACTCCTGCTTCTCGATCCAAACTTTCTCCTGAAAAATACATCGTTTTGCCGTCAGGACTAAAGCTTACTGTTCCTTCATTAAACTTGGTATTTACTTTTCCTGCTAATTCTGATTCATTGGTTAATGCTCCTGATGGTGCATCAAAATCTGATACATAAATATCTAAATATGGCTCTTCATTCCATCCGTATTTTTTAGACTTTCCACTACGGGCTGATGCATAATACACCTGACCTTCGTGCATGATTGGGCCAAATTCAGAATATTTTGTATTAAATCCTTCTACTGCTTTAACAGTAAACTTAGGCGTATCTCCTAATAATTCTCCCACAGTATTGGGATTCTTTTTATGTGCTACAGCTCTAACATCTGTTGGCGCTAAGTTTGCAAACTTATCCATCCATTGGTTAGCTTTATCATAATTTCCATTGGCCTTTAACATTTGAGCATATTTAAAATAATGCTCTTTATTTTGACTCGTAGAAACTACTTTACCATACCACTCTGCTGCTGCGGTGGTATTAAAAACGTTATAATACGTATCTGCCAAACGGCTTTGTACATATTCGCTTTCTCCTTCTTTTTCTATAACTTTTAAATAATCTGATATAGCATCAACATACTCTAAGTTATCAAAGTGTTTATCTGCTTTGGCAGTTGCCTTAGTTTGAGCGTTTACATTAAACATTCCCAATAAGAACAATCCTGTATATATGTGTTTTTTCATTGTTTCGTTTGTTTGTATTAGAAAAATCGTGGTGAACGTGATACTTTCTTTGGAAAGTTTAAGTCAAATTGCAAAAATACTTCGTGTGATGATGAGGCTGCTTCTTTTATATCACTGATGATATAATCATACGCATACCCAATACGGATACTGTCTGAAAAAGCAAAACCAACTAAACCACTAAATGAATCTGTACTTCTATATGACGCTCCAACTTCAAATTTATCATGAAACAAAAAGTTTGCATTTACATCAAAGGATACAGGTGCATCAAACGATGACTTTACCAAAAATGATGGCTTTAATTTTGTAGTAGCTGTTAACTGAAATACATAACCGGCTGTAAGAAAATAGTGTTGTGTTTCACTTCCGTATTTTCTTCCATTTTCATCTAAATGAACACTGTCTAAAATGTTTGGCATAGATAAACCTACATAATAGTTTTCATCGTAAAAGAAAGCTCCTAATCCTGCATTTGGTGTAGCTTTGTTTACATTTTCTGAAAAAAGTGGATCGCCTTGAGTGGTTAAATCTACTGTTGTTAACGATATATCATGCAACGTAACTCCTCCTTTTATTCCTAATGCTAATTTTGATGTAGCTCCTAAGTCTAAGGTGTAAGAGAAATCTGCATAAATGTTATTTTCTTTTACTGGTCCATGCTGGTCTGATATTAAAGACAATCCTAATCCAACTTTTTCGCCTACTGGACTATGTCCTGATAAGGTTATTGTTTTGGGTGCACCGTCAAATCCAGTCCACTGATTACGATATAATGCAACTATTGATAAGCCTTCTTTTGATCCAGCATACGCTGGATTAATTACTGCTTGATTATACATGTACTGCGTGTACTGTGGATCTTGCTGACCAAAACTAGTGATACTGTATCCCAACAGAACGACTAATGCTATAAGTATTTTTTTCATTTGTAAATTTTAAATCTTGAACTTTTTAGTTTTCTCTATTGATATATACCCAACCAGTTATTGGCGCCCCATCTGATATGGAAATCACATAAAAATAGGTAGCTGTAGGTAATTCATGACCATCATCGGAATCTCCATACCATTCATTACGATAATCAGCTTTCTCATAAAGTTTAACCCCGTATCGATTGTATATATTAATATTAGTTGCTCCTAACCAAGAAATTTCAAAACTATCGTTTATATTATCATTATTTGGAGAAATTCCTTGAGGTATAATACCACACGTTTCAAATTCTATATATTCACTAATGAATTCTGAACAAGGTCCTATATTTAACAAAAACTCAGAGTAAACACCTGTACTTAAATTATTTAAAATAATTTCTCCGTTAAGATCAGCTATAATCATATCCCCACCGTTTGTCTGATCATTATATTCATAAGTTAATTGATATTCTTCACCTGCTATCAAATCACTAAAAGTTATAATACCGTCATTACTATTACATAAAGAAGGTTCAAGAAATGTAATACTTGGGTCAAAAATAAGTTCTTCTAATACATACTGATTAGAATTATTTACGCCACACCCTCCTACTAATTCAATATAAAAATCACTATATACCCCTGAAGACAAATTATCTATTATAATATCACCGTTATCATTTGTTATAAAAGTTAAGGATACATTATCACTTCCGTCAAAAGTGTAATTCACATTATAATTTGAATTTGAAGATAAGCCTGATATTTCAATTACACCTTCTGGAATACCGCAATTAGAATCAAATAATGTTACTAAAAAACTTTCTCCTAAATTAATCGACACCATTACTTCTGATGTATCGTCTCCACAAGATCCTAAACCAGAAACTGTATACATATAGGTTCCTTCAGAATCCAATAAAGGGTCAAAAATACCTGTTCCACTAGATAACGATGGCGACCATATACCTCCTGTATCTGGTGAATTGCCTAATAAGTTAAATAAATCTATTAATGAATCATCACTACATAAACTTGTAGCACCATTATCTCCTGCATTTGGCCCTGTAAAAAAAGTCACTACAAATGTATCTGATCCTAAATTACATCCTGCAATAATTAATTCTACTGAATAAGTTCCTTCCTCTGAAACATTAATACTAGAGGTATTTTCTCCAGGTATTTCAACTCCATTGTTATACCAAACAAAAGAAGCTAAGCTCCCAAAGCTCCCTGATACGGTCAAAGTACTTATTTCATTAGTACAAATAATATTATTCCCATTTATAATTGGCGTACCTGCAGTGAAACTATCAGCTTTCAAAAATACTGCCGAATCTAAATTATCATCAGACCTATCCCCAACAATAATTTTAATGTTATATGATTCTCCAGGAATAACATTTGATTCCGCATTTAACCCTACTGTCATTGCATTAAATTCTACTGGAGAGGCATTTGACCAACTTGGTGCAGGATTTAAAATATGTAAATCTGGATTAGATTGAGTTGGAACACAAATTACATTATCATAAATTGTTCCTGCACTAACAGGGATGTTAGTACCTGGAATTAAGGCTATATTTTTTCCTCCGTGTGCAAATTGAATTTCAGGCGTACCAGTGTTATTATCATGATCATAAGTATCAGGTATTATTCCTGGCCCAGTAATAATAAATGCAAAACCATCTAAATAATCACTCGTATTAGGACACTCATATCCCGACGTAGAAGCATTCCATTCTTCTGAAGCAAAAACATAATCAAAACTTATTTCATCACCATTTGCTACAAAGTCAAAGGCAAAAGATGTAGCCTCTCTAACTGGTGCTGAGTTACCAAAAAAAACATCTAGTATCTCCTCCAAATCACTAGACCCTGACCATGGATATGAAGGGTTTTCAAAGCCAGCTGTACCAGTACCAGAATTATGTCCTTCAGCCGTATGAGCAATACCAGTACTTAGAATAATACCCTCATTTAAAGGAAAATTAGGGTTTGAATTAACAAAATATCCGTAACTATCTCCATATATTGTTGGTGACTGTGGGACGTCTGAGGGTATATTTTGAGCCTGTTGCCCGTATTGAGCAATAACATTTGTTACTTCAGTTGGACATACATCAGAATTCAAAAAGACTAACTCAATTAGCTCCTGAGGGGAATAATTTGATTCTGGAACACCAATTGGATCCACATCAATGGACTGTCCTAAAGCAATTTGGGATATTGTTAGGGCTAGAAAAAACAACTTTCTCATAGTAATTTTAATATTTAATGTTATGAATTATTTAACTAATTGTTAAATAACTTGCGTAATATTAAATATTAAAACTTAACTCACAATAATATATAACCAAACTGTCTTTTCTGGATACTATTATAACACATAAAGATAATATACTACCATAGAAAATAATAAACAAAGAATATTTTCACTTTAACTATCAAACTATTAACATTTTACAGATATAGATTCATGTATTCAATTAATATTATACAATTATCGTTCCCAACCAAAATACTAGTAAAAATTGCTGCATAAATAATATATTAATATAGTTAAGTATCTTTTTTCACCTCTTCTCTAATTATTGAAACTTATAATACATCTGACATTACATACTGTACCTAAATTTTATTTTTCTATCTGATAATACTAAGCATACGAATATTTGATTCTACTATCAGCATGTAATCATTTTTCAATAGTCTGCATTACTTAAAATAAAATTGACGCTACTCTAAACATAAGGAAACAAAAAAAGAGATAACCCAAGGGCTATCTCTTTTTCATCTATTAAAAAAATAATTAAATTACTTCACTTCTTCAAAGTCTACATCTTGTACATCTTCTGTTTCATTTGCAGGTTCAGCTTGAGCTTCTGCTCCTGGAGCTCCACCTTCAGCTTGCGCTTTATACATTTCTTCAGAAGCAACTTTCCAAGCTTCGTTAATTTTATCTAACGCTGGAGTAATTGTTGCTAAATCTTTAGTTTCAAAAGCAGCTTTTAATTCCGTTAAAGCAGCTTCAACAGGTGCTTTTTTGTCATCAGACAATTTATCTCCAAATTCAGCTAATTGCTTTTCTGTTTGGAAAATCATAGCATCAGCTTCATTTAACTTTTCTACTGTTTCTTTCTTAGCCTTATCCGCTTCAGCATTTTCTTCAGCTTCTTGCTTCATTTTAGCAATTTCCTCTTCTGTTAAACCTGAAGATGCTTCAAT
>Ga0209292_1005668_pt1 | contig 12654 bp, 10 predicted proteins | sample GOMGulsemesocosm_2_FD_184634 | JGI IMG/M metagenome (GOLD analysis project Ga0209292, IMG submission 184634) | Methane-oxidizing microbial communities from mesocosms in the Gulf of Mexico - GOM9C Gulf of Mexico (SPAdes) (version 2) | ecosystem: Environmental > Aquatic > Marine > Cold seeps...
GGTGAGCATCCTGAACATACCCATCTAACAAGCCTCTCTGACGATCGCTTACTATCGGCCTTCACTAAAAAAATCTTCCAATCAGGCTTTGTTTGGCGAGTGGTTGAAAATAAATGGCTTAATTTTGAAGAGCATTTTTTCAATTTTAACATTGAGAAAATGTTGATGATGCCCGCAGAAATGCTCGAGAGAAAAGCCAGCGATCCTAAAATCATTCGAAATTTTAAAAAAGTACAAACCATCAAAGCCAATGCTCAAATGATCTTTGAAGAACAACAAAATGGCCACAGTTTTGCCGAGTTTATCGCCAACTGGCCAAGCGACAATATTATTGGCTTATGGGCTTACCTAAAGAAAAATGGCCAGCGATTAGGTGGTAATACCGGCCCTTACGCACTGAGAACCTTAGGAAAAGATACCTTTTTGCTCAGCCGTGATGTTGAAGGCTATTTTCGCGCCCACGACCTTATTTCTGGCGGCATTCAAAGTAAAACCAGCCTCAATGCGATACAAGCAGCGTTTAACCATTGGCAAGAAGAAAGTGGTTTATCATTGAGTCAGTTAAGCCGTTTAATCGCCTTTGCTACAGGCGATAACCACATCCAAGCAGCAGAGTAATGAATTTAGATAATCAAAAGATAATCTTGCCAGATGTAGCCGTCGCCTATCTCGATAAAACCGATGTAGAACTAGCGAAAAAAATCGCTAAAAAGTGGCAACTCACTTATCTTGGCGACGCCGCTTCTGTATTAAACTTTCCTAAACTTAATTACTTATTACAAGTAAATTATCAACATTTAGAATTACTTAAATGTGATGAGCCGAAACTTGGCGCCATTAAAGTAGACTTTGTTGATGGCGCCGTTGCTCACCGTCGAAAATTTGGTGGCGGTCGTGGCCAAGACATCGCTAAAGCCGTCGGCTTAAAACATGGTTTTACTCCGCATGTATTAGACGCCACGGCAGGTTTAGGGCGAGATGCCTTTGTATTGGCGACCTTAGGCTGCCAAGTAACCATGATGGAACGCATGCCAATTGTAGCCGCATTGCTCGAAAATGGTTTAGCGCGAGCAAAACTCAATAGCGAAGTCAGCGACATTGCTGATCGTATGAACCTGATTAATTCCTCTTCTATAGAGAATATGACACTGGCAAATCAGCCTGACGTGATTTATTTAGATCCCATGTACCCTCATCGTGAAAAATCTGCTGCGGTTAAAAAAGAAATGCGGGTCTTTCAAACACTGGTTGGTGAAGATTTAGATGCCGACAACTTATTAGCACCAGCACTTGCCTTAGCTAAATATCGAGTTGTTGTTAAGCGCCCTTCTTATGCAGAGCCTTTGAACAACATAAAACCCGCCACCAGTATCAAAATGAAGAAAAACCGTTTTGATGTCTATGTTAATCAAGCCATTCCAAAAGCTTAAGAAACAACACACTATTCTCGGTAAATTCGTGCGCTAATCCTTTGCATACTCTAAAATTAACATGAGCTCGGTATTGGGGTATTAGTGCATGGCTAAATCTTTATGTAAGTGGAAAAAAAAGGAGATTGAAAAAAGTCTTCATGAACTGACACATATTGTTGATAAACCACGTTATCTCTGTAAAGATTGTGCACGTTGTGCACATGAAAAAGGCTTTTTGTGCAAACCAATAAAACTTCCACTTTCCCATCCAGCATAGAATAAGGCGAGATCAATGATCAACAACAACGAAAAAATGCCCGTCGGGCAATTACAGCAAATAGCCGATGGTAAATTGCTTAACCATCAAACAGACGAACTTTTTGCCAATAAAAAAGTTGTCTTATTTGCCGTGCCTGGCGCATTCACTCCAACATGTTCAGTTGCACATCTACCAGGATATGTCGTCTTAGCAGATGAAATGAAAGCAAAAGGTGTTGATAGCATTATTTGTTTATCGGTTAACGACGCCTTTGTTATGCACGCTTGGGGAGCAGCACAAAATGCCGAAAATTTACTGATGCTTGCCGACAGTGATGGCAGTTACACCAAAGCACTAGGATTAGAAATGAACGCAGCCGCATTAGGTGGTATACGTTCACAACGCTATGCAATGGTCATTGATAATGGTGTAGTTGTTAACTTACAAATTGAAAAACCCCAAGAATTTGAAGTAAGTAAGGCTGAAGCTATTTTGGCAAGCTTATAATGGAATCTAAATGAAAACAATTAACATTAGTAATGCATTGTTTTCATTAAGTTTTTATTTTATTTTACTTGAGCATTAGCAACTAAACAGGCAGAATCACTTCCTACAAATTAAAGCTAACTTTTCATAAGGCAATACCATGTTAAAACCTGAAATGGTCATACAATTAAATAAGCAAATAAATTTAGAATTCTATTCTTCAAACTTGTACTTACAAATGAGTGCTTGGTGTGAAGAGCAAGGCTTTGAAGGTGCTGCTGAATTTATGCGTAAACATGCCCTTGAAGAAATGGATCATATGACTCGTTTATTTACTTACGTAAGTGAAACAGGTGCTTTGCCTATTTTAGGTGCGATTGATGCGCCGCCTCATGAATATGAATCTTTAGCTGATGTATTTGAAAAGACTTATAAACATGAATGTGAAATTACTGAACAAATTAATACCTTAGCTCATCAGGCTTTTACTAACCAAGACTATTCTACTTTTAACTTCCTGCAATGGTATGTTGCCGAACAGCATGAAGAAGAAACACTTTTCAAAAGTGTATTAGATAAAATTAATCTTGTTGGTCACGACGGACATGCACTATTCTTTGTTGATAAAGATTTGGCTGAAATGGCGAAAAACGGCACAAGCAGCATTATGACTCCCCCCCCTGCCTAGCTTTAAGACACCTTCTACTTCAAACAATATCTTGAAGTAGAAGGTTCATATATAAGTTGTTATGCTAGTAACTCCTCATTTCTAGCTAATAAGACAATACGTTTTGCACCAATCCACACTTCATTTCAAAACATTCGCCTTATTTCTTATTGTTTTATTAAGCTTTTCAGCACCCTCTTTTGCCCACGGTGTTGATGATAATACCCGTAATTTCTTGCTCAATAATACTGGCGTACAATTTATTGCCTTTATGTATATTGGCGCAAAACATATGATCACTGGTTATGACCATTTATTGTTTTTAGTTGGCGTTATCTTCTTCTTATTTAAGCCAAAAGAAATTTTTCTTTATGTCAGCATGTTCACTTTAGGCCATAGTTTAACTTTACTTTTTGGCGTTATGGCTGACATCCAAGTTAACGCTTATTTAATTGATGCGATTATTGGTTTATCTGTTGTCTACAAAGGTTTCGAAAACTTAGGTGGTTTTAAACGACTCTTCAACAAAACACCAAACACCCAACTCGCCGTGCTTATTTTTGGCCTTTTTCATGGCTTTGGTTTAGCCACTAAAATTCAAGAGTTTGGACTTGCACCAGATGGACTGTTCACCAATTTAATTGCCTTTAATATTGGCGTTGAATTAGGGCAATTTTCAGCTTTAGCCATCATATTGCTGTTAATCAATGCTTGGCGAAAACACCCTAGTTTCACTCAATTCTCAGTAACCACCAACAGTTTATTAATGAGTGCAGGCTTTATGTTAACGGGCATGCAACTCACTGGTTATTTTATAAATTAATTCGAAAAGAAGAAAATTATGCAGCAAAATATCACAACAAAATCATTAATTAAACTTACCTTTTCAGCCCTATTGTTTGCTGTCATTGTACTGTTTACCTTGATATTGCCTGCTGAATACAATATTGATCCAACCGGCATAGGTAAAAAAATAGGGTTAACCCAATTGGCTCCAGAAAATGTAGCCTCTGAAAATATAAAACCATTACCCACCAGCCAAACCAAAGCTGATGATGATAATGATGAAGTAAACGATAGCGTAATCGTAACTGTGCCAGCAGGTCGTGGTGTTGAATATAAATTTTCGATGAATCAATATGCAAAAATGACCTATCAATGGCTAAGTGAAGATGGTGCTATATATCACGACTTACATGGTGAGCCCAAAGGCGATACCACGGGTTATTTCGAAAGTTATACCATTGCTAAAGTCAAAGAAATGAAAGGAAGTTTTACCGCGCCATTTACCGGTTCACATGGCTGGTATTGGAAAAACACCACCGACAAATCGGTTACTATAAAGCTAACAACATCTGGCCAATACCAAGTAGAAGGCCTTAAATAAAAGCATGCCCTTTAACTTGTGCTTTAGTGATCTATTGTAGGTTGAGCTTCAACTTAACAAATGCCTAGCTGCACGCTTGAATAACTTTTATAATTCACCCGTTACTTATTTACCCGTGGATATGAAGTGAAACAAACAGATGTATTAATTATCGGTGCAGGTGCAGCTGGCTTAATGTGCGCAGCAACAGCAGGCTACCGTGGCAAAAGCGTTACCGTAGTTGATATGGGTAAAAAGCCTGGTCGAAAAATTCTCATCAGTGGTGGTGGTCGTTGTAATTTTACCAATGAAAACGCTACTCCCGATAACTACCTTTGCCAAAATCCACACTTTGTAAAATCCGCGTTAAGCCGGTATTCCGCACAAGACTTTATCGAACTCGTTGATCGTCATGGCCTTAATTATCATCATAAAACTTTAGGGCAACTATTTTGTGATGACAGTGCACAAGACATTGTCGATATATTGATGACCGAGTGTGATTGGGCTGGCGTTTCAGTCAACTTACGCAGTGAAGTACTCGCTGTCGAGAAAAATGAAAATGGCTACAAAGTGACTACCTCAGGCGAGAGTTACCAATGCCAGTCATTAGTGGTTGCTTCGGGTGGCCTGACAATGCCAAAACTTGGCGCAACACCTATCGGTTATAAAATTGCCGAACAGTTTGACTTAAACGTGCTACCAACCACTGCAGCTCTAGTGCCATTTACTTTACATGATCATGACAAACAACGCTTTGATGGTCTATCAGGCATCAGTGTCGACTGTCTGGTGAGTTCTGTCTGTGGCAAACAATTTAGAGAGAACATTTTATTTACTCACCGTGGCCTATCTGGCCCAGCAATATTACAAATATCGTCTTTCTGGCAAGCAGGACAAAGTGTTGTTATTAACTTATTGCCCGAAACAAACATCGATGAAGTCATCGAACAATGGCGTGAAGAATCACCTAAGAAAGCTTTGAAAAACATGCTTGCCACCTTATTACCTAAAAGCTTTATTGAAGCCATGGTCAAACAACAAGAAATCGTTGATAGAAATATCAATCAACTAACCAAAGCTGACGTGGCAGTGCTAAGCGAATACCTACATCAATGGCAAATTAAACCCAACGGTACTGAAGGATATCGCACCGCCGAAGTTACCTTGGGCGGCGTTGACACCGATGAACTATCATCAAAAACCTTTGAAAGTAAAAAAGCCCAAAACTTATACTTTATTGGCGAAGTAATCGACGTTACCGGTTGGCTTGGCGGTTATAACTTCCAGATAGCCTGGGCGCAAGGCGTTGCTTGCGGACAAGTAGTTAAGTAGTTAAGTAGTTAAGTAGTTAAGTAGTTAAGTAGTTAAGTAGTGTATTGATGAAATTAAAACGAAGACAATTGAAATTGCAACGAAGACAATGTTTTAGACATTAATAGCTAACACACTAAATAATATAGCAAAAGATTGTCTTCGGTTTGAATTATGCTTTTATGCAACCCATAGTTGAATAATAGGTCATTCTCCAATTAAGAGAAATACTTTTTAGGCTGTAAGGTTTAAATCGAGTAACTTATCTAAATAAGTAAAGTTTAAACTCTAAAAACCTTTCAAGCTCAACCAGAAATGTCAGCTTGGTTATGTGGATCGTCACAAATAATGAGAAATGCGTCACACGATGAGATAATTTAACATTTATCTTACACCTGAGAAAAATTTTGTAACTCGTCAACGATCCAATAAGGTCAGCAAAGATACGAGCGGACATTAGCTATTAATTTATTCTTACGATAATTTCTAGCCATAATTGGATCTAATCCCCCGCCGTTTGCGGTGTAAAGGAGCTTAAGCCTTAACTAATTAAGCTGCCCCCCTTCTTGAAACTACAAGCCACTACGTGGGGTAGTTCATTGCTTTGTCATAGTGACTACGTTTTTTATCTACGTAATTAAAGACAAAATTGTGATGCAAAATTAGAAGTTTATTGAGGGATAAAAATGCCCCTTCATTCTTTAAATATGATGAAAATCAACTATATGACTAGTTTATTTATGGAGTGTATTTGGTTTTAACATAAGTACTGTGCTATATAAATATAACAGACTAGAAATCAGACCAAAAAATAGTGAAATTATTAAGAGCAGTTAAAATTTCTCATAAAATTCCAATAGCAATAATTCTTTTTATCATTTTACCACTAGTTATTAGCTATATTGCTATTCAATCAACCGCTTCCATCAATAAAGGTGGTCAAGTTATTTATGATAATTATTTTGTTAGTGTCGTCAATTTAACCGATGTAAGGAAATACTTATATAAAGAATATGTATTGCTCAAGAGTCATATAATTGCACCAGACGATGTAACTATGAAAAGCTTAGAACAGCAAATAACTCAGAACTCTATCGACTTAAATAAGTCATTAATTCTGTTTGAGGAAACACTAGATATAGGTGAAGAAACAAAAAATCTAAAGCTATTCAAAAGTAGTTTGAAAAACTCCCAAGAAATTCGAAGTAAAATTATTGCTCTTAGCCAAATAAATAGTGATGTAGAAGCTGAAAGTACCATCAATACCCAATTCAACTTTGTATTCACCCAAATGCAAACTCAAATAGACGCTATGTTTAATACAAACATAGCTGGTGCTAACCATCATTATGCTGAAAACTCTAATCAATTTGACGAGTTGCAGCTTTATATTTTTATCATTACCGCGGCTTTAATCGCAATAGGATTATTGACCGGTTGGGCTTTAATTTACAGCATAGTACTACCTTTAAAAAAAATGCAAAAACATATCGTGTTATATACCCATTCAGGAGAAATAACTACTGCGCTTGATATTGTAGGAAAAGACGAAATAAGCACTTTAAGTCAATCTTTTAATGCAATGTGGCAATCATTAAGCAATGCTCAAGAAGATATAATACAGTCAGAAAAACTCTCTTCGTTGGGCTCCCTTGTTGCTGGAGTTTCCCATGAAATTAATACTCCTTTAGGCATAGCGGTTACTATTGGTACTGCAATAAAGCAGCAAGTTGAAGAGTTTGTTCCTCTATTAAAATCAGGGAAAATGAAACATTCAAATCTTGACGCCTTTGAGAAGCAACTACTTGAAGGTTTCGAACTGTTATTGCCTTCTTTGGAAAAGGCATCTACGCTTATTCATAACTTCAAACAAGTTGCAGTTGATCAAACCAGTGAAATAAGGCGTAATTTTAAATTGGCTGAGGTTGTTCAGGAAACATTTGCGACGTTACATCATAAAATTAAAAGAACAGAAATCATTTGTGACATTGATATAGATGACGATATCACTATGGATAGCTATCCTGGTGCTTTAGGGCAAATCATTACCAATTTATTTAATAATGCATTAATCCATGGGTTTGATGATTTAAACCAAGGAAACATACAGATCATTGCACATCAGCAAAATATGCAAGTTATTTTGACTATTAGTGATGATGGCAAAGGAATATCGGATGAAAATTTGAGTAAAGTATTTGATCCATTCTTTACGACTAAACTTGGAAAAGGAGGCTCAGGTTTAGGGCTTAATATTATTTATAATTTAATAACAAGTGTAATGGGAGGGGATATTAAAGTAACAAATGAGGACAGAACAACTTTTGTATTAACCCTTCCTTTAATCGCGCCAAGCAAAGGGCAATTTAATGACAGATGATTTCATCACTTTTGCTGATGAAGATTCAGCATCAGAAAGTAATAACAAAGAGCAGACACCAAAATCAAAAAAAACACCTTGGAAAATTGGCATTATTGATGACGAACCACAGGTGCATGAAGTCACCATACTCGCACTTCGTGGGATTACTCTTTATGAACGTGAGTTAGAATTCTATAGTGCTTATAGTGGAGAAGAGGGTGAAAAACTTATAAGAGAACACCCTGATATGGCATTGGTTTTATTAGATGTCGTGATGGAAACCACTGATGCTGGTTTACAGCTTGTAGATAAAATTCGTAATACGCTTAACAATTCTATCATTCAAATTGTTTTACGAACGGGGCAAGCTGGATACGCACCTGAAGAAGAAGTAATCACTCGATATGAGATTAACTCTTACAAAACTAAAAGTGAATTGACTCGAAGCAAGTTATTCAATTCGATTGCAACAGGGTTAAGAAGTTACCAGCAGTTACATACCATAGAGAAAAGTCGTAAAGGCTTGCGTTCGATAATAAAAGCTTCTGCTACTTTGATGCAAGAGCGTTCCGTTCATGAGTTTTCTGATGGTGTTCTCACTCAGATTGGTGCCTTATTTAACCTACCAATGGAAAGCTTGTTTTGTATTTCTCAAAGACCTAAAACAAGTCCTCTGTCTAATAAAAATACCATGGAAAGCTATTATATTGTTGCTACAAATGACAAGTTTAAAGAATATCTTGGTGATAACATTTATGACTTGCAATCAAGAGTCCCTGCTATTGACATCGCATTGCAAGCACTAAGCAATCAGGAGCATTCTTTTGGTGAGCACTATGATTGTCTTTATCTGTCAACCCCATCTGGCTGGGAAGGTGCTGTTGTTAGCGATGTCTCAGTACACATTCAAAATGCTGACAAAGAATTATTGCAACTATTTTGTCTGAGCGTTTCACTATGCTTAGAAAACGTTAAATATTTTACTTATTTAAATAAAACTGCATTTACTGATGAATTAACGGGCTTATGTAATCAAGCGGGCTTTATTACCAAGGGGGCAACTTTTGTAAAAGAAAATCAGAAAGATTGTGCTTTATTTATTATTGACATTGATAACTTTCACAAAAAAGTTTGTACTTTAGGTTATGAGTTTGCCAACGTCATGTTGCGAAAAATGACTGAAACAATTAAACAATGCTTCAATAGTAACGTTATTATGGCCAGATTACATTCCGATGTTTTTGCGGTACTAACCACCAATAATGATCTAAGTGCTAATGATGTAGCTACAAGGTGTTCTCACCCCGTAATAGTAGAGCAAGAACCGATAAGTATAAAGGTAACTGTAGGGAGTTCGGTTGTGAAAGCGAAATTAGAAAATATCAATATTGCGTTATCATTTAGGCAAGCCGAATTAGCATTAATAGCTGCCAAAGAAAATAAGCGTGGCTCAGGTGAGCCTTTTAAAGACTCATATGATGTAGAGTCGAAATAAGTTCAATTTCATACAATCTCTAAGTAATAAGTTTTATTCGTTGAATATAATAAATGAGGTAAGTGATGAAAAAAATGATTTTAGTGAGTTCATTGTTTTGCGTTCCTTTATCTGCGGTTGAATTTAGCGGTGCTGTTACTGCTTTTTATTTAACCCCATCAGATGAAAATGTAAAAGATGATTACATTGGCGTGCTTGATCTTGATATTGAAGGAGATTTAGCTTTTGGTCGATGGCATGTTTATGTTGAAGGTACTAGTACAACCAATGCTGGCCGAGTTACCGATATTTATGGTGAAGCATTAGCTGACGCGGGTGCTGCTAGCGATGGTGATGGCAAAGGGCGAGTGCAACTTTCAAATATTGAATATTACATGCCGGTTGGATCTGGAGAGTTAGTACTAGGCTTACTTTACCCTTCAGGCTTTACAGAGTCAGGTGATTGGACTAATGATGAAACAAGTCAGTTTGTGTCATCTTCTTTTGTGAATATTCAAACCAGTGCAGCACCAGACTATGCACTAGGCTTCGGTTATTATCAAAACATTACAGAGCAGCTATCCTTTTCATTTTTACTCTCTCAAGCTCAAGGTTTAGGGGATTTAGATGGACGTTACTCAAGTTTATTTGACAATGTAGATGATTACTTTACCTCGGCTGAATTGGTTTACTCAATTAGTCGTTTATCTGTACATGGCACTTTGTGGTCATCTTCCTTAGAGCAAGAGTCATTTAACGGAGGCACTGAAAAAAATCATGGTGGTCATCTTTCTATTGCTTATGATACATACATTGGTTTACTTGTTGCGCGAGCAGGTTATGCGAATGATAAAGTAAGCGAAGCAGCAAATTTTATTGGGTTATCCTGGCAGAAATCGTTTGATGAATGGGCATTTGGCGCAGGTGTCAGTCAATCTTATGTAAGCAACTTTTTAAAGGCAGATGATCAAATTGATGATTTGGTACAAATAGAGGTTTATATAAAATACCAAATTACGGACAATTTCCACGTAACAGGCTCTTTACAAAAGATTGAGAACAGTGGCTTTACTTCAGAAAGTGAATTTGAGACAGACCCCACTATTTTTACCTTACGAACCAGCTATGAATTTTAGGTGCTTGCATGATAAATATATTTAGAAACTTTAAAATATCTCAGAAAATCCCAGTGGCTGTTGCCGTTTTTTTAGTCATTCCTTTACTTATTTCTCTCGTGGCACTGCGCTCTGCCTCGACAATTAATGAGGGAGGGCAAGAAATATACGATAATTACTTTGTTAGCGTAGTTAATTTAACTGATGCAAGACAAGATATTTATAATGAATTTATTTGGCTTAAAAGTCACATTATCTCACCCAGCGATGAAGCTATGCTAAAAGCTGAGCAAGAAATAAAAAGTGCTAATGAAAAACTGCAAGTTTCGTTAAATAAGTTTGAATTGACGTTAGATGCCGGTGAAGAAACCCGCATTTTCAATCAGGTGAAGCTTAAAGTAGAAGAATTGGCTGAGCTTCGAAATACGATTATAGAGTTAAGCCAAACTAATAATGATACAGAGGCGGATAATATCGCCAATACTCAATATCGTGAATTATTTGATCAACTCCAACTCCAATTTAAAGATATGTTTAAAACTAATGTTGTTGGTGCTGAAGATTATTATCAATACAATCAAGAAACTTATGACAATACATGGTTTTTAATTGTTATGGTTTCTATTGCTATGTCGGTGATCGGTATTTTTATTGGATGGATACTGATTAATACTATTCAAGTGCCACTAGTCTTAGCAAAAAAACAGATATTAGCGATTCACAGCTCAAATGACTTAACGCAAAGACTGCCTGTTACTGGAAATGATGAAATAACAGAAATGAGTACAGCCTTTAATTCAATGATATTTTCACTAAAAGAAATTATTAGTGAAATATCTCAATCTTTAAGCATTTTACAACATCAATCTTCACATTTATTAAGTACTGTTGATGAATCCAATCAAAGCTTATCTGCTAGTTCAAAAACACTTGAAAGTGTTTTACATTCAACTTCAGAAACATCAACAGCGACAGCTGAAATTGCTAAAAGCGCTGATAAGGCCAAAATCGAAGCTGAAAACTCAAATGCAGAAGCAACAAAAGGAGTCTCTCTGCAAAATGACGCAATTAGTTCTGTTGAAGGTTTAAAAACTAATATGCATGGTGCAAGTGATGCCATTGAGCAACTTTCAAAAAATACTGATGAAATTGGCTCTGTACTTGATGTTATTAGGGGGATTGCTGACCAAACCAACTTACTTGCACTTAATGCAGCTATTGAAGCCGCTAGAGCAGGAGAACAAGGCAGGGGGTTTGCTGTAGTTGCTGATGAAGTGAGAACTTTAGCACAAAGAACTCAAGAATCGACGACTGAAATTCAAAATATGATTGAAAAATTACAGTCCGGTGCTAAGCAATCAGTGGATGCCATGAAAGAAAGTCTATCATCACTTGATACCACGTCACAATTAACGGTTTCATCGCAACAAGCATTGAATAATATTGTTACCACTATTTCAAATATTCTTATGATGAATGACCAAATTGCCAGTGCAACTGAAGAGCAATCAGTAACCTTGCATGATATTAACTCTCAAGTCACTGAAGCGAACTCTTATAGTGAGAATTTGTCAGGGTCTTTTGTTGCATTGCAAAGCAGTAGTGAGCAATTAAGATCAATAGTTTCTATTTTTGAGCCACTAGTACAAAAGTTTAAGATATAAAATGTATTCACTTAATTTATTCGGGCGAAACTTTATGGTTAACATTCTGTGAATAACAATTCCTAAATGACTGCAAGACTCTGAGCTGAGCTTAGCAACTCAAAGCTAACGTCTGCTATTGGCTAATTGAAGAAATAACTGGCTTAATGTTAACAAAGATACGTTTCCCACTGATAAGTACATGGGGATTTTGATAATTCATTTTCTCCAGTAAGTCGTTCAGTCTGAGTAGGAACAAAACCACCAAAGCAGTCATTGTTACTTAAAGCTTAAGTATCCGATCCTCCGGCGCTTATAAAAACGGCCTCCTTTAACTTCTATCAACTAAATAAGGGTTTTGTTTCCACTCAACTAACCACTTTAAGATGTCTCTTGCAGGCATAGGTTTCGCAATGCCATAGCCTTGTGCAATATAGCTACTTAAAGACATTAATAGTTCGCCATGACTTGGTGTTTCTACTCCTTCTGCAATAACCTTAAGATTGAATATTTTAGCTAACTCAATGATGCCTTGAACAATTGCCTTATCATCACT
>Ga0209292_1005671_pt1 | contig 12648 bp, 9 predicted proteins | sample GOMGulsemesocosm_2_FD_184634 | JGI IMG/M metagenome (GOLD analysis project Ga0209292, IMG submission 184634) | Methane-oxidizing microbial communities from mesocosms in the Gulf of Mexico - GOM9C Gulf of Mexico (SPAdes) (version 2) | ecosystem: Environmental > Aquatic > Marine > Cold seeps...
AACTCAAGCCACAGTCAGCAACTAACAGTAGACATCTACCTTAAAAATAAAACCCTTAGCATCTCAGGTGTTGACATTAAATTGACCGCCAAAGAGCTAGCATTTTATTTATGGCTAACCACGCTTACCCAAGGGGTGAATAGCGGCTTGGTGGTCAGTGGTGACGAGCGAATATTTAAACAAAGCAATGATAATGCCATTGGTTTTTTAAGCCAGTTTTTAAAGGTAGGCAGTGATAGCCGTGTATTTAACAAAACCTTTGGCATCGAACCTGAAGACTTTAAATTGCAAAACTACGTCGGTTTACTGCCAATGAGCAAAGAATTTGTCCAGCAAAATCGTAGTAACATTAACAAGGCGCTTAAAAAGCATCTGCCGACTGAACTGGCCGCCAAAATAGACATTGGCTCACAAGCGCACACTGGCGGCGAGCAAACCGCTAGCCAACGTTATTTTGTCAATGCGATAGTCAATGACATTAAAATAAACATTAATGTCTAAAAAATGCGCGAAATATAGCCGAACACAAGCTTGTGAATCCCTCATACAAGGTATTGAAGGTATACTGGCAACATAACTAATTAAACACCCATTTGCACTGGCGTTAATGTCATTTGCCAATGGGTTTATCAAGAAAAGGCAGCACATGTTAACAGGTAAAATTAAAGGTCAGGTTGATCAAGTTTGGGAAATGTTTTGGACTGGCGGTGTCGCTAATCCTATTTCGGTCATTGAACAAATATCTTACCTGTTGTTTATCCGCAGGCTCGACGAATTACAGCGCACCAGCGAGCGTAAATCACAAGCCACTGGCATACCTGTCGCTAACCCCGTGTTTAGTACTGATGAAAGCGCATTGCGTTGGAGCAACTTTAAAGACAAAGATCCTGATGCGATGTTTGACATTGTGCAAAACAAAGTCTTTCCTAAAATAAAGAACTTGCATAGTCAGGGCAGCTTTGCCGAGCACATGAAAGACGCTATTTTTATGGTGCCATCAGCCGCCTTGCTCGATCAAGTGGTGCAACTGCTTAGCAATATCGACATGAACGACAAAGACACCAAAGGTGATTTGTACGAATACTTGTTAGGTAAGCTCAAGCAATCGGGCGTAAATGGTCAGTTCCGTACCCCGCGCCACATCATTAAGATGATGGTTGAGCTAATGCAACCGAAAATGGATGACACCATTTGTGATCCCGCTTCAGGCACCTGTGGCTTTTTAATGTCGTCGGTTGAATACGTTGAGAAAACCCACGAGGTTGAATTAAGAAAACAGCCACAACGACAGCATTTTAACAATGACATGTTCACCGCTTACGATTTTGACCAACACATGTTGCGCATTGGCGCAATGAACATGTTACTGCACGGCATTGAAAACCCAAGTGTGCATTACCGCGACAGCCTAAAAGATCACGGTGAAGACAACATTAAAGAAGCATACAGCCTTATTTTAGCCAATCCACCGTTTAAAGGCAGTGTTGACTTTGACATTGTCTCGGCCGATTTATTACGTGCCCTTGGCAAAACGCCAGCAGCCAAGAAAGCCGCGGCAACCACCACCAGTGTTGATGCCAACGGTAATGAAGTGATTGTCAAAAAGAAAAAGCCCACTGAAAAATCAGAATTATTGTTCTTAGCGCTTATTCTGCGTTTGCTCAAACCAGGCGGCCGCGCAGCGGTTATCGTGCCTGATGGCGTATTATTTGGCTCAACCAAATCTCATAAAGCGATTCGTGAAAAAATCGTTAATGGCCAAAAGTTAGAAGCAGTTATTTCGTTACCATCGGGGGTGTTTAAGCCTTACGCGGGTGTTAGCACCGCTATTCTCATTTTCACAAAAACCAACTCAGGCGGCACCGACAAGGTATGGTTCTACGACATGAAAGCCGACGGTTACTCGCTTGATGACAAACGTGCGCCACTGTTTAATGCTACCAATGCGAAAGACGGTGAGGTCGAAAGCCACGAGCAAAATAACATTGCGGACATCATCACGCGCTTTGCCTCGTTAACGGATAAAGCGAGCTCAGAATATACCAATAAAGCCACTGCCCAATCATTTGTGGTGCCTTTTAGTGACATTGCAGCCAATGATTACGATTTAAGCTTAAATCGCTATAAAGAAGTGGTTTATGAAGAAGTTACTTACGACGCGCCTAAAGTTATTTTGAAACGGATTAAAGATCTGCAAAAAGCAATGAGCGACGGCGTTGAAAAACTGGAGAAGCTGCTGTGAAACCACAAGTTTCTAAATCAACACGCGTTTCAAGCCCTGAATACACCCAATGGCTGAGCAAGCTCAAGCAAGACTTTTCACGCCGTCAATTAAAAGCCGCTGTTCAAGTTAATAGCCACTTGATTGCCTTTTATTGGCAACTGGGGCAGGAAATTGTCGCTAAGGAAAAAGAAAGTAGCTGGGGACAAGGTTTTTTACCTCAGCTAAGTCGTGATTTGTGCAACGAATTTCCCAATGTAAAAGGCTTTTCGTTAAATAACTTGCAGTACATTAAGCGTTGGACGCTGTTCTATACGCTAGATACTGCGCACAGTGAGGTAGCAAGCAATATTAATAGCAATAGTGGAACAGCTTGTTCCACTATTGAATTACTCGCTCAAGTGCCTTGGGGTCACAACCTAAAAATAATCTCTAAATGTAACAGCCAAGCTGAGGCATTTTATTATATTAGCAATACGTTGCAACACGGCTGGAGCCGCGCGGTATTAGTGCATCAAATTGAGAGCGGCTTATGGCAACGTGAAGGCAAAGCCGTTAGTAACTTTAAGCAAACACTGCCGAGCACTCAATCGGACTTGGCGCAGCAAACCTTAAAAGATCCTTATATGTTTGATTTTTTGGATCTCACCAGCGCCCACAACGAGCGAGAACTAGAACAAGAGTTAGAACAAAGTTTGGTGGCACACATCACTCAGTTTTTATTAGAGCTAGGTGCTGGTTTTGCTTATGTCGGCAAGCAAGTTGCGTTGCAAGTAGGCACGCGCGATTTTTATCTTGATTTACTGTTTTATCACACGCGATTACATTGCTATGTGGTGATTGAACTAAAGACCACCGATTTTGAGCCAGAGCATGCGGGAAAACTTAACTTTTACATTACCGCCGTCGACGAGCAGCTAAAAAGTGAAAGCGACAACGCCACTATCGGCATTTTATTATGCAAAGGTAAAGATAAGCTAGTAGCGGAATATTCGTTGCGTGATACCGCAGCCTTGAGCGATAAAGAAAGACCGATTGGCGTGTCTGAATATCAATTAACACAAGCGTTGCCCGATGAACTTAAATCAAGCTTGCCAAGCGTGGAAGAGATCGAAGGCGAGTTAGCCAAAGATTTTGGGGGTGAGTTATGAGTTGGCCGTTAGTTGCATTATCTTCTATTGCTAATGTAGTGACAGGCAATACCCCTAGTAAAGCTGATGATTCATACTTTGGGGGAGACATTCCATTTGTAACGCCGGGCGAGCTAGGACATGGCAAGGTTGATTGTGCAAAGCAGACATTGACTGAAAAGGGAGCTAGAGTTTCTCGATTAATTCCGAAAAATTCAGTCATGGTCTGCTGTATAGGTTCATTAGGGAAAGTTGGTATAACGACAGTTCCAGTTGTAACCAATCAACAAATTAATAGTTTAGTAATCGATGAAAATATTGCAGCACCAATGTATGTATATTATTTCTGTAAAACAATGACTAATACCTTAGTTGATATGGCACCTAAAACAACCGTTTCCATTGTGAATAAGACGAGGTTTTCTGCATTAGAGATCCCGCTCCCCCCACTAGCCACCCAAAAGAAAATTGCGGCGGTGTTAGAGCAAGCTGACCAACTGCGTGAAAACTGCGCCTTAATGGCAACCGAACTCAACAACCTAGCCCAATCAGTGTTTATCGACATGTTTGGCGATCCCGTGACGAATCCTAGGGGGTGGGAAGTGAGCACTATTGGCGAAGTGACTACAAGAGTAACTGATGGTGAGCATCAAACACCTAAGCGCACCGATAGTGGGTATATGCTTTTGTCTGCACGAAATGTACAGCATGGATATTTAGACGTCATAAAAGAAAAAGTCGACTATGTCGGAGAAGCAGAATATCTAAGAATATCTAAACGATTAGTTATTGAAAAGACAGATGTGCTGCTTTCTTGCTCTGGTACTATTGGACGCGCTGCACTAAACACTCTTGATGAGAAGTTCTGTTTGGTCAGGAGTGCTGCCGTAATACGCTTGCAAAAATATATAATTTCACCCGAATTTCTAGTGGGATATTTAGGTACTGATTATATGCAATCTAAAATGCACCATGAAGCAAACTCATCAGGGCAACCCAATTTATTTCAAAATCAAATTAAGAAGCTGATTGTGTTTGTACCACCGAATAAAGAACAAGATAAATACAAAGTTTTTTTAGCTACAAATAAAAAGAAACAGCTTCAACTTCAGCAACATGCGAATGAGCTTGATAACCTTTTCAACGCCCTTATGCAAAAAGCCTTTAAAGGCGAGTTAACATTTAATAGCAAGGTCGATGCTAAATAACGTATTACACCAACAATAATAAATGTCCAACAGCTTGTTGGACAAATTGGCAACTAAGTACAGAACAGTAAAAGGAAGTTATCAATGTCAACACAGCCAGCACCATCAGCAAAGGCACTAAGCAGCAACTTTTCGTTTTTAACGATTTGGGATCAGTTAAGTGATCTACAAGCGCGGGCGCAAAAAGCGGAAGCGAATATTAATAGCGACCCACGGGTCAGTTGTTTTTATGCCCGCAACTGTTTAGAGCTGATGGTTCACACCTGTTTTGACATTGATAATTGGCTAAAGCGGCCAAGCCATGACAGCTCGCTGATGAGCCTTATTCATGACAAAGCGTTTAAAGACAACTTGCCCCATCAGCTATTTGCCAAGCTTAAACTGATTATTAAAGTGGGCAATGGCGCGGTGCATGACAAGTCAGCGCCAGAGTCACGCGATGCACTGCAAGCGGTGAAAGAGCTTCACCATGTGCTGTACTGGTTTACCCTTACCTACACGCCAGAGTTAGACCGTGACAATTTTACCGTTGAACCCTTTGATGAAGCACTGATCCCTAACACCGTTAGCATTGATGCCAAGCTATTAGTTGGCAGCGTTAAGCGTATTCAAGCCCTAGAAAAACAGCTTGCCGGTGAAGATGACACCAAGCGCGAAGATGATGCCAAGTTACTGAAGGAAAACGATGCCCTAAAAGCGGCCAACCAAGCCTTGCTTGAAAAAATAGCGGTGGCCAAAGCACAGGCTCAGCAAGTTAAAACCAAGCATGAGTATAACGAAGACGACACCCGTAAATACCTTATCGATGTCTTGCTAAAAGAAGCAGGCTGGCCGTTAACTGATGCGCGAGATACCGAATATGAAGTCAGCGGCATGCCGCTTGACTCAAATCCTAGCGGTAAAGGTAAAGTTGATTATGTATTATGGGGCGACGATGGTTATGCACTGGCAGTGGTTGAAGCGAAAAAAAATACGCTTAGTGTCGACACGGGCAAACACCAAGCCGAACTCTATGCCGACTGCTTACAAGCCGAATGTGGCGTGCGCCCCATCATTTTTTACAGCAATGGTTATGAAACGCGCCTGTGGGATGACCATCCCCAAAGCGGCTATGCGCCACGTAGCGTGCAAGGTTTTTACAGCAAAGACGAATTGGCGTTAATGATTAATCGCCGAGGTGACAAACAGCCATTTTTCACCGCGGATGCCAGCAAAGACGAGCAACCTGCGTTTGTCATAGATGACAAAATTACCAATCGCCATTATCAAAAAGCCGCGATCACTAATATTCTTCATCAGTTTGAATCTGAGCGCGAGCGCAAAACATTATTGGTGATGGCAACTGGTACCGGTAAAACCCGTACCGTGATTAGTTTGGTTGATTTGTTAACTAAGCATCAGTGGGTTAAAAACGTGCTGTTTTTGGCCGATCGTAATGCGCTGTTATCTCAAGCCAAGAAAAACTTTAATACGCTGTTGCCTCGTATTAGCAGCACAATGTTAGATTCAAGCCTGCAAAAAGGCCATATTGACGCGCGTTTGTATTTTGCTACCTATCCCACCATGAATAACTTGCTTAATAAGCCCAGTGACGAACGTCCGTTTGGCGTTGGCCATTTCGATTTAATTGTGGTGGATGAGGCGCATCGCTCGGTGTATCGAAAGTATCGTCAAATATTTGAATATTTTGACGGTCTGTTAGTCGGTCTAACCGCCACGCCAAAGGGCGATGTAGATAAAAACACCTATGACATTTTTGGCTTGCAAACAGGCATGCCGACTTATGCCTATGAGTCTGAAACCGCCTACAACGAAAAGTTTTTAGTACCACCAACCAAAATATCGGTCGCCACCAAGTTCATTAACGACGGCATTCAATATGATTCTCTTAGCGATGACGAAAAAGAGCAGTGGGAAGAGAAACAAGAGTTGTGTGAGCGCGACGAAGTGCTGCCATCAGAGCTAAATAAATTCTTGTTTAACATCGACACCGCCGAGAAAATGTTTGCGCAGTTAATGTCTCCCGATGCGTTGGGCGGCATTCATGTTGAGGGCGGTGATGTGATTGGAAAAACCATTATCTTTGCCGCTAACAACGACCATGCCGAGTTTTTACAAACATGTTTCGACAAAAGTTACCCTAAATGGGCAGGTAAACTCGCGCAAGTTATTACCTACAAAAATAAATATGCCCAAACCTTAATTGATGAGTTCTCAGTGGCAGGCTCGGCGTTTAATCGCGATAACCCACAGCTTAGGATTGCGATTTCGGTGGACATGTTAGACACCGGTATCGATGTGCCTGAAGTGGTGAATTTAGTTTTTTTCAAGGTTATTCGCTCTAAAGTTAAATTTACTCAAATGATTGGTCGCGGCACCCGTTTGTGTGAAAACTTATTTGGCCCAAAGGATGATAAAACCACCTTTAAGGTGTTTGATTATTGCCAAAACTTTGAGTTTTTTAACGCCAATCCTGAAGGCATGGCCGATAATGCGACTAAATCACTGTCGCAACAAGTCTTTGAACGCCGGGTAAAACTCACCACCTTAATCAGCGCCAGCACGAAAGCAGAGCCTAATGAAGCACTTAACGAGTTAAAGAATTATCAACTTGATATGCTCCACCACAAAGTGACGGGCATGAATTTAGATAACTTTATTGTGCGCCCACAACGCGCCACCGTTGAACCCTTTTTAACACGCGGGCATTGGGAAGAGATTAACGATCCTAAATACACCGATCTTGAGCAAGTGATATCAACCTTACCCAGTGAAGCCGATACGTTTAATGAAGATGAGGCAAGTAATGAGCTGTCTAATCGTTTTGACAATCTCATACTCAGCCTACAACTGGGCTTGCTAGAGCAGGGCAAGTTAGTGGAGTCAGCACGCAAGCGGGTGATGGAATTTGGTCAAAAATTAGAAGCTAAAACCAGTATTCCCGCAGTGGCCGCTCATCTTATCTTGATTCAAGACATTCAAACTTTTGAGTTTTGGCAGCACATTAATTTACCAACACTTGAAAACTTGCGCCGAAAACTGCGTAACCTGATGTTTGCACTTGATAGTATCGATAAAGAAGTGGTTTACACCAATTTCGAAGATGAGGTGATGGGCGTTGAAGACGTAACTGCGGTGTATGCAACGACCGATGTTGATTTAAGCCAATACCGTAAAAAAATTGAAGTGTATATCAAGTCGCATCAAGAGCAGTTAACCATTCAAAAGCTAAAACGCAACAAGCCAATCACCCAAAGTGATTTAGATATATTAGAAGGTTTATTGCTTGATGCCAGCGGCTTGTCAGACCAAGCCACTTATCGCGAAAAAATCCTGCACAATCAGCCCCTAGGAAAGTTTATTCGCGAATTAGTTGGTTTAGATTTAGCCGCCGCCAAAAAAGTATTTAGTAAATTTCTAGATAAAGATACCTACAACCCACAACAAATTAACTTTGTGAATCAAATCATCGAGTATCTGTTAAGCAATGGCGTGCTAGACATCGCCCATATTTTCGAACCACCATTTACCAACATGCACGATGAAAGCGCCTACGGCTTCTTCGATGAAGACAAGGTGGTTGAATTGTTCAGTTGCGTGCGAAGCATTAATGCAAATGCGGTAGTTGAAGAGTCGGTTGTGGCGTAAGTTTCAGGTTGATTTGTATATTTGCGCGAATGCACCGTGGTAAACCTAAGTGGACGAAACTATGTCTAGTTAAATTATGAAACACCTGCATGAACGCACAATAACGACTCCAACACCGTGTGGGCTGAATACCAAGGAAGTATTGATAAAACTTTATTAATTGAAAATAAGCGTCAAGAGCATCGGCCTAAATTAATGGCGTTAACGAGTGTATTTAGAGCCGAAATTCAAGGCGACAAACGTTTACAGTCATGTGTAGAAGAACATAAGGAAATATTACGAAGTAATACTCGTAATCAAGATGAAATTTCCTTGGTCGATCTCGACTTTGACAGCGTGAATGACAAAATAGTAGAACTTATCAAACAACAACCGAAAGGTAGAACTATAACGGTCGTTCTTCCAACGACAGCGCTTGCTATTAAGATTGAGCAACGATTGCATGCTAGGTTAGCTGAAGAAGATTTCAGAGAATCTTACGTAGCAAAGCAAGTGGATTTGTCAAAGAAATATCTTGTTCATTTCTCATCTCCTGAACATGTAAAAGGATTAGAGTTTGATACGCTGATCATGGCTGGGTTGGAGTTTATTGATTGGAACAAAGCCGATGAACTTAATAAAGTCTATGTTTGTATTTCAAGACTAAGAAAACAACTCGCTGTATTGGCTGATTTTAAGAAAATACCATTGAAGTTTATTGAATTGTTCACGTAAATTGATTGAATTGTATTTTCATCGGGAATATTAATGTTACTAAGTGACATCAGTTATTTTAACTCCTTTGATAGTAATTAATCCGATAGGAATAAACTACATGTTGGTTGACAGTGTGTGGTTTGTTTTTGCAAGGAATATATGTTTATTTTTGTTAAAGCAATTGATTTTAATCAAGTTCCAACTGGTTATATTGATCAAATCAATCGATTAGGTATAATGACCCTGTCTAACGGACTGTTTTGTATCGCTATTTATTGATTCTACCAACCAAGAATTTGTGTGTTATCAATTCGTCTACACGTAGGAAGGAACTATTTTTAATGTTGTTGTGGATAACAGAAATACCAGATTTATTACTCGAAGCTGATAACCTATTAATTCGCACACCAAATCAGATTACAGCGATTAACCCACAAGATGCCATGTTAGTGGTGATCGATATTCAACAGCCTCAGTCAGGCTTGATGACCTGGGCAAAAGATCGAAAACGAGCGACATTGTGGTGGCAACCCAGTGTTAAGGAACCAGATTCTCATTGTGCCGTGACGGCAACAGATTATAGCTGTGCTGAGTTTATACGTGGTCTAAAGCATATCTATCAACAGTCGCTCTTCTTTGGCTTTGATGAGAACGAACTCGAAGCGGCGCTTTGCAAGTATTCCTGCCTACGGATTTTTACTTCCCCTTCCGAATTTGGTGAGTTGGTCAGTGACCAAACATGGGATGTTGGCTATAGCATTTCAGATTGCAGCCTTGACGCTATAGAACAGTCGGGAAATATCATTGGTGAGCGTTTCAAAATAAAGACCCTTTATCATTTATTTCCATCTGGCAAGGGAATAAGCATGCTTTTGACTTTCAATATTGCAAACTAATTTCAGCCTTAAATTATCAATAATATACCCATTAAACAGAAACATTCGAGAACGGAATTATGACATTCAAAACAAAAGCACTATACAGCGCAACGACAAGCCTAGCAGAAGAAGATGCTAAGGTGTATGGCGATAATATCACCCTCTTAGATGTACATTCGGCAGTGCGCTTCTATCCCATTTTAGTGCAATTAGCTAAACAACAAAAAACCGTTACCTATGGTGAAATGTGCGTATTGGTACATGAACGCTATCACGATTGGGCAAACATCGACTCTGTTATTCCAGTCCGATGCGGCAGAGTTTTAGGGGTAATAGGTCAATACCTGCAAGACAAAGATCTTCCCTTTTTACAAGCTTTAGTGATGAACCAGTCTAAAAAAGATCGATGTGGTGATGGCATTGAAAAAGTAATGGACACGGTTGTGGCACGTCAAGAAGTCTTCGATTTTGAGTGGGACAATACAAGTGAATCATTTGGTGAGTACATCGTTATGGCAGAAGAGTTAGTCATCCGAGCTAAGAAGAAAGCAGCGCCGGTTATGGGCCGAGGTGAGGCACTCACGTTGATGTCTGACTATCACAAACAACATAAAGCCAATTTGCCTAAAAAAATAACAAAGTATCGAGAAGAAGTAATAAGCCAGATAAAGCAAAGTGATACAGTGAAAGAAGCTTTTGACACCATTATTGCGCAGCACGCTTTGACATTACCTAAAACCATGTAGCGTACATCTCACAATAATTATTTAACACGAAATACGGCTATCAAAAGAAGGGAAGCATGGAATTAGAGTTAGAAGACCATCTATTGGCACTAGGCAAGACGATTAAAACTATTGAGTTTAAAGACTACTCTGTTGATGAATCAACACTTGAATTGTTAATCGAAGGCAATGAAAAAATCTTATTTGATTTGCCTTTGAACAACCTAAAAAGACCACGTTTTAATGATCAAAGAATAGGGCCAACTGAATATTCAGATAATATAGCTTCCCGAATAAGAACAGCGCATATTGAAACCTATGAGTTTACCGACACCAGAGAATTTTATCGTTTCAATAATTTAGTTCATTTGAGTTTAAGTGTAAGCAGCGCCGATGCTGTTTATGATGACAAGAATATTGCTAACTTGTGGCATGTATTGAGAGAGTTAGCCAGCGGCCAACTTAAAACCATCACTTTTGATATATCCACTGTTAATGATACGGCGGCCGAACAAATTAAAGCGTTGTTTAACAATCCTCACAACGTTGTTGATTTGAAATTTATCGAGCGCCGTAGAACTAAACGATCAAGTTAATCGTTCGGTGGCAACACTCCCATAGTTATTAAATTGCCCAGCGACTTTTCAGCGTGACGCTTGAAAAGTCGCGAGCGTATGACAGGATTTATAGAATGAACATTACCGATTTTTTAAACAAATATGCAGATGGAGCAATCCACACTCTATTTGGCCGTCTAGATGGGACGCAGCAACAAATAGTTGTTGATACGGTAGAAAAAATAAACCTATTTCACCCCGGTTGTGATGTCTACACCACTAACAATGCCGATGAAAAATATCAGCAAATTCGTTTTGGTATAAAAACACTCACCGCTAAAAAAGGTAAACCAGTACTGTATATTGATCGGTCAGGTAATTCGCTATGGATGTGGGAAAATAGCAAATATGAGGAACGGCAGAGCGCAATTGATTTAGCAAATGACACGAGTGATATTACTAACTGGCTAAATAACAGCAAGTCACGGTTATCAACTGTAATGGCTGGTTCAAATCACTTGCCGCCAGCTTATAAGAATATAGAAAAGGAAGAAAAGCCGATGGATGACTTACTGGAACATTCGAAACTGGTTAGTAAGCCATCTCCGCTGAATCAAATTTTCTATGGCCCACCAGGAACTGGTAAAACTTACCATACCATTGAGGCGGCAGTAAAAGCCGCAGAGCCAAGTTTTACATTCAGCAATAGAGTTGAGTTAAAAGATAAATATGACCAATTAGTCGCTGTTAATCGCATCCGCTTTGTTACTTTTCACCAAAGCTATGGTTATGAAGAGTTTGTTGAAGGCGTCAGTGCGACAACAAACAATGGCGCGGTGTCATATTACGAGAGGAAGGGGGTTTTTAAGTCAATTAGTGAAGCAGCCAGTAATTCTAGTTACGCTAAAGAATTCGAAGTAAACCCTGATGCAAGAGTATGGAAAATCTCAATTGTCGGCACGGAATCTAATCCTGTAAAAGATTATTGTTTTAACAATGGATTAGCGGCTATTGGCTGGGGAAAGACAGGGGATTTAACGCAAGGGATTTTAAATGACTATTTCGATCGGCTAGGTCGAAATGACAAAAATTCTGTTATTAACTTTGTCCGAAATATCAACGAAGGTGACATTGTATTATGCATCGACAGTAATAAGTCGGTCCAAGCGGTTGGAATTGTCAATGGCGATTATCGCTATGTTGAATCAGGCATGTTAGACAGAGTTGATTTTTGTCATCAGCTGCCAGTTAATTGGTTGAAGCAAGATTTTAGTGTCAATTTTTATGAGTTAAATGGTCGTAAGCAATTTAATTTACCGACCTGTTACCCGCTAGATCGGTTAACGTCAGCGATGGTATTTAAGCATTTAGCTGACAATAACGTCATTGCTCATACACAAGAAAAAAATGTTGAACCAGACAATTATGTATTGGTGATTGACGAGATTAATCGCGGTAACATTTCAAAAATATTCGGTGAGTTAATTACGCTAATTGAACCGAGTAAACGAGCAGGTCTTAATCAGACTGAATCATTAGAAGTGACCTTACCCGTGTCGGGAGACAAGTTTTCGGTGACTGATAA
>Ga0209292_1005677_pt1 | contig 12631 bp, 10 predicted proteins | sample GOMGulsemesocosm_2_FD_184634 | JGI IMG/M metagenome (GOLD analysis project Ga0209292, IMG submission 184634) | Methane-oxidizing microbial communities from mesocosms in the Gulf of Mexico - GOM9C Gulf of Mexico (SPAdes) (version 2) | ecosystem: Environmental > Aquatic > Marine > Cold seeps...
TAACAATATGGATAAAATAGACTTCTTTGGTCAATATATTGATACAATGAATTATGAATCTATCCTTCGAACAACTCAAAAGCATGGTGGTCTTTGCCCAAGTGGTCGAGCAAGGCAACCTCACCGCCGCCGCTAAGCACATTGGCTTGTCGCGAGCCGTGGTCAGTTATCACATAAAAAAACTAGAAACTCAGCTGGGTGTGAAGTTACTCAACCGCTCGACGCGTTCAATTGCTTTAACGGAAGCAGGTGCTGAGTATTACCAGTCTTGCCGCATCATTGCTGAACAAGCCGCAACGGCTAACCAGCAAATAGAAAATCTGAAAAATGAACCTGAAGGCTTATTAAAGATTACCTGTCCGGTTAATGTCGGGTTGCAGATGGTTGTTCCTGCCTTGAATGATTTTCGCCGCCTTTACCCTAAAATCGAATTAGACGTGATGCTGACCGATGAAGTGGTCAATATCATTCAAGAAGGCATTGATCTCGCTATTCGTGGCGCACCTCTTCCAGACTCTGGCTTACAAGCGAGTAAGCTATCGACATTGCAAACCTGCTTGTGTGGCTCCCCTGACTACTTTAAAAGACGCGGTCGCCCAGTCGACCCTACCGATTTAGAACAGCATGATTGGGTTATTTATAAATTAACCTCAGGCGCTATTGAGCTGAAAAAAGGCAGCCGATCATACAGTGTTGCAGTAAAAGGAAATATCAGTACCAATAACGCGGCTGCGCGTACGGCATTTCTAGAAGGTGGACATGGATTGGGGCGCATTCCTGTTTATGATGCTTGGCCTAAAATTCAAGCAGGCACACTAGAGTCGGTACTGGATGACTATGAATTAAAAGACATCGATATTTACGGGGTATTTCCCCCTGGTAGCGCAGCTTCGAAAAAACTGCGCTTATTGCTTGATTATTTAAAAGAATTTTTTATTAAGGTCGATCACCAATCACAAAATAAAATCCTGCAAGAAAGACGCTAAAGCTCATTTCAAGAACTGAGACTATAGGTTATATATCGTACATACGATACAATGATGCTCTACATCTTAGAGTTTTTGTATCGTGCTTTTTATCTCTCATACTGTTTCTATTCCAAGTGACCAACTTGAACTGACGGCGATGCGCTCTCAGGGTGCTGGCGGTCAGAATGTGAATAAGGTATCCAGCGCCATTCATTTACGCTTTGATATTAAAGCATCGACCTTGCCTGATTTTTATAAAGAACGATTATTAGGCTTAAGTGATCACCGTATTACCAAAGACGGTATCATCATTATTAAATCTCAAGAACATAGAAGCCAAGAGCTTAATCGCCAAGCGGCTTTGGATCGCTTAGTTTCATTGATTCGCTCGGCCACGATTACCCAAAAAACTCGCCGTCCTACTAAGCCCAGTCGCTCTTCTCAGAATAAGCGGATGGATAAAAAAACAAAACACAGCAAAACCAAATCAATGCGCGGTAAAGTCAGCCACGACTGAATTAACACTTCAGATGTTACAATCTTTAACGGTATGTTTAAAAAAAGTTATTTACACTACTGACAATTAACATTTGCATGAGCTATACCAATGCTTCGTCACGTTTTTCTTCTATTAATTACCCTTACCATCAGCCTGCCCTCTTTAGCACGCCAATCTTGTGAGTGGCCTTTTCGTACCCAAATAAACGTTCAAGAAAATTCCTCTTCAGGCAGTCAGTTAACGAACTACCAAGTGAAATTTGAATTAACGGCTACTGATCTCAGTCCAGATTACAATTGGAGCAGTGGTGGCAACGATTTATACATATACGATACTGATGATTCAACTGAGTTAGAATTCTGGGTTGATAACTGGAACAGTTCCACCAAACAAGCAACTGTCTGGGTTCGTTTTCCTACCTTAGACATCGGTCAAGTAAGACCCATCTATTTCTATTATGGCAATGACTCTGCTGCTGCTGCTGGTGATGTTCCTTTCACGTTTACTAACCCAGGTATTAAATTTCATACTCGTAGCTCTAGCAGCAACCCAAATAATTTATCTCAAGCATTAATCGCTTTTGATGCGTCCAATGATCAAGATGCTAGATACGGCTGTGGCTTTATCACCAACTTCACCGGAATTACCAATCGCTCACAGTTTGGTAATGGCAACAGTAATTTCGCTGCTTTTTCGGAGAGTTATTTCTTAGTGGCAGCAGGTGAAGCCGGCCGCTGGGAATTTCGTTATGGTGCTGACTTTGGTAATGGCGGTGGTTTATACGTTGATGGCAATGCTTTAGAAGAACAATGGCGGGATAATCTATGGTGGGCCAATCGCTGGAATAGAGCCAATGAAGTTCTTCAAGGCAGAATTAATTTAACCGAGGGTTATCACAAACTTGAAGTACTCGGATTTGAGGACTGTTGCGACGGTGGCATAACCGTACAGTTTAAAAAACCCGGCGGTAACTGGACAACGTTTTCCACAAGCAGTATCGATATTCGCTCTCGTGCTTGCCCTTTAGAGCAAGAGCCTACGTATTCAATAATTAGTCACGATGTTTGCAGTATTGATCTTGGCTTTGATAACAGCTTGAACTATCCGGCGGCGTGGGTTGTTAATGATACTCGCCCCGTTACTTTTGCCATTGATAATTTAAGTACCAGTCATCCAAGCCTTCCTGAAATGCGAGTTGCTATTACTCTCGGCGCAGGGTTAAGTCTTAGTAATTCATTAGGCAGTAGCTGGAATTGCAGTATTGTGAGCTCGAGCCCTTCTTCTACAGAACTGGATTGTCTCTACGGTTTAGCCATTAGCCCTAATGGTGCAAGTTCAAGCCAACTTACATTACATATTATGTCTACCAGTGCGAATGCTAACGCTGGCTTTTCTGCGACTGTATTCAGTAAGCAATTTGAAAGTCAGATAATCAACAACCAGACATCCACCAACTTACCAGTATGGCAGCTTGCTGATGATGTCATACCAAGCTGTTCAATTCCCTCTTCAGGGGTATTTAGCCGTTTCTATAATAGCCAAGGCTATAGGGATGATTATGCCGATAGCGAAGCTGAGTTTAATACTTGGGAAAATGATCTGGCCATTCGATCGAAACTCGATGGTCAAACCGTTTTAAGTCAAATTAATAGCAGCTCTGGCAGTCCATTTGATGTGCGTGATAATGAATATTATCTGGCACTTTTTGAAGGCTACATTTATGCACCTGAAGATGGTTTTTATCGATTTGGCGTCGATGGTGATGATGCCGTAGAGCTTAAACTTAACAACATTGTTTACTCCAGCTGGTATGGTCCTCATGGCGCTAACGGTGTGCAAGACGAAAATACTTGGGGATTATCTAAGGGCTACCATAAACTTAATTACCGAATGCAAGAATACGCTGGAGGTGATTCTTTTTATGCTTATTGGCGCAAGCCTAGTGATTCGATTACCTCAATCATTCCGCCCAGCGCATTTTTCCATTGTGCAGGTGAAGCTGACATTCGCTTGAATATGACCCTTAATATGCAAGATAATCCTAATACCAGTCGGATAAATGATTTAGCTATTCCTGGTGCAGTTCTACGCTATGAAATACACGTAACCAATGAAGGCAACTTAAGTACTAACGGTGATAGCATGGAATTAATTCAAACTCTTTCCAATGATGCTAAGTTATTTGTTAATAATTTGACCGCGACCGGACCGATAGGATTTACCGATGGGGCTGCCAACGACATCAGCGGACTCAACTACAGCTTTATTAACCTCAATAGCACGAGTGATGGTTTAAGTTTTTCTCATAATAACGGCGCTAATTACAACTATGTACCCACGCCAGATAGCGAGGGTTACGATAGTAATATTACCCATATTAAACTCGTCTTCACGGGTAGTATGTTGCCTAAGTATGATCAAGGAATACCTGAGTTTAATATTGAGTATCAGATTAAGGTCAAATAAAAGGTTAAAGTATCAAAATGATAGCGCTTTAATCACTTTGTAAGAGATCTCTCGAACATACAACTTTACCCGATCAGTACGATTTATTTTTATAATAGATGTTTCTTTCATGTGCCTTACAATCTCCCCCCAAATTGGCCACCAATGTAAGAATTTAACATTGGCGGCTTTTAATGCTGCATTTTTATTCACGATTAAAACGTGCATATATAGGTCATTATACTTTGGTTGAGTAAATGTTTTTCCGGTATCTACAAACCCGATCGATTTATAGGTCTTGGCTAAAGTCTCATCACTACTCGCAATTATGTATTCTTTTTTATGCTTCATCATTTCATAACAGAGATTTTCAAAGATCCCGTGCACGATATCGGTTCTTCTATATTCTTTTAACACGCATAAAGCAGCTACTTCTATCATGGAGTCATTAAATTCCAACCCATTAGGTTCGATTGAATTGCTGATCATTAACTGCTGCACTTCAAAGGGCTTACTTTCACCATCACCATAAATTATTGCCGCAGAGCCAATAATATTGCCTCCATGCCGTACGATTAGAATATCGCTATAATCATCAAAGAAATACTTTAGCTTATCTAATGGCCTATCGATTTCCATTTTATTAGCGTCTGAATAAGTCTGCCTTCTTAACATTAATACCTGCTGATATTCTTCCGGCGCTTCCACAAAACTATAATCTAAATAGCCTTTAATTTTTCGACAACTCAATCCTAATTCTGACAAGGTCTGTGGAGTAAACTGTGTATATTGCAATAAAATTCGTGAGATTTCCCAACGTAGTCGACCAGTAAACTTAACATAGACAGCCAGTTGGTTTGCGTTATCATCGTAATGAATAATTTCAACATGAAGTACTACGCCAAAAACTTTTATCTTTATGATCTGCCCCTTACTCAATTCCATTTTACGAGCGAGATTAAGATTCAACTTGTTTTTAGATATGGCTATTGCGGAAAAAGATGAGAAGTGCCGATAACGAGAATCGTCCTTGATCGTACCGTGTATTAAGTTCTGTGGAATAGTTAAATACGCTTTCATAGATATACATCCTAATTATTATCTAGTTAGAATATCAGTTTACTGAAAAAATCAGTCGTTGGTATTACATACAAGATAATAATGTAGATCTATTTTTGAACCGTAAAAAAAGAGCGGCAATCGTCGCTCTTAATTAATACATTAGAAATATCTATTCCTACTATAGACCTAGCTTTTCTGCTACAAAATCTGCGTCTTTATCACCACGACCCGACAAGTTCACTAAAATAGTTTGCTCAGCGGGTAAGGTTTTCGCCAGTTTCATTGCATAAGCCACCGCATGAGCACTCTCTAGTGCAGGAATAATGCCTTCTTTACGCGACAGCACCATAAAGGCATCTAAACATTCGTCATCATCAATCGCTTCATAACGAACGCGTTTTATATCTTTCAAATGACAATGCTGTGGACCAACGCCTGGATAATCTAAGCCAGAAGCAATGGAGTAAACCGGTAAAGGTTCGCCTTGATCATCTTGCAGCGTTAAGCATTCAAAGCCATGAATCGCTCCCTTAGTACCAAAGGTCATCGTTGCCGCATGATCAGGAGTATCTAAACCCTTGCCTGCGGGTTCGACACCGATCAATTCAACATCAGCATCATCTAAAAATGCGGTAAATATTCCCATCGCATTTGAACCACCACCGACACAGGCCATTATCTTATTCGGCAGGCTACCCGTTTGTTGTTGGAATTGCTGGCGTGCTTCGGTTCCAATAATGCTTTGGAAATCACGAACCATTTTAGGAAATGGATGCGGCCCTACGACAGAGCCGATGGCATAAAAGAAGTTTACCGGATCCAATAGATATTCATCAAAAGCGCTATCAACAGCATCTTTTAATGTTTTAGTCCCGCGAGTTACCGGCACAAGTTTACAGCCTAAAATTTTCATCTTTACGACATTGGGGTGTTCTTTGGCAATGTCTATTTCACCCATGTGAATCTCACAAGGAATTCCCACCAAAGCACATGCACTGGCTAACGCAACGCCATGCTGGCCTGCGCCCGTCTCTGCTAATACTTTCGTTTTCCCCATATATTTAGCCAATAACGCTTCGCCTAAACAATGGTTAATTTTATGTGCACCGGTATGATTCAGGTCTTCACGCTTTAAATAAATCTGCGCGCCACCAGCATGCTCAGTAATACGCTTAGCGTGAAAGATAGGACTTGGGCGGCCGACGTATTTTGCATACAGCTCGGCTAGCTCTTGTTGGAATTCCTTGGTATGACGATTTTCTTCGTAAGCAGCATCAATCTCATTCATGATGGTTTGCATTTCTGGTGGCAAAATCTGGCCGCCATATTCACCGAAGTAGCCTTTGTTATCTGGCATGTTGTCGGTTAAAGACATAGAAATCTCCTAGAGCTGAGTAATTATTATACTGTACTAAAACAGCCTAATACTCTAACAAAGCTGACAAACCAGCTCTAGGGATAATTCTATTATTTAGAGGAATTTTAATGAGTTAAATCAGATTTATGAGTCATTCCATTCGCGTAACAGCTCTGCCAGCAAATGGGCTTGCTTAAATATCGCTTCCAGCTCTTCCATACCGCCTTTTTGGCCAGTAAACAGAGGGATTTTATACAACTGGGGAATTAACGAGTGGGATGGATCATTGATTTTATTGCGCTCTATCGTCCAACGCAGGTTATTGGCCACCATACGATAAAAAGTGAGCTTGGTTTCTAAACTGAATAAATTGAAATCTGTAATATCACTGAAATGCTGGAAATCGATTCCCGCTAATAGAGCAGCTTTATTACCAGCACGAATAGAAGCTGATCTTGGTTGAGTTAATAGCATAGACATCACGCCAAAGATTTCTCCGGCGTTAATCTCGTTTAGAACATGCTCACCCTCTTCTTCTTCCACATAGACTGAAAGCTGACCCCGTAATAAAAAATACAGACTATTAGAATAATCGCCTTTTTTAATAATGGTCTCATTCGGTTCAGCCGTCACAATTTGAGCAATACTCATCAATACTTCAAATTGCGATTCATCTTGGCTGATTAATTCTTTAAAGAAGGTCACGCCGTTAAGAATTCTCTGTAATGAATCCAGTGGGTATTCTTCTTTGGTTACGCGTTGCATGTATCCCTGCCTATATAATGAACAATCATAAAGTCATACTACAAGATTTAATATAGCATGCTTTATTTGCTTAACGAGTTTTTAACTAAGCCTAGCCTAAGCGAAGCAAAATCTTGTGACACAACTCGTATTTTTAATGAAAAAATTCAATTATTCCGTCAAATACTGGTAAAGATAGACCTTTAGGCCTCTGCCCTCCTGAGCTTCTTTAAAGACTTCTGGGTTCTCAATCTTACCAACGAGCTGGCAATCCGGACAATGCTCAGCAACTTGCTGCTGAAGAAAATCATCATCAAGGTTAGGAGAGTTCAGACATAACATCAGCATACCTCCTGGCTTTACCAGCTGAGGAATGCGACTAATGATTTTATAGTAGTCGCGTTGAATATCCACGCTGCCTTTCTGGAAGCTAGGCGGATCTGAAATCAACATATCATACGGGCCGTATTTCTTAATTCGACTCCAAGATTTAAAAATATCAATCCCTTGAAAGATCACTCGAGTCATATCATGGCCATTCAATCGATGGTTATCACGTCCGGTTGATAGTGCACCTTTCGCCATATCGATATTCACCACACGTTGTGCCCCACCAGCAATCGCCGCAACGGAAAAGCCACAAGTATAAGAAAACAAATTCAGCACGTTTTTGTCTTGGCTATTCTCCTTCACCCATGATCGGCCATTAGCGATATCGAGAAACAGCCCAGTATTTTGCGCTCGACCTAAACTGATGTGGTACTTAAGGCCATTTTCAATAGCAACTAAGCTGTTCACCGCCTCACCATCAATAAGTTCGCCATGCATTTGCTCAAAGGGTGCTCTAGGACGACAACGATATTGCACTTGCAGAGTGTCACATTCAGGCAATGCGGCTTGCAGATCAAGACAAAGGGTTTCTAGCCAATCTCGTTCAACTTCCGCATACAAGGTGATAATAATTGCTGGGGCAATCCAATCGATATTCACATGTTCAAGGGTAGGATAAGCATGACCACGACCATGGAACAAACGCTGACTTTCAATCAGATCATTGGGTTTATTAATATAATCCATTGGGCTCATCATACTGTTCTCCCTTGTGTTTCTGTTGCCGTAGGCAGTATTCGACTATATCCAAGGATCCAATACGCCAATAAGCGATAGCTGAAATAACAAATGAAGCCGGCAAAGATCAAATCACTGGCGAAGTGTCCCCCTTGTAGCAAGCGCCCAAAACTCACGACTGCCCCCATCGCTAAGCCCGCATAAAACCAACTACGACGGCGAAATACCCAAGCCATTACCATCAAATAGAAGCCCATAGCGGCATGCCCACTCACAAAGGACTTATTATTGCCGGGTTGATCCTTGATCATAGATGCGGGGATAAAAGCAGGAATAAAGTCTTTCTGGCCGCCAAATTCTTGAACTGAGCGCGGGCGCGGTCTATCCCAATTTTCTTTCACGAGCAAGTGAACCAATATTCCTGGGCCAATTAATAAAGCTAGGGTAATAAATAGCCAAGGCTTACGCTGATCTGTTCCTAGCCCAAAGCGACCCTTAACAAAGCTTAAAGTCGTCAGTATGAATAATATAGGCAATAAGAACTTAGGCGCATGGCGAAATAGTTCATAAATAGACAGTACGAGCGCATTATTGCGGTAAATGAAGCCTTCCTCAGTATTGTAGAAAAGTCCACTTATCCACAGATCAATCTCTGGCCAAAGCAGAAACATTGCCGCTAATACAATGAAAGCCACTATATCTAACTGAGCCTTTAACCATGTCATAATTGCTTATTACCTATCTATACTGTCTAGAAATCATTGGCGCCATCATGCTTGAGACGCCGATAAACAGCAATACAGCGGAGAGTAAAAAAGCGTATAATAGCGCCAATTATTTACTCTACCCTCATTTTAAGTGGAATCTTCCTTATGCGTATTTGTGCCGTTGAATTAAAAGGCGATGACGCCATTTTCTGCATCATGTCTAAAAACATGGGTTTGTTAGACATTCCTGAAGTCCGTCAACGCAAAATCACCATCACCAATACTCAAGATACCGAGAACATGCGTTGGTTCCAGCGTCAGATTCTACAACTAGTAACCGACTATAAAGTCGAGAAAGTTGTTATTCGTGAACGTCCGATGAAAGGTAAGTTCGCAGGCGGCGCAGTTGGCTTCAAACTGGAAACAGCGATTCAGCTTATTGAAGGTATTAATGTTGAGCTTGTCACAGGCAGCCGCATTAAAGAACAGCTAAAGCACACACCTATCTTGATGGAATATAAGCAGACTAAATTGAAGCAGTTCCAAGAGCCTGCTTTTGTTACTGCCTACGCTTGCTTACACATGCAAGATTCTTTGTATGGGGCGGGTTAAGCTATTAGTAAATAGCTATTCATTAATGGCAGCCCTTCCTATGAGGAGCTGTCATATCCTTGCCACTTCTAGCAATAAACTCCCACTGCTACCCCCATCTCTTTATCCCTAACCAAAATCCAAATATAGACGCTAAGTAATACCTCTACTACGCTTACAATTGTGAGCCATATACCCCCCTATATTGGTCGTTTTAATTAGACGAGAAGACTGTAAATATGAGATCTTGGTTTTTAATACTATTCTGTCTAATTCCCATCAATAGCTACTCCGAACCAAAACTCTTCTCATCAGACTGGCCTGTTTGGGGCTTAACAGAAGGAATGCACAAAAGTGGTTTATTGAATAAATTCGATTACCGGATTGAGAAATACGATACCTGCTTAAAATGGTTCGAAGCTGGCAATGTCGATATTACTTTTATGACGCTGTATGACTTCATATCCATTCAGCCAACCAAAGACCCAACTGTCATCATAGGTATCACTGATTACAGTAACGGCGGGGATAAATTAATTGTCAAAAAAACAATTAAAACAGCGATGGATTTGAAAGATAAACAAATATTATTACCAAGCCGAACTATTTCGCTCTGGCTTTTAAATAACTATTTAAAGAAAAATGATCTTAATATTCATGACGTCGATATCCGTGATCAAAATGAAAACTTAGGCCCTTTGCAGTTTAACGAATCGTCGAATTATCAGGCCGTCGTTGGCTGGAATCCCATTATTAACAAAGCCTTAACCAATAAGTCCTATATTGCAGCCACCAGCGCTGACTTTCCAGAGGCCATATATGATTTAGTTGTCGCAAAAAAATCTTTTGTTGATAACAACCCTCAACTTGTAGAAAATTTTCTATCAGACTATTACGACAGTATTAATAGCGAATACATCATTAGCCAGTCTGCTCAAAGCTTCTCGGTATCTACTGATGAATATAAATCTTGGTTGAAAGATGCTTTCATTTATCCGACAAGAGCGATTGCTAGCAAGCAGTATAAAAAACTATTTGATACTTCTGAGGAAATAATTACATTTTTAACAAAGCCCCCGAAATCTTTAAAAAATACAAAAACTGAATCTATGTTTCGTCAACGTGATATTGATATGCAATCTTTGATTTATTTTAACGGCAGTTAAACCATTGCTTTTAAGCTGCATAAACATATAAATTAAGGAATATATAAGATGAGCAAGAAGGCTCTAAAGAACAAGATTAGCCAACCCTCGATGACTCGCGTATCTCTTAGTCGTACGCTTATCGCATGGTTTATGGCATTGGCGATGATACCTATGCTGCTAGTATCTTGGATCAGTTATCAGCAAGCTCATAAGAGTCTCTCTCAGGCTGCTCATGAAAAGCTAGAGCAATCTTCAGCGACCAAAGTAGCCTTTATTAATAATTGGTTTACTTACCGCATCATGGATCTAAAAAATCAAGCTGAGGATCAACACCATGTCGCCTTTCTAATGAAACTTAGAAAGGGAATGCTAGAAAGTGGTAAAAGCCCTGCTGAGTATACAAAAAGCTACGCTTGGGCCAGTCAAGTTGATGATGAACAGAAAAACCTCATCTCAATGACCCGCATCTACGACTATATATACGACCTGTTTTTGATCGATACTGAGGGAAATATTCTTTACACAGTAGCGCGTGAATCTGATTTGGGCACCAACCTCTTTACTGGGCCAATGGCCAATACTCTTTTCGCCGAAAGCGCTAAATTAACACTAAAAACGGGACAAGCTAGATTCTCGGATATCGAACGTTACAGCCCTTCTAATAACAAATTAACAGGTTTCCTCACCGCCCCCTTATTAGATGAGTATGGAACCAAAGTCGGTCTTTTTGCCATTCAAATTCGTCTTGATAAGCTATTTCAGGAAATACAACGTTTTGATGATATAAGCCAAGATAGTAATACCCTAACCCACTACTTAATCGGCCCTGATAGTCTCTTACGCTCTTCTATTAATGGTATGAACAACGATGTATTAATAAGAAGTATCGATACAGATCAATCTCGTCTTTGGCAATCAAATAACGGCAAATTAAATGGAAAAGTCATTCCTTTCCGTTACACCGGCCCTAATGGACAAGATGTTATTGGATTACACCAGGCCCTTCAAACTCCTGGGGGAAATAGCTGGTCTTTGATAAGTGAAATCAATCGTGAGGAGGCATTAGCCGCCGCAGATTGGCTAGGTAATATCACGTTGTTATTAGTAATGTTTACCGGCCTATTTGCAGCTGGTTTAGCATACTATCAAGCAAGGCGTATCACACGCCCGATTATTCACTTGGCTGAAGCTACTATGCTCGCTGCAGAAGGCAAGTTAGATCAGCAAGTTGAATTGGGCATGAATAATGAGATTGGTCAATTAGCCGAATCTTTTAATCATATGATCGTCATGCGCCAAAGCCATGAACAATTATTGAATGAACGTGAGACCGAGGCGCGCAATGCATTAAAAGCGCTTAGTGAGCAGCAGTTTGCTTTAGACCAACACTCCATCGTGGCAATAACCGATATTAAGGGCAATATTACCTTCGTGAACGATCGCTTCTGTGAAATCAGTGGTTATACAGAAGATGAATTAATAGGTAAAAATCATCGCATCCTCAACTCCGGAAAACTAGATAAGTCTTTCTGGACAGACATGTTCCACACAATTTCTAGTGGCAATGTCTTTCATGGTGAAATATGTAACAAAGCCAAAGATGGCAGAGAGTATTGGGTAGATACGACCATCGTACCTTTTTTTGGCGATGATAAAGCAAGCAGTCGATATATTGCTATTCGTACCGATATCACCAAGATTAAGCAGACTGAACTATTTCTAAAAGAGGCGAAAGAAGCAGCAGAAGCAGGAAGTCTAGCCAAGAGCGAATTTCTCGCTAATATGAGCCATGAGATTCGCACCCCCATGAACGGCGTACTGGGTATGACCAACTTATTATTAAGTACTCCACTAAACGAGACTCAGCATACCTTTGCTAAAACGGTTAAAAACAGTGCGGAATCCTTGCTAGCAATTATCAATGACATTCTAGATTTCTCTAAAGTCGAAGCAGGCATGTTAGAAATGGAGTCCATTGAATTTGATATGAGCTTAGTAATGCACGACTTTGGCCGCTCTATTGCGTTCCGTGCGCACGAGAA
>Ga0209292_1005683_pt1 | contig 12607 bp, 10 predicted proteins | sample GOMGulsemesocosm_2_FD_184634 | JGI IMG/M metagenome (GOLD analysis project Ga0209292, IMG submission 184634) | Methane-oxidizing microbial communities from mesocosms in the Gulf of Mexico - GOM9C Gulf of Mexico (SPAdes) (version 2) | ecosystem: Environmental > Aquatic > Marine > Cold seeps...
AGCCAAGTGCAGGAAATCGCCACCAATATCCCCACACAGATGCAGTTAAATATTGTGGGCAACGACCGCCCAGGCATTGTAAAAGAGATATCTCAGGTTCTCAGCAGCCTGCAAGTTAACGTTCTGGATTTGGCCACACACTTTGAAAGTGCCGCCATGAGCGCCGAAGCATTATTTAAAACCCAGGCCCGTGTTCAGTTGCCCAAACAGCTGGATGAAGATGAATTACGGGATAAGTTGGAAAATTTAAGTAACGATTTAATGGTGGAAGTTAAACTTCTGGCCGACGGCTAGTATCCTTACATTTATACGGCCAGCCTGGATTACAGCTGGCCGAATTAAATGCGATTTCAAATAAACAAACGTTTTATTGAATGGGATAAAGTACCTTATCCTGAAATCCGGTGATAATTTCGATGTGACCGGCCAAAGCTCGATCCAAATCCATGTCTCCGGTATCCACCAGTAACGGACGCCCGGCAAGATCCGCCAGTTTAGATTTAGTGCATAAAATCATTAGGTTTTCACGACCCACTTTTTTAATGACGTCACTGCTAAGCTGCTGATTACCACGACCAAAAACATGACCCTGGCCACCAATAACGCTAACTATAATTTTGCTGTGTTCATGCTTGCTTAATAATTCAAGAATCTGACGTTCCCCTAGATCCGAGCCTACCAACCGGCCATTTAACACGGCATCCACCCCCAATAATGTGTTATCCAATTGCAAATAGTCCATTAAAAACAGGGTGGTTTTGCCCGAACCCACCAGGTACAAGACGTCGTCTTCCATTTCGGCACTTAAGTAGGCGGCCATGTCTTCCAATACCAGGTCTTCCAGTTCCATACCCCCTTGTTTGACCGACTGCACAAAATTCCCGGCCTCGGGCACCAGCATCTCACCAAATAATTTGGCTCGCACCTGGTTATCTCGAAATGCGTCTTCGTCGATGTCTTTCACATCCTGCGCCTTTAGATCCACCAGCTCGCCGCTCACTAACATGCGCACTACCTCACCGGCGGCTTGCGGGGTCACACCGTACACACCACTGTGGATCTTCACTCCGGCTGGAATGCCCAATACCGGAAAAGCGTCTTCCACCACACTGCAAATATCCCGTGCGGTACCGTCACCACCGGCAAACAGCAGTAAATCCACTCCCAGCTGTCTCAGCTTGGCCGCTGCATCCTTGGTATCCTGCGCATTGCTGATGCCACCATGAGTTAACCCCTCCATGAGCTCATAGGGCCAGCCAATGGCCTGCATCACACTCTCTCCCATGTCACCGGCACAAGTGATCACCTGTATGTGCTGTTTCACATCCTGCAGCATGCTAAAGGCATTCTGTGTTCGCACCCCGGCTTTGGCCACGGCGCCCTTCTCAATGGCAAGCTGAGCCACCCCGTCACTGCCTTTCAGCGCCACGGTGCCTCCCAGGCCCGCCAAAGGGTTCACAATTAGACCCAATCGAAACATACCACCACTCACTACTGTCTTTGTGGCCCCATGATACTCAAAGCATAAGCAGGCCGCACCTGCCCTAGGGCCCTACCAGGCCTAAAAGTTACAAAAAGTTACAAATAACTGGGTAATTTTCTACCCTCCCCCGTGTATGGTTTACAGCGTAAATAATAAAAAGAATAAGGATACACGATGGGCAACGAACACAAGAAAGCACTCATATTCATTTTTTCACTGATTTTCACTTTATTAGTGGTGGGAACGGTTTTTATCGCCGTAGAGCTACAGCATGTGGGCATTGCCAGTATCTTACTGGTGGCAGGCATCATCCTGGCCATGGACATTCACTGGGTTTCTCGTAACAAAAATAATCACGGCTCCGAAATAAGCTAATCTAACAGGCCAATAATCTTTTGCTAATGTAGCGCCTATTGGCAAGGCCCGCTTATTTCCAGTTTCTGCTGGGGATTGGGCCTAGCCACTTTAAGATAATCCAAATACACCAACGCTTGTTTAATCCTGCCACCAATGGCGCTGGCATTCACAAAGGCCTGCTTGGCCAATTCAATATTGCCCAGTTTCAACTCGCTTATGCCCAACAATAGGTTGGCTCGACTCACCTGTTTATTTTCCAGAGGGTTTTCGCAACCCAACTTCACGGTGGCATTCATGGCGGGCCAATCCTGCTGCTGGTAATACAGCTCGGCCAAATCCAGATAACGAGCAAGATCCTGATTTAAAGCGGTGGAATCCTTAAGGGCTCGGGTGGCCGCCTTAAGCTCTTGCGCCAGATACCAGTAACGAAACAAACGGTCATAAATTTCCAGAGTATGATCCACATGAAATTCATCAAAAAATTGCTGCAACAATCTTGCCCCCACATAGGGGTTGCCCGATTTAACCAGCAAGTCACACATGAGCAGCAAATCACTCTGCTCTTGTATCAAGCCTTTTTGCGCGACCAACAATAAAGTATCAGCAGCTTTCTGCGGATTATTATTTTTAAGATATAATTTGCTTAAACGTAGCCAGTAATCCGCGTTATAGCTGTCCATTTCAATGATGGCTATTTGAACGTCAATACCCTGTAACAGATCGTTTAAATTATAAAAAATAAACAGCAACTGATTCAATTCAGACAGGCTTAACTTCAAAAGCAGGCCTTGATGTTGTTTAAACAAGACTCCGGCCAGATTCAGAGCGGTCTGCCGCTGAGCAAGATAATAATGGGCGAGTGCTTGCTGAATGAGTAGTTCCGGCTTGGCTTTACCACCATAACCCTGGTAATCCTCGAAGGTTTGTAAAAACCCCTGATACTCCTCATGGACGTACAATAAGGCGGCCAGTTCCAACGCGGTGGCCTGCTTGGCGTACACAGACAAACCCGCCCCTCCTAAGGATTGTTTGTAATAGCTAATGGCTTTATTGAGGTTTTCTATTCCGGACTTTTGCGCATAGTAGCGGGCAAGATAACGGGCGGTACTGTCTTTGGCGTAAGCATCGGTTAGCTTATTTAAATCGGCTTCTAACTCCACTATGGATTTAACGGTGCTGCTAGACATACCTTTGCCTTCGAGCAGCTCATTACTTTGATACTGATCGGCGAGCACATTAGGCATTAGCTTCACATATAAAAATAGCAGCACACAACATTGAATCGAAAATTTTCTCATACACTCACTAATCCCAGTTGTAGGGATAATTTTCCCAAAAAAATTCAATTTTTTGCGAAACATACCGATCATGTTCAATATGTGGGTAGCGCCACTGTTTGGCCGCCAATACCGCATATTCTTCAAATACCCCGCGCGGAGATGCGTCCAGAATACGTATGTCTTTCACTAAGCCTTTTGATGTCACGGTGAACGATAACAACACCCAACCATTAATTTTATTGTCCCAGGCCACCTTGGGAATCTGTGGCATACGTGTGCTCACCGGCGTAATTTTACGTATGCTCTTGGGGGCACCTTTGAAGTGCTTGTCCAGGCCATCACTGCCTCCCGGACTCACTGCTTGGCTGGGTTGCACCCAGTTTTTTTGCATGAGCGGAAAGGCGTCATTGTTAAGTAAGTCACTTTCAATGCTCAGATCCAGTGAAACATCCTCAACTGGCACCATCACGTTCATTTTTTCGGCGAGCTGAGTATTTAACTTGGGCACTGCACTATTTGGTGCCTGCAATTGTTTATTTGATGTTGATTTATTTTGTTGTTGCCCACGATCTAACTGCTCAATATTTACCAACACCTCTGGCTCTTCATCAAAGGTCGGTAATGCATCACGGCGAATAAACCCCATCATCAACAAAAACAACATAATCGTCATGAACACAGAGCAAACCAAAGCCACTATAATCCGCATCAGTTTTTCTTGGCCGCCAGCGCGATATTTTTCACGCCAGCCAGACGCACCTGATCCATCACATTCATGAGCTGATCGGCGGAGACTTTTTTATCGGCCTGAATCACCACCGCCCCTTCCGGGTTATTGGTATGTAAACGGGCAATGATGGCGCGCACCGTGGCAATGTCCACTTGGCGTTTATCAATCCATACTTCACCTTCATCACTGATGGCCACAAAAATAGATGCTTTATCCTGCGACACGGCACTGCTGGCCGACGGGGTATTCACTGTGATACCTGCTTCTTTCACAAACGAGGTAGTCACAATAAAAAAGATTAACATAATAAATACGATATCCAGCATGGGCGTGATATCCAGCTCACTCTCATCCTGCTGAACCTGATGACGGCGCACACTCATTTATTTCTCCCAATCATCTTTGTTTACCTAATACATTACTTGCCCGGGTAAATATCTTTAATTGATCGGCCTGATTGCTGATGTTTAGCCGTGCCTTAACTTGCAAAGCATGACTAAAATACAAGGCCGATAAGGCTAAAAACAACCCAACCATAGTGGGAATGGTGGCCTTATAAATTCCCGCCCCCATGGCTTTGGCATCACCGCTGCCGGTTAAGGATATAATTTCAAACACCCCCAGCATGCCGGTAACCGTTCCTAACAACCCCAACAATGGGCACACCGCAATCAACACTTTGATGGTGGTTAACCACTTTTGCAAAGCTTGGTCATTTTCTGAAATAAGCATCTCGCGAATTTTATGGGCATTCCAGGAGTATTTATCGGCGCGCGCCAGCCACACAGTTAACTGGTTTTTTTGCCAGACCGGATATTCAATCTTAAAGAAGTAATAACGTTCGATGATTAAAAACCACAAAGCGAAACCTACCACCAATAACACCGAGATAACCGGGCCGCCATTTTCAAAAAATTGCTGCCACTGCAGCAGGTTCATGTTTTGCAACATGTTTATTCACTGGCCTTAGACAGGATTAATTTTCCCTGTTCACGGTCACGGGCCAGAATCCCCGCACTTTGCTCATCCAAAATTTGCAGCAAGACTTTACTAAACGACACCAGCATGTTGTGACTTAACAATAATGGAATGGCCACGATTAGACCCAACACTGTGGTGACCAGGGCTTGTGAGATACCACCGGCCATGAGTTTGGCATCGCCACTGCCAAACAAGCTGATACTTTGGAAGGTGGCAATCATACCGATAACGGTCCCCAGTAAACCCAACAGGGGTGCAATGGCCGAAAATAATTTAATTAGGCTATGGCCATGTTCTAATTTAGGCAGCTCCTTCAATATGGCTTCATCCAGGGTGAGTTGCAGGCTCTCTTCATCTTGCTGGCTGGCGGCATCCAGTTTTTGTACCTGTAAATACACTCTCCCCAGAGGGTTATTGCCTTTAATATCAGCCAGGTTATTCAGTTGTTTTTTGGTATTAAGCCAGGTGATGGTCAGATAGATAAGACGATAAATAATGATCAGCGCCCCCAATATGCCTAATAAGATAATGACAAAACCCACTTCACGTCCTTGCAGCATGCGTTCATACACGCTGGGGGTTTGCCCTAAAAAAGCCAATAAGTCACCGCGACTGGGGTCGATAATACTGGCATGTAATGGCATCAATGCCGGGTCAACCTCACTAAAGCCCTGCATGACACTTTGCTCTCCCGGCTGCTGACTAATGGCCAGCAGTTCCTGGTTTTGCGGAATATAACGCAGAAACTGACCGTTAGAGAATGCCGTGAAGGTCCCCAAGCGAACCACCTGTTGCTGCTGGCTTTTGCCTTGCGGGGTAATGACGTTGGCCTGGAAACGGGTATTTTTTCCCGCCTCGGTCATTTCCTGCATTAATAACAACCACATGTCACGCATGTCCTGCATGCTGGCAAGTTGCTGTTTGTTTTGTAGCTGGGTTAGCTGTGCATCACGCCCCGGGAGTTGCGCCTGCACCAAAGAATCTTTCATGCGCGCAATAAAGTCGCCACTGAACTGTCGGTAAATACTGTGAATATCACCCAACTCTGTGCTGTGGCCATCGAGTTCATCTTGCAGTGTTTGTAAGGTTTTTTGCTGCCTTTGAGTGCTCTTTAATAATGGATTGGCTAACTGTTGGGTGGCCAGAAATTCCCGCTTGGCGCTATCCACCAATTGCTGCTGGCCATTTTTATCTTGTAAAAAGTCGGCCTCACGCTGTTTATAGATGGCCTGCTCTTTTACGTGCAAGGTTTGGGTGCGCTCTAACAAGGTAGATAGATCGATGACTTCCTGGGTTTCGATGACCTTTTTGGCAAGGGTGGATGTTTCTTGCGCCAAAACATTAGTGGCGCATTGGCCCGTTATAGCCAGTATGAAACCAATAATAAAACGTAAATTCATGATCATTATTCCTCAATACGCTTTGCTACGGGGTGAATCGTGACACTGGATACATTCGTGTCATAGGGCAGGTTTAGCAATTCGGGTGCAGATTTTTTAGCGGCCACTCGCATGGCTTTACGGATATTCAACCGGTATTGCTCATCCAGTAACTGCCAGTTTTTTTGCTGGGCATTCCATATGGCGCTGATTTTGCCATCCATGGTTTGCATGTACAAATTGCTGCGCCCCACGCGCAATACTTGCACCGACAACTCATCACCAGCCAGTGAAATATTGTCGCGATACACTTCCAGGTCATAATTGTAATCATTCTCCGCTTGATATAGCTCCATCACCCGGCGATATTTTTCGGAGATAGGGGTTCGACTGCTGCTCAACAGACGCTTTAATTTATCAACACTGGTTAATCTTTGCTGCAGCTTAAATGGCAAATCAAGACGAATAAATTGTTCCAGGGTAATCACCATTTCACGTAACTGCGGCAACAGTTGCTGTTTGGTGAGTTTGATATCAGAAATTTGTTGTCTCAAGCTGGCAAGCTCTACTACTTGCTCTTTCTCTAATATTGTTAACTCTTCATTATAGGATTTTTGGTACTCGGATTTCTTTAAAAGAGCCTGATACTCAAGTAATAACTGCTGCTGCTCACTGGCCAATCGATCAATTTTTTGCTGACTATTCACCCCCATGAGGCGGGTACTTTGGGTATTATCCATGCTTTGCTGCAGCAGGCTTTTGTTCGATAGAACACCTTCAACCTCGTTGGCCATGGATAGGCCGCTAAAAAACAGCGTGACCAAGAAAAGTCGAATCATCATGAGTTTTTCCTGTGTGCAAGGCACTCAAAAGTAAAATTTACAGAGAACTAAATGGTGAAAGTATCTTTTTTATTATTTTGAAATTAGCAAAAAACATTACCCAAGCGTGTATTGCCTTGGCATAAAATGTCCAACACCCATTTCATAGAGCCCACATTCTAACCTTTTTTCAATACCGCCTTCAAGAAACCCCGCCCTAAGTCAGCGTCTATTGGTCACCCTACTTACAACACATAGTGTGCTTTATTTTGTGTTATGGTGCGCAATAAAATCACAAAAGGTTACCCATGACCATGTTCAAGTTAACCCGCTATATTGCCCTGTCTTTTATTATGGCCTTGAGCTTTCAAGTATGGGCTGACGGTGACGCACAACAAAGCTTAAGGGTATTAACCTGGAGCGGTGATGACAGTTACTTGCCCCGCGAAGGATTCCCTCTGGATTTGGAGTTGCAATACTTGCAGCGATTTTGCCAGCAACACAACTTGCAACTGAAACAGATAAACGTTCAAAACTTTGATCAACTTATTCCCATGTTGCTGGCCAATAAAGGGGATGTAATCTCGGCCAATCTCACCATTACCCGTGAACGCCAAAAGAGCATCGCCTTCACCGAATCTTTCCTGCAGACCCATGAATATTTATTCATGGGAAAAAACAGTCAGGCGTTGAAAAGTGGCAAAGACCTTAATGGCCGGCAAGTGGTGGTTCAAGCTGGCAAGAGTTACCTTAAGACGGCTCAGGGCCTAAAAAAAGCCTATCCCGATTTAAACATTCGCTATATTCCGGACCACGTCTCTACCGAGAATATTTACGACCGACTGGCAAGCAACGAATATGATTTAGCCATTCTGGATAAAAACCTGTTGAATTCCGCATTAAAGTATCGAGACGATATAAAAATTAGCCTGCAGGCCAGCGGTAAACGCCACATCGCTTGGGCTGTTGCCCCGGACAATCATAAACTGCTCAATAATCTCAATGACTTTTTAGCGCAGAAAAGTCCTAAAAAAACGCCTGCTACGGCCAAGGTAAACCAATGGCAACAGATTAAACAAAAAAACACCGTGCGTTTTGTATTGCGTAATAATTTATCTTCTTATTATATTTGGCGCGGGGAGTTATTGGGTTTTAATTACGAGCTGGCCAAGCAGTTCGCCAAGGAACATAACCTGCGCTATGAAATTGTGGTCGCCCCGGATAACGCTGCTATGATGGATTACCTGGTGCAGGGTAAAGCCGACGTTGCCTTGGGCTATTTAACCCCCACCGAGCAAAGACGCCAACAAGGCATAGACTTTTCACGTCCCTATCACTACGCGTCGGAACTGCTAGTTGGACAGGCTGATGATGATGACATAACCAGTATTCAGGACCTGTCGGGTCATACCATACATGTGCGCCCCTCCAGCTCGTACTGGGTTACCGCCCAAAACTTGCAGAAAAAAGTCAACGACCTAACCCTTAAAGCGGTGGCGGAAACCCAAGAGACCGAAACCATCATTGAAAATATTGCCGACGGTAAATATGAGCTGACCATCGCCGATAATCACATAGTGGATATGGAACTCACCTTCCGTGATGACATTCAGTCCTTCATGTCCCTGGGGGAACCTAAACCCCAGAGTTGGGCCATCAAAAAAGGCCATGAGCAGTTAATGGCCAAGGCCAATCAGTTTATTAAAAAACATTATCGCGGACTGTTTTACAACGTCATCTATAACAAATACTTTAAGAACAAACGGCGCCTGGATGAACACTACAGCGACTATAGCGAGCAAAAAACCACTGGCACTTTGTCTCCCTATGACAAAATCGTTAAAAAATACGCATCAAAATATCAGTTTGATTGGCGCCTAATGATTGCGCAAATGCACCAGGAAAGTCGCTTTAATCCTAAAGCCCAGTCCATGGCCGGGGCCAAAGGACTATTTCAGGTGATGCCCAGAACCGCCAAAGAGCTGGGCATTGAAGATGTAACCAACCCCAAGTCGGGCATTCGCGCCGGCATTCGCTACATGGATTGGGTTCGCCAGCGCATGCAACATCACACTATCCAGGATGATCAATTGATCTGGTTCACCCTGGCCAGTTACAACGCTGGGGCGGGTCATGTGCGCGACGCCATTCGCCTGGCCAAACAGCAAGGCTGGGATGGTGATGTGTGGTTTAACAACGTAGAGAAAGCCATGCTGTTATTGTCGCAACGCAAGTATGCCGCCAAAGCCAGATACGGATACGTTCGGGGCCAGGAACCGGTTAATTATGTGCGAGCCATTAAACGCCGATTTGAGACCTATGAACACGTGGTGACCGACATTTAGACCCTACTTTAACAACGAAAAAATCTTGTTATAGCGATCACGGGTGCGCTCCGGCAGCACCTTATAGTATTCAGATTTTTTTAAGGCGTCCTTTGACGGGTAAATCACGGTATTACTTACAAAGTCCGCCGGCAATAATTTTTGAGCTTCGGTATTTGGGGTGGCGTAATTAATGTATTGCGCCAGTTGAGCGGCATTTTCAGGTGTATTGATGAACTGAATAAACTGCCAGGCCAGCTCTTTTTGCTTGGAAGAATTAAGCACCCCGATGTAATCCACCCAAATATTGCCCCCTTCCTGGGGCAATACATAAGTAATATTAGGGTTATGCTCTTGCAGCATTAAAGTATCGCCGCTGTACATCATGGCGGCCACGACCTCACCGGTGAGCATGAGCGACCGCTCATCCAAATCGATGTAATGCAGAGTATTAACGCTGGAGCGAAATTTCAGAAGCAGCTCATGGGTCTGCAACAAGTGAGTTTCATTGGTGCTATTGGCCGAGTGGCCTAGGGATTTAAGGGCCATTCCCACCACGTCGCGACTGGAATTAATTAAAGATATTTTGCCTGTTAACTCTTCAGTTGGATTAAAAAATTGCCGCCAATGAGTGATCGGCTGTGACACTAAATCGTTGCGGTAGGCTATGCCCAGGGTGCCCCAAAAATACGGCACCGCGTAATTCTTGGCATCGCTGAAAGCATCGGTCCAGTGGGTATTTATGAATTGCCCATCCACCTCTGGCTTAGGAGCCAGCCAAGCCTGTTTGAGATAGGCCTCCACCATCAAACCACTCACAATAACCAGGTCCCAACCCTGCCCTTGGCTATCCTTCATGAGCCGGTCACGGTGGTCATCCGATTCATACAGGCTTTGGCTAATACTCACCCGGTATTGCTGCTCAAATTGTTTCACCAGAGCCGGGTCCAGGTAGTCATCCCAGTTTAAGATCACCAGCTTTTGCTTTGCAATACCGGCTTCCAGAAGTAATTCTTGGGCCAGTAGCAATGATTTAGATCCGCCCAATGTAAGGGAAATCAGCACTACAAAAATCATATTCTTGGCCAATTGCATGCCGCTACACTCTCAAAATATGTCTCTTAAAGTGTAGCCAAGATTCTTGTGCCAATGGAACGTCAAGCAGGCACCCTCGCCGCTCGTTGACGCACCACAAAGGCAACATTTGGCACATTTCAGTGCAATACCCGATAACCACCGGCCGAATGGTCAAAAAAACACCACTATAGATTTTGTGAATACCGAATATAAGCCAGATTACCTGCATTTATGGCCATATGAACTAGGCTTAATCTTAATTTATAGGCCCATTTAACCTATAATTCGGCCGTTATTTTTAAGTTAGGCCGTTTTATGACGACCTGGCACCTGATGGCGGAAAGTCACAGGTTAATTTGATATTGAGTGAGAGATTCGTATGAGCTTGTATACAGAATACCTAGAAGAAATCGTTGTTCGTAAAAACGACCTTGGTTTGAACCCAAAGCCGATTGATGCCAGCGACCTGTTAGCTGAAATCATCGCTCAGATTAAAGATACTGGCAATGAACACCGCACTGCTTCTTTAGATTTCTTCATCTACAACACGATTCCTGGTACAACTCCAGCAGCGGTCGTTAAAGCTGCGTATCTAAAAGAAATCGTACTTGGCCAAGAGAAAGTAGAAGAGATTTCTGCCCAGTTCGCTCTTGAGCAACTGTCTCACATGAAAGGCGGTCCTTCTGTTGAAGCGCTACTAGACATCACGCTTTCTGACGACGCTAACGCTAAAGCGGCTGGTGAAGTTCTTAAGTCTCAAGTATTCCTTTACGAAGCCGATACTTCTCGCCTAAGCGATGCCTTCAAAGCTGGCAATGCCATCGCTAAAGACATCCTAGAAAGCTACTCGAAAGCTGAGTTCTTCACTAAGCTTCCTGAAATCGACGAGAAAATCGACGTTGTTACTTACATCGCGGCTGAAGGTGATATCTCTACTGACCTTCTTTCTCCAGGTAACCAGTCTCACTCGCGTGCCGACCGTGAATTGCACGGCCAGTGCATGATCACCCCTGAAGCACAGCAAGAAATTATCGCGCTTGGTAAGAAACACCCTAACGCTAAAGTGATGTTGATCGCTGAAAAAGGCACCATGGGCGTGGGTTCTTCGCGTATGTCTGGCGTGAACAACGTTGCACTTTGGGCGGGTCAGAAGACTTCCCCTTACATCCCATTTATTAACAACGCACCTGTTGTTGCCGGTACTAACGGTATCGCACCTATCTTCCTAACAACTGTTGGTGTAACTGGCGGTATCGGTCTTGACCTTAAAAACTGGGTTAAGAAAGTAGACGCTAACGGCAACGTAGTAAAAGATGCTAACGGCGACAACGTACTAGAAGAAGCCTACTCAGTAGCCACTGGTACGGTTCTTACCATCAACACTAAAACTAAGAAACTATACAACGGCGACAAAGAGCTGGTTGATGTTTCTGATGCATTCTCTCCACAGAAAGTTGAATTCATGAAAGCCGGCGGTTCTTACGCTCTGACTTTCGGTAAAAAACTACAAACTTTCGCGGCTGAAACACTGGGTGTTGAAGCACCTACCGTATTTGCGGCTTCTAAAGAAATATCTGTTGAAGGCCAAGGCCTGACTGCTGTTGAAAAAATCTTCAACCGTAACGCAGTAGGTGTTGCTTCATCTACACCTCTACATACTGGTTCTGACGTTCGCGTTAAAGTGAACATTGTAGGTTCTCAAGACACGACTGGCCCTATGACGTGTCAAGAACTAGAATCCATGGCGGCTTCTACTATCGATCCTGGCGTTGATGGTGCTTACCAGTCTGGTTGTCACACGGCATCTGTTTGGGATTCTAAAGCTCAGGTTAACATTCCTCGTCTAATGAAATTCATGAACGACTTCGGCGTGATCACAGCTCGTGACCCGAAAGGCGTTTACCACGCAATGACTGACGTAATTCATAAAGTATTGAATGACATCACAATTGACGATCGCGCAATCATCATCGGTGGTGACTCGCATACTCGTATGTCTAAGGGTGTAGCCTTCGGTGCTGACTCTGGTACGGTTGCCATCGCACTGGCCACTGGCGAATGTGCCATGCCAATTCCTGAGTCTGTTAAAGTGACCTTTAAAGGCCACATGAAAGACCACATCGATTTCCGTGATGTTGTTCACTCTACTCAAGCACAAATGCTTAAAAAGTTTGG
>Ga0209292_1005686_pt1 | contig 12604 bp, 12 predicted proteins | sample GOMGulsemesocosm_2_FD_184634 | JGI IMG/M metagenome (GOLD analysis project Ga0209292, IMG submission 184634) | Methane-oxidizing microbial communities from mesocosms in the Gulf of Mexico - GOM9C Gulf of Mexico (SPAdes) (version 2) | ecosystem: Environmental > Aquatic > Marine > Cold seeps...
TCCGCATCCCTGCGGTAAATACTAAAAAATCGTCCCTGATTTTTTCATTGGCCAATTTATAATGTAAGGCGATAAAGGACGGGAGTAGCCGCGCTTTATTGGTCATATATTCCTTAACTGACACGAATTACGCACATAGTAATCCCTTTTTAGTCGTATCCGTTTACTACAGCAGGAGCGTTCACTAACGTCATCCCGCAAGTGTCTTATGCGGGATCTGCTAACGGTCTGTTTAGTGGTGATGCTTATGGCTAAACAGATCCAACTTTGGCAGCAGTTCAGCGACGAATGCGCGTGCGCCGCGGCGTAATAATGACCATGAAACCAATAGTAGAATTATTACCGTGCTAATCGATTCCAACAAGCCCGGCGCGCCGTGGTTAAGGTGGATTAGTTGCTCGAAGCGCAGGCCAATGATGTTATCGATGAACCAGGCGCAGCTTAATACCGCCACTGGTAATAGCGTTAAGAACCATCCCGCAACCACTTTGCCATGTTCTTTGGCAATAAATCGGATGAGTTCGATGCTGATTGTTGGGCCTAATAGCATCAGTACCAGCGCGCTGCCCGGGCTCCAGCCACTAACGAGCAGTGCGGCGGCAAGCGGGGTTATGCCCGTTGCGCAGAGTCTAAATGGTATCGCAATGGCGGCAATGACTAAGATATCACTCCATTGTGGTTGGTGCTGACCGAAGGTCAGTAGGGTGGCTAGAATTAACCCCACCAATAACCACGGGGCTGTATGGTCGAGCAAGTGCTCATAACCATGGCGCAATGCGTGTTGCAGTCGGTTGGCGATGTCTGCCTGTTTCTCGGGTTTGGCTGGGCTGTGTTCTTTAACCCAGCGGCTTAACAGTAAGGCGAGGAATATGATGATAACCACAGCACAAGCGAGTCGGTATAAGGTTATTTCAACGCCAAGCAGCGGCAATGAAACGAGCAGTGATTCAAAACCTAGGATCGGTGCTGAAATTAAGAACGCCAGCGCCATGGTGGCGTTGGCTCCTTGTTTTCTGAGCAGTTGATAGGCCTTGGTGGCATCGGGAATGCAAAAGGGTAATGGCAAGCCGAGCAAAGCGCCGCGCAATGTTTGAAATTTTGAGGGGCTGTTCATTTGCATTTGCAATGGCTGGCTGTCGGAAAACAAAAACTTGGTGACGCTCGACAGTGCATAGGCTAATAGTAAATACGGCGCTAAGGTGGTTGCCAGCGTGACGAATAGGTCTAATTGATGATGTGCCTGCTCGCTGTCATGCTCATGTCCAGTTAGGAGTATGGTGGCGAGGCAGATTAACCCGAGCATTGAGCCGATACCGTCATAATGGGTGGTACTTTTTTCATGCTGGTGGTGATGCTCAGCATAAGGACGATGGAAGACCACGTGTAATACCGAGCCTGCGATAAAGCTTTCGACCAGGGCGATGGCTGTTTCGCTTAAACTAGGCAGCCATTGGTCACCAAAGTGAGCGCCAAGCACGGTGCCACCGGCCATTAAGCCGAGCACGCCAAGCGCAATGCCTTTGCCAAAGTGTGGTCGCAGCAACCACCAGATGGTGAGCCCAACAGGCAGGCGATGTGCGATCACCGCAATGATTAAGGTCAGTTGGTCAAAATCTGGTGATTCAATGAGGGCGGTGCCATCGGTGAGGCTGTGTAGTACTAAGCCAAATACGCCAAGTGCTAGCGTTGACTTATGAGTCAATGCCGCTGCTTTATGGAATAGACTTTCCGCGATACTCGGGCCCATGAGGCCAAGTAATACAAATCCAATGCTCCATAGCCCCGCTGATTCGATAGATTCTGGCAGGATATGGAAAATGACTAAGCCGCCAATAACCACGAAGATAAACCCGTCGAACAGGTCGAGCATTTTGGTGTTGGTGCGGGTCAGGTTAAAGAGTATCGGCCCAATTAGTAGGGCAACGATACTGGCAAGCAGGATCATCGAATGTTCACGGATTAAGAATTAATGTAATACTATAACATAGCCTTTCTATAGACTCACGCCCACAAGCACCAATTAACTATGCAATTTGCGACAGGTTTATCACTTTTTGTTGTTGATGAGATTGCAGTGCTGCCTCAACAATTTGTACCACTTCGATTGACCGTTCGCCATCGACGGGTGAGACTCCGCTCTGGGTTATGGCGCGATATAGCTGCTGATAAAATGCCATGTAATCACCTTTTGGCGAGGGAGATAACATTTCTTCGTCTTTATCTAATGGGTTAGCGTAGAGCGAGCCCCAGTCGTCGATAGCTTCTTGGCCGTATTTCTTGTTTTCAGGGGATAGACCAGCTTTAAGTTGCTTGTGCTGTGGATCGGATCCTTGTTTGATGTAGCTACCTTTGTCACCGTGAATAACGAAACGTGGGCCAGAATGCTTTATTAGCGAGCTTGAGCGCAATTCAACGCATAGGTTGTTGCAATAGCTTAAGCGGATGTAAAAATTGTCGGGGGCGTCGGCATCTGAGCGCTGGGTTGAGATGTCGGCGAATACCGATTGTGGATTACCAAATAACTGCAGTGACTGCATGATTAGGTTGGGGGCCAATTCCCAGATCGATCCACCGTACTCGCTGTTGTTGCGCCAGTTGTCGACAACATCTGGCCAAAACCGGTCGACTCGTGCCGAGTAGCTATGCACTTTACCGAGTTTATTGTTTTTGATTAGGTCCTTAATCGCTAAGAAGTCACAATCCCACAGACGGTTGTGAAAAGTTGCAAAGGTGAGTTTCTTGTCGTTTGATAGTTGAGCAAGCTCAATTGCTTGTGATGATTTTAAGGCAACGGGTTTCTCAACCACCACATGTTTATTGGCTAACAGTGCGCGCTTAGCTAAGGTGTAGTGAGAGTCGTTTGGCGTCGCGATGATGACAAGTTTGATGTTTGGCTCAGCCATGATTTCATCGACGCTATATTGTTTGCAGTGATCAGGTATCGATGCCGCTTGTGATGAATTTAATGTCGCTACCGCGGACAGATTGAAGGTGTCGATAGCCTCAATTAGTGGAGTGTGCAGACTCTTTCCTGAGGTGCCGAATCCGATGATGGCGGTGTTAATCACATGCTGTTGGGTCATTAGTTTACTCAATTATCGGTTGTATGCTAAAAATCCTAAAAATGGGTTTTTTGTTGGGAATGTGCTTTTACCCATAGTCGACTAAAGTAACCTAGTTGCACCACTAGAACTTTGATCCCTATCAATCGCTAAACGTCTTAGCGAGTTATTTTATCGACAGTTGAGGAGCTTGGGCTTAATTTTTGATAGACTTCGCACAATTAAACATTTTAACAAGGAAGTAGCTCGTGGCTTATGATTTTGGTTCGGCAGGATTGGGGATTACAAACCCGTTTAAACAAGAGGGGGCTATTCGCGCGCTCGGCGGCGCGGCAGTCGCTGCCATTGGTCTATATAGTATCTTCAATATCACCGATGTCATTGAGCAAAACATCGTTCAAGCTTGGGTTTTCGCCATCGTGGGTTTATGCTTATTGGTCGCTGGTTTGCGCCGCTTGGGCAGTGGGCTCTATTATCTATTTAAGTTTTTTGTGGGCCGCTCTGTTCCCTCATCATTAGCGTTTAATCATACGCCCAGTGAGGCAGAAAATGCCAAGCAAGAGCATAAAGAGGGCGTGCTCGCCTATAACGCATCGACGCTAGAGTCGATGTTAATGGGACGAAAAAATACAACCTTTAAAGAGCCTGAAGGTTGGATGGGCAGGTTTGTTCATTCGATTTTTCCAAAATTGGTGTTTCTTCCTTATCCTGTGCGCAACGTATTGCAAGAGGTTGTGTCGGTGCTTGCCACCACGTTAATCGCCTTTGTTGCCTTTGGTTTAACTTATTTTGTCTCATCGAGTGGTTTAGCCGGGCAGGCAGGACATATTATTGTGCCAGCGTTTTCGGTGCTGTTGTTAATCTACTTAATTGCTGCTTGGCGCAGTGCGGCAAATGCGGTGCGGATCGACCGGGTTAAGGTTTTGCAAAGCGCTGGCGCGGCAAGTTTAGCTAAGGTGATTGCATTTTCTATTATCTTTCCGGTGGTGATTGGCTTTGCTTATCAGTTTATCAGCACTCGTTTTAACAACCGTTTTATGGTGCAGGAAGTCTTTGAAGATGCTGTTATATTTTCAGCTTGGCCGAGCCTTACTGTGCTGTTGTTGCTTGGCGGCGTAGCCAGCGCATTGGTGCTGTATATGGTGGTGATCCGCTCGCGTGCGTCATTACCAGTCACTGAGGTTAGCGAGTTTAGAGAAAACTTGCAGGAGTCGGTGCATCCGCGTGAGATCTTTATCAATATCGAGACTATCGTGTTAGCCAACCGCCGCTACAAAGAAATCCCTAACCGTACCTATCGCGCCTTCGATCCTAAACTCGATGAGCAAAGCCAAGGTAAAGGCTCGTTTGTTGGTGAGTTGATTATTGAGACACAGCCTGAGTTTAAGCAAGTAGAACAATCGGGGGCGTTTAAAGGCGCTCGCTTAGGTTCTGCCATTGCAGGTCAGGTTTTATTGGTGATCGGTGCTTTCTTGTTCTATTCGCTGAGTGAGCAGGTTGGTATTTCAATCGAATATGTTAAGGATTTATATGCTAATTCGCCGTCAATGCAGGGCAGTGATCAAGCGGTGATAAGTCGCTTGAAACCTGTTGTCGCTGAGTCATCGGTGCTGATCGTCGGGTTTATTAGTACCATCTTTATGTGGCAGATTGTCTCCCACATTGGCCGCATGCTCGAAAACTTCGCCAATGTTTTTTATGCCGAACTACAGTTTGATTCATTGCTGATGTTTATGAAAACAGAGGGGACTTTCTCTGAGTCTAAAATATCGACCGGCATGTCTATTCATGATTCAACCCGCAGTGAGAATGTGGTGGTTAAGTCGTCTATTACGCCGTGGGTGGTTAGTTCACGTATCACTACCAGTACTTATGCTACCGCTGGCAGCCAAAATATTGAGATGCCACGTTATGTGATGTCGATGGAAAAAAATGAGGATGAGCTCAATAGCATCATCGGGGAGATCCGCGAGTTCCTTAAGGGGCGAGAAAACATTGCTGGCTTCACTAATTCGGCTGATTTACAACATGCCGAGAATATTCTAAAAGTTAATCAGGCCTCTCGTTCTAATCCGACTTTGCTCGATAATAAGGAAGACGAGGAAGCGGCGGGTATGTTGCGTAATGAACAGCAAGCCAGCAAAGACCAAAACGGCTAGTTTTGGCGCTTTGTCATCGAAGTCACCAGGCTCAGTCATTTCTCAAGTGTAACTAAGCCGTCATCCCCGACGTGTAACGATGCCGTCATCCCCGAAGTGTGTTATCGGGGATCTGGTTGGTGTTTTCGGCACAGGATCCCGCATAAGAGACCTGCGGGATGACGGTGTGGTGGACTTGCGGGATGACGGTGTGGTGGACTTGCGGGATTACTGTAAAAGTCGTCATCCCCGAAGTGTGTTATCGGGGATCTGGTTGGTGTTTTCGGCACAGGATCCCGCATAAGAGACCTGCGGGATGACGGTGTGGTGGACCTGCGGGATGACTGTAAAAGTCGTCATCCCCGAAGTGGGTTATCGGGGATCTGGTTGGTGTTTTCGGCACAGGATCCCGCATAAGAGACTTGCGGGATGACGGTGTGGTGGACCTGCGGGATGACGGTGTGGTGGACTTGCGGGATTACTGTAAAAGTCGTCATCCCCGAAGTGTGTTATCGGGGATCTGGTTGTTTTGCAGCGCAAGATTTACTCGCTCACTAAAGCTTCAACCGCTGGTTTGGGTTGGTGGTTTCGATAGATCAAGTGTCGCCACATTTTCTCTAATGGCCCTTGGCCAATCTTGGTTTGCCACCAGATGGCGATAAATAATTGCGCTAGGGTCATCACTAGCGCTACCCCGAGCATTTCAATGCGAGCAAGTTGTCCAAACAGGTCTGGGCGGATCCATCGAAATAATAGGGTCATGGTCAGCGACTGGAAGATATAAAGGCTAAAAGCCATGCGTCCGGCATATTGCAATGGCATTAGGATGTTTGGATTGTTTTTACACAATTTGGCGCCGCGCGAGGCAACGGCCACAGCCAGTAAAATGGCGGCAACGGCGTTTAGTGGCATCATTAAGGCAAAACCCGATAGAAAGTCGGTTTGCCACATCATGGCGAGCTGCACGCCACTGAGGCAAAAACCAAGTGCAAACAAGCTAAACTCCCGTTTATTACTCAGGCCATTGTCGAAAAAATCACTCTTCATTAACCCCATGCCTAACAGCATGATACCGCCCAGCACCCAAAACATCAGTGGCATCGCTAGCACTAACACGCCGCCATGTTTAACGTTGTACCAGATCATATCTAAGACCGAGCCCGTTGCCTGATTGATTAAAGCGTTGGCGTCATCGAGCGATAACGGAATGGGTAACATGCGCTCTTCTTTAGGGACGTCGATAAGGTCCATGCTGGCAATGAGGGAGAATATTGTCGCCGAAATCGCGATGTAGATGATGCCGCGGCGCAGCAGTTTGTCACTTTCCCAGTTGACCTTTCCTAAAATTATTAGGCCGCATATTGCATAGCTGACTAGGATATCGCCGAAAAATAATAGGCTTAAATGAACGGCGCCAAACAACATTAACCAATGCAAGCGAGTCTTGGTTAGTGCGTTAGCGTCGAAGCCTTTAAACTCAGCCCGTTGCCAGAACATCACGAGTCCTGCGCCAAATAGCAGGCAAAAAAGTGAGTAAAAGCGGCTGTTAGCTAGCATGAATTGAAACGAATAGGCGAGTTTGTCTGCCATGCTCGGTTCACCTTGCCACGCAGGGCTCATGTAGGCTGGCTCTGGCGCCGAAAATGCGACAATATTCATAAACAAGATGCCTAAAATTGCTAAGCCTCGTAGTAGATCCATGCTGGCGATTCGTTTCGATAAATCCATGTTTTACTCTAAGAAATTAATTATTCTCCTAAGAGTAACCTATTTTAAATGTGATGTTGTGACAAAATTGTAAACAGTTTTTGCAGGCTTGAGATGCAGAGTTTTGCACAGAAATTGCGAGCTGCACGATAGTTCTTGCCGATTAAATTTAACATAACCAAGAACTAGCTTGGCTATGGCGGCAATTCATTATAAAATTGCCAGCTTAATTTAATTTTATTTTATGGGTGTTGTCCGTGTTAGCGAATCAATTACGAGAACTTATCGAGCTTAGTGAGCTAAATGTGAGCGATGCGCATCAGCAACAGCTGGTCAAACTGGTTGGGTTACTCAATAAGTGGAATAAAGCTTTTAACCTGACGTCGGTACGTGATCCGAGTGAAATGCTGGTGAAGCACATTATGGACAGCATCGTGGTATCGCCTCATTTGCAAGGTAACAGCTTTATCGATGTGGGTACTGGCCCTGGCTTGCCAGGCTTGCCGCTGGCCATTCTTAATCCTGACAAGCAGTTTGTATTGCTCGATAGTTTGGGTAAGCGTATCCGTTTTATTACTCAAGCTGTGCATGAGCTAGGCTTAACTAATGTGACGCCGCTACAGTCGCGTGTCGAGCTTTTCACGCCACAGCACCAGGATTGGCCCGTGGCTGGCTTTGATGGCGTTCTTAGCCGTGCATTTGCGTCGCTGGACGATATGCTCGAATGGTGTCATCATCTACCCCATCAACAGGGTAAATTTTATGCTCTAAAAGGTGTGGTACCCGATGAGGAAATCGCGAGATTGGGTCAAGGGTTAACCCTAGAAGCAATTCATCCATTGGTTGTACCTCAGTTAGAGGGTGAACGCCATTTGGTCGTTATACAGCAAGATTTAATAAAGGGACTATGATCGTGGCAAGAGTAATAGCGGTAGCAAACCAGAAAGGTGGTGTGGGTAAAACAACCACAGCAGTCAATTTAGCAGCGTCTTTGGCGGCTACTCGTCGCAAGGTATTGCTCATTGATCTCGACCCGCAAGGTAATGCGACCATGGGCAGTGGTGTCGACAAGTATGAAGTACCAACCACGGTCTATGATTTATTAGTCGATGAGATGCCAATTGAAGAGGTTATCGTTAAAGATACCAATGGTCATTATGATCTCATTGCGGCTAATGCTGATGTTACAGCGGCGGAAATAAAGTTGATCGAGTTTTTCGCCCGTGAAGTCAGGCTTAAAAACAGTCTCAAGCCAATTCTTGACCAATACGATTTTATTTTTATCGATTGCCCTCCGGCGCTGAACTTGTTAACCGTCAATGCGATGTCGGCTGCCGATAGTGTATTGGTGCCAATGCAGTGTGAATATTATGCCTTAGAGGGATTAACTGCACTGGTTGATACCATTAGTAAACTGGCGGCGATTGTTAATCCAGATTTGGTCATCGAAGGTATTTTGCGCACCATGTATGATCCGCGTAATCGTCTGGCTAATGATGTGTCCGATCAGCTTAAACAGCATTTTGGTGATAAAGTGTATCGCACCGTGATCCCCCGCAATGTACGTTTGGCCGAGGCGCCTAGTTTCGGCGCTCCAGCGATGTACTATGACAAATCATCGACGGGCGCTAAGGCTTATCTTGCCCTAGCTGGTGAAATGTTACGTCGGGCCGATCAAGAACCTTTGGCAAGCTAACTGCAGCTATTGTGCAAGTGTCTTGTGCGGGACCTAGCGAAGCGGGTAGGCTTCGAAATTGACCAAATTAAACATATATAAGTAGAGTTAATAAAAGATGTCACCAAAAAAACGCGGCCTGGGTAAAGGCTTGGATGCACTATTAAGTACTAGTAACACCGCTCGCACCAAACAGGTAGTTGCAGATACGCCGCAACAACCGGCCCAAGAAAATGAATTGCGCACGCTGCCTCTCGAGTTTTTAACCCCTGGTGTTTATCAGCCGCGCAAAGATATGTCGCCGGATGCGCTCGATGACTTAGCTGCCTCGATTAAGGCGCAAGGCATCATTCAGCCAATTATCGTCCGTCGATTGGCTGACAGCCTTGAGCACGGGAAAGAGCGTTATGAAATTATTGCCGGTGAACGACGCTGGCGTGCCGCGCAATTGGCTAAATTAAGCGATGTTCCTTGTTTGGTCAAAGATGTTGATGATCGTTCTACCGTGGCGATTGCGTTAATTGAAAACATTCAGCGTGAAGATCTTAACGCGATGGAAGAAGCGGTTGCGCTCGATCGCTTGATCAATGAATTTGAGCTAACTCATCAGGAAGTTGCCGATGAAGTGGGTAAATCTCGTGCCACGGTGACTAACCTATTACGCCTAAATACCCTCAATGAAGATGTCAAACTGTTGCTTGAGCGCGGCGATATCGATATGGGTCATGCCAGAGCTTTATTAGGCTTAAGCGGCGAGTTGCAAAGTGACAATGCGCGCATTGTCAGCGATAAAAATTTAACCGTGCGCGAAACCGAAAGTTTGGTGCAAAAAGTACTGAAGGGCGAACCTGAGAAAAAACCAAAGGTTGCCGATCCTGATATTGTCTCTTTGCAGCAGCGCCTCACCGATCATTTAGGTGCAGCAGTAGCGATTAAAGATAATGGCAAAGGCAAGGGTAAATTAACCATCTCATACACCTCGCTAGAAGAGCTAGACGGTGTGCTAGCACACCTAAAATTGCAGCCCTTAGACTAATTGACTAAAGTGTTTGAGGATTGCCCGAAAAGCCCAAGCACTAGTGATTTTAACACTTCGATAACACTATATGTGGGGGCGCGTATCTCATTCGCCTCGTTTTCTGTATTATTATGTCAAAACTGGTGCGTTTGAGTTGCAATTTTGGACGAAAAACGTATACTTCCGCATGCTTTTTTCGGCGCGATTTTTAGAGTTTTACGGACTTTGCAAAAGGTCTTGGCTCTACACTAAAATAAGCAGGTTGCTCAGGAGATAAATTGGTTAATAAACTCGCATTACGTGGGCGTTCAATGGCTTATCGGTTAATTGGATTGCAAACATTGGCGGTGTTAGCTGTCTCATTTATCTTCTTCTTGGCAAATGGCACAAAAGACGGTTATTCGGCCCTGTTGGGCGGCGTAATTTCGATTTTGCCAAATTTTGTCTTTGCTACCTTAGCTTTTCGCAATGCCGGAGCGAGCGCTGCTAAAGAGGTCATCAGTGATTTCTTTAAAGGCGAAGCACTCAAGCTTGTTTTAGTGATAGTGCTATTTTGGGTGGTGTTTAATACTTTGGACGTGCTTTATATGCCACTATTCGTTACATACGCATTGGCAATAGTACTCCACTGGTTATCACCATTAATTTTTAAATCCAAAAAAGTGGGATAGAAGATGTCAGCATCTGATACTGGTGAAGCCCTCACATCTGGCGATTATATCGTTCATCACCTCCATAACTGGACGGTGGGTGAAGGATTTTGGTCGTTAAATGTCGATTCACTCATTTTTTCGGTAGGCCTTGGTATTCTTTTCTGTTGGTTGTTCGCTAGTGTTGCTAAAAAAGCCACTACTGGAGTTCCTGGAAAGTTACAATGTTTTATCGAAATCATCGTTGAATTCGTTGATGGTACCGTCAAAGATACCTTCCATGGTAAAAGTGCGTTAATTGCTCCTCTTTCATTGACTATATTCGTTTGGATTATCCTAATGAATACAATGGATTTAATTCCTGTTGATTGGTTGCCAGAAGTGGCCAAAGCAGCAGCAATTAATGAAGGGAACTACTTACGTGTTGTACCAACGACAGACCTTAATATTACAATGGGCATGTCGATCAGTGTATTTTTCCTAATGATCTTTTACAGCATCAAGATTAAAGGCATTGGTGGGTTCACTCGTGAATTGACTATGCAACCGTTTAATCATTGGACAATGATCCCAATTAACTTAGTCATGGAGTTGGTTAGCTTATTCGCAAAACCTGTTTCGCTTGGCCTACGTTTATTCGGAAACATGTACGCTGGTGAAATGATCTTTATGCTAATTGCATTGTTGGGCGTGTGGCAACTACCGTTACATTTCATATGGGCTACGTTCCATATCATGGTAGTTATTTTACAAGCGTTTATTTTCATGATGTTAACCGTCGTGTATCTAAGCATGTCTTGTGAAGATCATTAATGTATTCCCTGTGTTGTAACCACGCTCCTACATGATGAGCGCAGTGTAACGGCATATAATACGAAACAAATTTTTAATTTTTAATTTTTAAATCTATCTGGAGAAACAAATGGAAACTATCTTAGGTTTTACTGCAATCGCAGTTGCACTACTAATCGGTCTTGGTGCACTTGGTACAGCAATCGGCTTTGGTATCTTAGGCGGCAAGTTCTTGGAAGGCGCTGCGCGTCAACCAGAAATGGCTCCTATGCTTCAAGTTAAAATGTTCATCGTAGCTGGTCTTATCGATGCGATCGCTATGATCGGTGTTGGTATCGCAATGTACATGTTGTTTACTAACCCACTTGGCGCGATGTTAAACGGTTAATAGCTACTCTCTTTTAATCATTTAACTAGCAAGGAGAGACGTTATGAATCTTAACGCAACCCTTTTAGGTCAATCGATTGCATTTGCAGTGTTCGTTATATTTTGTATGAAATATATCTGGCCACCGCTAATGAGTGCAATTGAAGATCGTCAAGCGAAAATCGCTGACGGCCTGGCCTCTGCTGAACGTGCAACAAAAGATTTAGAGCTAGCGCAAGCTAAAGCAACTGATCAATTAAAAGATGCAAAAGCCGATGCTGCTGCTCTGATCGATGCTGCTAACAAGCGTAAAGCACAAATTGTTGACGAAGCAAAAACTGCTGCACTAACTGAACGTGATAAAATCATCGCTTCTGGTTATGCTGAAGTTGAAGCAGAACGTAATCGTGCGAAAGAAGAACTACGCCAACAGGTTGCTACTTTAGCAATTGCTGGTGCAGAGAAAATTCTTGAGCGCTCAATCGACCAAGCTGCTGCGAACGATATAGTTGAAAAACTTGTCGGCGAGCTTTAATAGGAGACGTGAGTAATGGCTGATTTAATTACCATCGCTCGTCCCTATGCTAAAGCAGCTTTCGATTTTGCCGTTGAGAAAAACGACGTTGACCAGTGGTTAGAAATGATCACCTTTATCGGTCAAGTTGCATCAAATGATGCCGTTGTTAAAATGCTTAAAGCGACTACTGCTTCTGTTGAAGCGGCTGACTTGATGATCAAGTTAGGTGGCGAGCAACTCAACGAAAATGGTCAGAACTTTGTTAAAGTTTTGGCTCAAAATGAACGTTTATTGGTATTACCTGAAGTTTCAGAACTATTTGCTAAGTACTTTGACGAGTACAACAAGCAGGTAGACGCAGACATTACCTCTGCTACTGAACTTAATGATGCACAACAAGCCGACTTGGCAGCATCACTGGAAAAACGTTTGGCTCGCAAAGTGAAGCTAAATGTAAGTATCGATAAATCTCTGGTTGCAGGCGTGATTATTCGTGTAGGAGATCTGTTAATTGACGGATCTGTGCGCGGAAAATTAGCACGTCTTGGCAGCCAGCTGCAATCATAATTGGGGATTAGAGCATGCAACTAAATTCCACTGAGATCAGTGATCTGATCAAACAACGTATCGAACAATTCGAAGTTGTTAGTGAAGCTCGTAACGAAGGTACAATCGTTT
>Ga0209292_1005689_pt1 | contig 12595 bp, 5 predicted proteins | sample GOMGulsemesocosm_2_FD_184634 | JGI IMG/M metagenome (GOLD analysis project Ga0209292, IMG submission 184634) | Methane-oxidizing microbial communities from mesocosms in the Gulf of Mexico - GOM9C Gulf of Mexico (SPAdes) (version 2) | ecosystem: Environmental > Aquatic > Marine > Cold seeps...
CATTAGCTAAAATCGAAAGCTTTGAAATGCTAAGCCAAGACGCTATAGCGCCAGCAAGTGCTACAGCATTAGTCGGTGAAATGGAAATTCTTATTCCTATGGCTGGCTTGATTGACAAAGACGCTGAGCTAACTCGAATTAGTAAAGCGTTGGAGAAGATTGGAAAAGACTTAGCGCGAACGTCTGGCAAACTATCTAATGAGCGCTTTGTGAGTAAAGCACCTAGTGACGTTATTGCTAAAGAACGTGAAAAGTTAGAAGAGATGGAAGCGACTGTTGCTAAGTTAAAAGAGCAGCAAGCGACAATTGAAGCGCTTTAATTAACACCATTGAATAAAGAGTTTTAGCCATTTAAAAGCCGATGATTAATTTAATCATCGGCTTTTTATATGTCTTTATTTGGCTTACTTTAACGAACTATAATAAGCTGCCAGGTTTTTCATATCAGCTTCTGTTAACGCACCAGCCATGCCATACATCAATACAGATTGACCACCAGTACGTGTTTTAGCTTTAAAGGCTTTTAAGGATGTTTCTATATATAGAGCACTTTGTCCTTTCAAATTAGGATAGCCGGGAATAACAGCGACTCCATTCATGCCATGACATCCAGCACACATTGCTGCTTTCGCTTTACCAGCCGCAGCATCACCTGCAGCATTTGCCATCATTGGCGCTGCTAACAGTATTGCTAATGCAATTGTTTTTTTATTTAACATAGTTAATCTCCTGATTTTTTTATAATAAATACGTTGTTAACGCTGCTCTTTCACTGGACAACCATTTCTTTAAAAGAAACATGATTTTCATTCAAAATAGCTGATTTAATTATTATTATTGATTATGCTAATACAGTCGCCATTTACTTTAACTTAATATGACTAACCCTAATCTGCAACAGTTTTATATTGCACAAGAACAATCGATATATCTTTTAAATCACCATGATGCAAAAAAACTACGTGATTGGATAGATCTTTGTAAGCAGCAATTAAGCCAGCTCGGCTACTTCAATATTGAATATGTGGGTAAAGGTGCCTATGGCTTTGCTTTTGCAGCAGATACTACAAATGGCGTTCAACATGTATTTAAGTTTTCACGCATCACCTTACCTGAGCATGTTCAAGACAGGTTAGAAGAAGAAAGTTTCATGCTTGAACAAGTTAAGCATCCTCTGGTTCCTAGTAATCTTGGATATTTCAAAATTGGCAGCCAACGCATTTTATCGATGGAAAGAGCCATTGGTATAGATCTAGAACAATATTCCCTCAAAAAAGGACCATTAGGAGCCAAAGAAGTTATCAATATTGCTTGCCAAATGGTTGAAATACTCACTTATTTACAAGAACAATCTCGTATTATCATTCATGGCGATATTAAACCGTCAAATATTGTTTATAACGAAACAACGGGCACGGTTGGACTCATAGATTGGGGGTCATCTGTCTACGCTCAAGTTGATAATAAAGGGCAATTCTACAGTCAAAATGTGATGGAGCTAATGTCAGGTGATTTACAAAATAGTAACGCGAGAATGGGCGATGTATATTTTATTGGAGAAGAGCAGTTAAACGGCGCTTTATCTTCAGTTCGCTTTGACGAACAAGGACTAGCTGGAACTTTATATGCATTAGCCTCTGGACAATCCTGTAGGTTCGGTTCCAATGTCATTCCTGCAACCGCTTTAGGTTTACCTAAGGAATTTGCCATTACCCTACAGAATATGCTGAGCGAGGATATAAAGTTACGCCATCAGGCAGGTGATTATTTTATTAATAACATGAAATTTATGAAAAATATTGTTCTGTCTAATAACCTCGACGCTATTCGTGACAATCAATTGCCAGTATGGATCGTTTCAAATGATGATGACATAGAATCTGTAGTTTATACTTCACGTAAATCATTCTTACGAGAAGAAGCTCACCTACACGATTTTGATGAAATAGATGATGCGCAGCTTGATAATTATTACAAAAACTTCCTGCAGGGTATGGGGGATAATGCCAAAGCATTCTTAGCCGCCGTTAGTCGTTTGAGTAAATTTCCAATTGTTGGAGGACTTGCTATTCACTGGCGTGAAGACGGATTGTATATTGATTCATCGCTTAATCTGTTTGACGAACAGTTGCAACAATCATTTATTAGCGCTGTCAATAACATCGTCACTTTGGCTAGAGCAATTGATCGAGAAGGTATTTTTAAAGCATGTTTTTTTGATGCTAAGAAAACGCTGCACATTGATCGTGTTGCCATTACTCAGCCATTCCTACCAGACAATCAAACAGTCTTGAATTTTGTGACTCACAATCGCCCAAAAACAGATAACGAAAGTCGTTTACATTCATACTTTGAAGACGAAAAAGATCCTGATGAACAACTTGATTTACCCGATGAGATCTTAAGCACTTTAGCGCAACTCAATTTAATTCATCACACAGGGTGTATTATTTTTGAATCACTAGAAAAGAACTTAAAAATTCATCACTACCTTGCACTACTTGATGCACAACGCGAAGAGGAGTTTAAAGGCTTATTGGCACAATTAGCGTCTCAAATACCGCTCATAGAAGGCACTGGCGTATCAGGGTTTATGAAATTTCCATACAAAGATAGTAAGTTTTTTACATCCCAAGCACATATGCCCATTGATTTTATGGACAAATACCCCTCTACTGAAGAGCGAGTTTAAGAAGCGATTACTATAGCCTCACCAAATAAATAACCCTGTCCTGCATCAATACCCAGTTTATTTAGAGCCGCCCATGATTTTTTATCTTCCACACGATCCACAATCACGGCCACATTAATTTCGTGAGCGCTTGCGACTAACTGCTTGATAAAAGAAACATCTTCATTAAACTGCTCTAACGACGGGGTTTCATGACTATTAATTTTCACAACATCAATAGATAATGATTTAACGATTTCAATTAAATCTATCACCTTAGTTTGATTGTCACAGGCGAGCGTTACTTTACTTTGGCCGTTGTGAATGACATTAATAAATAATTGGCTCTCTTTAAAGTGTTCAGCAATCACTAACTCTGGCACTTGAAACACGAGTCGCTTAGCCAGCGCTCTGTGATGAGATAATAGATGACTTAACCAGTTTCTAAATCGTTCATTAAGCACTGAACTCTCGGATACTTTAACTGCATACCCTCCGTCATCATCTTCTAGTTTCATATACTCAATAAGACGAGTAATAATCAACTGATCTAGTTTATAAGCGAGTTCGAAGCGTTTAGCTGCACTAAAAATATCCTTAGCATCAAAAGTTTCCCCTTGAATGTCGAATGAGGCGCTTATTTCATAGTGATACGAATCTGTACCTTCGGGAGTTTGCTCTACGATATAACGATGCAGTGTTATTTTTTTGGTTTTAATTATCTCATCAATTTTTTTATACCAATGATTAAGGCCACCTACGGCAACATTATCAGCCTGTGCAATCGTATATGAGTTATGATAATTAGTCATCGCCTGTGATAGATTACAATCAAGTAAAATCATCAATTCTGATAGTTTTTGCCCCGGTTTAAATTGTACAACCGAAAAATAACCACAGCCATTTTTATAGTTATCATTATCTAATCTCTGTAAATAGCTCTTCAATTCTTCAGCCAAAAAGTCGATGGTTGTATTATCCGCATTTAAAATAACCACCAACATTTCACTACCAAGGTTTCGAAATACATGCCCTTTAATATTTTTTGCATTGCATAGTTTATTTAATACATTAGCCATTCTACTTATGTAAATATCACCTTCTTGACGCCCAAGCTGAATATTAATTTGGTCGAGACTTGATAGTTTGAGCAGTAAAACATGACCGCCTAGCCCTTCTTTTTCTCTGAGCTTTTCTTTCATCATTTTATGAAAGCATTGCTTATTTGCAAGCCCTGTTAGTTCATCATATTGGGTCAGTGATTCAAATTTTCTTTTCTCTTTTTGCAATACTTTGTACTGCCGCTCATGATGTAAAACAACACTATCAAATTCTGCCATGACTTTACTTATTACAGGGTTATCACTCTCATCTAACTGTCGTTCATAAGTATTATTTCTAACGCCACTAAAGGCGTTAAATAGTTTTAAAGTAAGTTGTTCTAATACCCTTTCTTTCATGGAAACCAAATACGTTAGCGAAATATACAGCACAACAAAAAAAACAAGACCAGCAATAAAGAATATCCATGCATGCATAAGCAATCTATTTGGGATTAATGTTGTATGGATAGATACTCGTTTTTCGCTGTCGCGGTATAACGCCATTTGAAATTGAACCGGCGCTTGCATTAACAAATCAACGAACCATTGTGGCGGAGCTGAATAAGCGTTTGTGGCATCAATAATACGTATTTCTTTAGGGCGTTTAATTTCAACTCTGACACTCACTGAAGGAGATACATTAAAAGCAACATTCTTAATATCAATCGTACCGGACTGCTTAAGAACATCCTCCAGCTGAACAGCAATGGCATTTGTTTCATTTTTAAGAAATACAGGTAAATGAACATCTATCAGGTTTTTTACTCGATAATATTCATAGCTAGCAACCAATGTGATAGCAAATATTAATAAAGCGCCAACCAACATATTTATTTTCATAAGTCACCTGCACAAAACAGTGCTCATGACACAACGGCATCATGAGCCAGTATTTATCCCTAGATAATTAACTGTAGCTTATCTTTCATGATATTTCATTGTTAAGCGCTATCCACAGGAAAATATATCGGCTGGCCTCATGGTGTAAAAGACATAAAAAAGTCGGCTAAACGCCGACTTGCAATTATGGACCAATTAACTAATCGATTTACGCGTTAGATTGGAGAACCTGGCGGCAATTTAGCAGGTGTATTGATGACTTTGAATTCAGCATCTTCTAATCCTGATTCTATATTCACCGCAAGCCATAAAATATGCGTTTTGTTGACCACATGCTTTTGTTTACTCGCTTTAGCTAACCAAGCTTGTAAGGTCTCAAGCTGCTCAGTTAATATCTGGTGCGCTTCAAATGACAGTTTTGAGTCGTGAAACAATGCTAAAAGCTGCTCGATGACCACAGCATTTCGGCGCTGAGCAACCAGCCCTGATAATCCACTTTCTTTTGTTTTAGCACTAAACTTAATTGTTGAAGCAACTAGTCGATTCAACAAGGTCGGTAGCGAAAGTTGGTTACTATCTACCGCATGTTGTAACATCAATCGATTAACACGTGCAGGATTTAGTAAGATGTTGAGGCTATGTCTTGCACTCGCTTCACTTAATGACAACGGATCAAACTGTCGCCCAATACCAGAACTGATACTTTCGCGAGAATTGTAACTACCATAAGACTTCGCAGGAAGGCTACTCAATAACTGATTAGGTAATGTTAAGTAATCCGACTTTAAAGTATTTAAGATGGTGTTAAGTGCCTGTGATTGCCAGTCTGATGACACAGGTTTATTCAACAAACGTTCATTACTAAGAGCATAGTTAAAATCTACACCTGCAATAATTTTTGCCGCTGCAGTTACTTGAAAACGATGTAAAAAATAAATAGGAATAATGGCTTCTCGTAAATCCGAGTGTGGCTGAACAGGATCTAAAATAGCCACGCTAATGTTAGCTAACGCTTTATTTCGTACTTTCATTATCCGCAGTAGTTCTTCGTCTGCTTTTTCTCCATTATCCCATAAATGCGCCCATGGGTTTGATCCACCAGCACTTCTTGCTTCACTATCTGAAATAAACTTTAAGCCACGTGCTTTACTCTTTTTCATGAGTTTTTTCAGTTGGGTTGAAGATAAGTTTGAATATCCATATTCAACGACGTAGTTATCCCACTCCCCCATACCGACGCTATAAGCATCACTTAAATCAATTTTATCATTTTTTAATACGGCTAAAGGATGTGGGTAATCCATCACTGAAGATCGCTCATTAACACTAGCCGCAAAGTTATGGGCGATGCCAAGGGTGTGACCAACTTCATGAGCTGACAATTGTCTAATTCTTGCTAATGCCATGGCTTGTGCCTGCTTATTAGCTTTTTCTTGTGGCTGTCCGGCCAATAACCCAGACGCAATAAGATAATCTTGTCTAACGCGTAAAGAGCCTAACGTTACGTGTCCTTTGAGGATCTCACCAGTACGGGGATCAATCACTGAACTGCCATAAGACCAACCTCGTGTTGCGCGGTGAACCCATTGAATCACGTTATAACGAACATCTAGAGGATCAGCATCAGCAGGTAACATTTCTACCTTAAAACCACCCTCAAGGCCGGCTCGATCGAAAGCATCAGACCACCATCGTGCGCCATCTAATAAGGCGCCACGTATTGGCTCAGGAACACCAGGATCGAGATAGTAAGTTATTGGTGTGATCACTTTATTTTTGTTATCAAGCGCTAAACGGTGACGTGTAATAAATCGTTGGCTTAAAGGTTTGTCGATTGGCTGACTATAATCTTGGTATTCAAAAGCAAAATACCCGCTGTAAGGGTGAAAGCGGCGAGCTTGGTATCCATCTTCAGGTAGAGCAACAAAAGAATGGCGAAATTTAACCGAGACATAGCGAGCGTCAGGTGTTACCGATGATAAGTACCGACCTTTAGTTTGCCCTTTCAAAGTGACTATGGCACTGAGTTCTGTATTATTTGGAAAAGCTTTACTATGTTTCCAATTCACTACCGAGCGTGTGTTATCAATGGAGAAACTACCCTGTCCACGATTTTCAAGCGTATTAGCTACGCCATGAAAATCCTGTTTAGTGAAGTCTGTGACGTCAATCAATATGTCATTTTTACGTTTAGCTGCAATCGGAAAACTATATAAAATTGATTCAGCAAAAGCCTGAGTTAATACATCACGTTCATTTGCATTCGTACTATTAGCACGAAAATAAGGATTTAATTGCCTTAAAATAATGTCATCGCCATATTTTTCAAATTGGACTAGACGTGATTCTCCAATTTGCCCGCGGTCTAAACCAATATCATTTGAACCGACACCTTGCATTAAGCTAGTGACATAAATAAATGGTTTATTGAATTTATCTACTTTTAATAAAACCGAAGATGAATCAGCGCTACCAAATAAGGTAAATAGGCCTGCTTTTTTCGTTAACTTTTTCGTTTTATCAGCGAATTCATCGGCATACACTGGGGATATAGTAGCAATTATCGATAGAGTGAACACTAGCGATAATGCAATGTTTTTTATTATTTTCAATCCTTTATCCTTTATTATTTAAGTTATTTTTATAAGTAATACACTCACTAACCGTTTCAAACATTTCTTTTAACACGAGCGGTTTAGTGATGTGGGCGTTCATTCCAGCGGCTAAGCTTTTTTCTCGGTCCCCAGTCATCGCATGAGCTGTCATCGCGATAATTGGTAATTGTACGTCGCTAAAACGTTTTCTAATTGCTTGTGTAGCCGCTAACCCATCCATCACTGGCATTTGAATATCCATTAATACCACATCGTAATCATTATTAAATGCAGCATCAACAGCAAGTTGACCATTTTCAGCAAGGTCAACTTTATATCCTTGTGACTCAAGCAACCCCTTCGCGACTTGTTGGTTAATCATATTATCATCGACCAACAATAAATATCCTTTTTCAACTTTTGGTGTTGATAATACGGCTAGTTTTTTGGGCGATTCTTTCAAATATTGTCTTATACGTGACATCATATTCGATGGCGATAGTGGCTTGCTAAAAATACCGGTTACCACATCTCTTATAATCGGGAGCTTCATAACATCATCACCATAATTAACCATTAAGAAAATCATTGATTGTGGATATTTATCGGCCAATTTTTTTATTTTTTGTACGTTATTTTCTTGAACCCAATCAATCAAAATAAATTGTGGTGCAATATTCAAACCTAAAGCTGCTGCAATTGTGTTGGCACTAACGAGAGAGAACCCTAATTGGGGTAACATATGAACGTAACATTCATTGGCTTTATCATGACTGGAAACAAGCAGTAATTGTGCCTCGTTTATTTCCTTAGGCAGCCCCCATATAACGCCATCTTGCTCATGCTCAACCGGTAATTCAATTGTGAAACTAAAACAACTGCCTTGGTCTTTACAGCTGTTAACGTTAAACGTTCCTCCCATCATTTTAACAAGGTGCTGAGAGATAGAGAGTCCTAGGCCTGAACCACCAAACTCACGCGTAATTGAACCATCGGCCTGGCTAAATGCTTTAAATAAGTTGGGGAGTTTATCTTCTTCAATCCCAATACCGCTGTCATCAACACTAAATTTTAAAATAATGGTGTTCGGCGATTTTTGGACCACACCGCAGCGTAATTCAACATAACCTTGTGCTGTAAATTTAATGGCGTTTGAAACTATATTAGTTAATACCTGATTCAAGCGTAAGCCATCGCCAATAACCCTTAATGGTGTTGTCGGAGAGTCTAATACAAACTCTAATCCCTTTTTCTGCGCCGCAATAATATTGACATTGATAACGGCGTCTAAGACATCTTCTAAATTAAAGGGCACATGTTCAAGCTCGAGCTTACCCGCTTCTATTTTAGAAAAGTCTAAAATATCATTAATAATGAGCAACAATGAATTAGAAGAGTTAAAAGCTTTATTTAAATAATCATGTTGCTGATTATCTAATTCAGTACGTAATGCAAGTTGGATCATGCCCATAATGCCATTCATGGGCGTTCTGATTTCATGACTCATGTTGGCTAAAAACTCACTCTTATATCGATTAGCCATTTCTGCATCTTGCTTAGCTTCTAATATTTCTTGTTCATGTTCTTTGCGCTTGGTGATATTTTTATGGGTACCTAATATCCTCGTTGGCTTATTTTCATCATCATATTCAACTACGCTCCCACGGGCCAATATCCATTCATATTGTCCGTTAAAACCAACCATTCTAAATTCATGTTCATATGACTCGGACGGGTTATTTAAATGGTCATTAAGCTTTTGATGAACACAAGCCCAATCATCGGTATGCACCAATCGTCTAAATCCTTGCCAACTGGGTACAACTTCAGTGGGCTGATAACCCAACATGGTGAAGTAAGCAGAATTACAATGGAGCTCGTCGGTATTAATATGCCAATCCCATAAGCCTTCTTCTACGGCATCCATCGCTAATGCATAACGCTCTTCACTGTGCCGTAAGTTTTTAACGGCTTCATGCTCTTTGGTAATGTCACGCGCTATGCCAATCAATCCTAAAAGCTCACCATCCATATCGGTATAGGGGGTTTTTAACGTCTCCAGTAATTTATGTTGATCATTGATTGTCACATCTTGCTGAATAGTCACTGTGTGACGTGAATCAACGACCTTATGATCATTAAATTGTAATTTTTTAGCTAATTCTGCATTTAAAAAATCTTCACTGTACTTACCAATAACCTCAGACTCACTCGCTCCAAATAATTCTTGTGCCGCTTTATTACACCCTAAGTATTGTCCCTGGGTATTTTTATAAAAAATAACATCCGGAATTGAATCAATCAATGACCGTAGCAGCGCATATTCATGCTCTCGTTGTTTCGTTGTCTTTCGTAAACTTTCTGTTCGCTGGGCCACTTGAATATCAAGTTGACGATTATCCTCAGCCAATTGCTGGGTATAAGATTTATTTTCACTAAACGTTTTGCTAATAAGTGAGAAAAACGGAAGCCAAGCACCGCTCATATTTGCAGGGGCAGGAATGGGCTCTTTTGCACAATCCTCTAAATGCACCATTAAACGTGACGCAGGACCAATGAACGATTGTTTCGCTAACCAGTGAACCACTGATAATAAAATCGATAACGCCAACATAATAGACACAAGACTAACGACAAACTGGCGCCATGAATCAGCAAAAAGATCAGTTTCTTTTTCAAAATAAATTAACTTAAATGGGGCGTTAACCAGCTGTATTGTTTGCACATAATAACCATTAACGAGTTGTCCTTTGGTCATGTCAAATAAACGGTCATTACCTATCGATTGCAAAGCAACGGGCAAGTGCTCATCAATGGGCTCAATATTATTAGCAATTCTGTTTTCAAGAGTCTGGCTATGGGCCATTATCTGATTCTTATTATCCACCAGCATCATGTGACCATTAAGGCCAGACTGGGGCATGAGTTCCTTGCTCAAACTCGATAAGGTAATATCAATAGCTAACGCCCCATAAAAACGATCACTAATATAAAGAGGCACACCGACCGTCGTCATTAGTCCTTTGCCCGCTTTATCAGAATAAACATTGGTCCAATATACTTTGCGCTCGGGATTTTTACTGGGTAAAGCCGATTGATAGGAAGGGCCTTTTAGAGTTTGAGCGTTAAACGCGTAATCATCTCCCGGCCAAGGATAAATACCAATAAAATCATTGGCTGATAAGTAATAGACCCACGCTGCGTCAGGCACCATTTCCATGGCGACAGGAAATGATAAATTCATTTCAAATAACATATCCATTTCACGATAATACTGATTACTGCGCCCTTCCAAATTTCCGGTACCAGAAATCAAACCAATTTCGAACTGAAATTTGTCTTGTAAATCTTCTTGAATATTGGGCACTATTTCAAAAACACTATCGATAGAATTATAAGAGTAATAGTAATAAGACAGCAGCAAATCGATACGCGGAGCTTCAGCCAAACTTAAATGCTTGGTGGCATATTGATTGAGTGACGTAACAGCACGCACGCCTGAATCGAGTAATAATTCGACTTGGTGTTCATGTGATTTTATTTGAGAATATCGTTCAACAACCGCTTCATGACGATTTTTATTTAACACCCAAAGCGACGTAACAATTGCCATCGTTAGTACCGCAAAATAGGTGTATAAAACCGTCTTATTATATTTACTTAACAAATTTGTTTTCAAAATCGGCTCCCACCGTCTAGCAACAACCGCATTTTCAAGGTTATAGTAGTTATTCGAGCAAAGTGCTCAAGATTATAACCCTAATTGAATGTCAATATATGAAGATTTTTTTAGAGTAAACAGTGATGACTGACTACACTTTAGCTATTCGTTAAAATAGTATCAAAATTGCCATGCAATACCCTATTGCATGGGGTAAGATACGCTCCGTTTTTTTGTCTGATAAGAGAGATGCTTTTAATGCCCTATGTTTTGGCTCAACGTTGGATTAGTGATACCGAATCGGATCTCGGCTTAGGTACTGTTGTTGCAGTAGATGTTCGTACCGTCACCATTTTATTTTCCGCTACTGGCGAAAGTCGCCACTTTTCACGTAATGATGCGCCGTTAACGCGCGTTATTTTTAATCCCGGCGATACCATTTTAAGTCACGAGCAATGGTCCTTATTAGTTACCGATATAAAAGAAGATAATGGCTTAATTACCTATATTGGTACACGAACAGACACTGAAGAAAAAGATGTCTCACTGCGTGAAGTCATGCTTTGTCACAATATTCGCTTTAACAAGCCACAAGATCGTATGTTTGCGGGTCAAATCGAGCGCATGAATCACTTTGCACTGCGTTATGATTGCTTAACCGTACGTCATCAAATGGCGCAAAATGAATTATTAGGGTTAGCGGGCACACGTGCCAGTCTCATTCCACATCAATTACATATCGCAAAAGAAGTCGGCTCAAGACATGCTCCTCGCGTTTTGCTGGCCGATGAAGTTGGTTTAGGAAAAACTATCGAAGCTGGAATGATCATAGTGCAGCAAGTGTTGTCTGGCCGTGCTGAACGTGTATTGATTCTCTTACCTGAGACATTGCAACATCAATGGTTAGTTGAAATGCGCCGCCGCTTTAATCTCAATTTTACTATTTTTGATGAAGAGCGCTGCGTGGAAGCGAATATGGATACTGAAAATCCATTTGATACTGAGCAACTCATTATTGCGAGTTTGTCGATGCTGCGTAAAGGCACGCGTTATAAACAAGCTTTAGATGGTGATTGGGACTTACTCGTGGTCGATGAAGCGCACCATTTAGAATGGAATAGCGAAAAACCATCACGTGAATACAGCATTGTTGAAGGGCTTGCGAAAAACACACCGGGTATTTTGTTATTAACTGCGACTCCGGATCAATTAGGTCATGAATCACATTTTGCGCGTTTGCGTTTGCTTGATCCCGATCGTTTTTATGATTACCAAGCTTTCATTGCGGAAGAAGCTGAATATCAACATGTTGCTAATGCGGCGAACGAACTGCTAGAACAAAAAACGTTGTCGCAAGAGACCAAAGACGTGCTAATCACGTTATTAAAAGAACGTGACATAACAGGGTTACTGCAAGCTATTGATGACGATGAAGATTCAAAAGAGCGCGATACTTTACTTAAACTATTGTTAGAGCGCCATGGCACTAGCCGCGTATTAATGCGAAATACTCGCCAGGCAGTCAAAGGGTTTCCCAAACGTATTGTCAATACTTACCCGCTGCCAATGCCAAATCAATATGCGACCTCTATTAAAGTGGCTAAAATGATGGGCAGTAGCAAAAGTGTCAGTGAAGGTGCTCATAAGTCTTTATACCCTGAAGAAATATTCCAAGAATTTGAAGGTAAAGATGCGTCTTGGTGGGCATTTGATCCTCGTATCGACT
>Ga0209292_1005692_pt1 | contig 12592 bp, 9 predicted proteins | sample GOMGulsemesocosm_2_FD_184634 | JGI IMG/M metagenome (GOLD analysis project Ga0209292, IMG submission 184634) | Methane-oxidizing microbial communities from mesocosms in the Gulf of Mexico - GOM9C Gulf of Mexico (SPAdes) (version 2) | ecosystem: Environmental > Aquatic > Marine > Cold seeps...
AATATCACCGTTATCTTGAGGGTAATGTGGCATGGCGGGATGATTGGATAACAGATCTTCTGCAATAGCTTTATTGACCACGGGATTTTTAAAGAAACTACCCGCATTACCTAGCTTGCTTGGGTCAGGGAGTTTTTCACTACGGATCTGACATACCGATTGGTATATCTTTTTAGCCGTTATTTGTTCATCGCTTTCCAAGTTGCTTAATGCACCATAACGACTTTGTGGTTGCCATTGCTTGCTTAACTTCAAGGTCACTTGTGTGATCAACACATTTTTGAACGCAAGCGTTTTAAAAATGCTATCGCGATAACCAAACAAACATTGCTCTGCACTTAAAGTATGTAAATCACCACTCTCCAAATCGATATATTCTACCGATTCACAGGCATCTTTAAATTCAGTCCCATAAGCGCCAATATTTTGCACTGGCGCAGCACCAACAACACCCGGAATAAGTGCTAAATTTTCTAAGCCATCAATACCCTTTTCAATGCAATCGGTCACTAATTGGTGCCAGTTTTCACCAGCCCCTACTGTTAATTGGTAGCTCGTTTCTGATTCTATAACCTCAACACCTGATAGTTCTACTTTTAGTACTAACCCTGCAAAGTCTTCACAAAATAAAATATTACTACCACCACCTAAAATAAGAATAGGTTTATTAAGCTGTCGCGCTTTTTTGATATACATTAATAGTTCAGGGAATTGCGTTCGAGACTTCAGGTGAAACAGTTGTTCAGCTTTTGCTTCAATGGCAAAGCTATTAAATGACTTGAGTGAGCAGTTAGTTTCTATCATTATGAGACCTTCGGGAAATAGAATAGTAAGCTTACCATAAGATTAGAGAGAAAATGTTAGATTCAAGTTGCCTGTTTATTGAATTAGAGAGAGTGAAGATTCCGCTGGTAAATCAGTTTTATAAACGCGTTTATAAAAAAGGGATCGCGGGTAAAAATGAGGCTGTTTTCATTCTAAAAAATGAGTTGCAGATTATTTGTAGCGCCAAGCTTAAGAGCATTGAAACAGATGTAGTGCTGACAGGTGTGGCTTGTGATCCCGCTTTTCAGTCTCAAGGTTACGCCTCTTTATTAATTAAAAAACTATTAACAAAAAGAGACCAACCAGTATATTGCTTTCCCTACTCACACCTTAAAGGCTTTTATATACGCCTTGGTTTTGTACTCATTTCATTAGAAGAAGCGCCCGAAGCGATTCAACATCGCTTTGAGCGTTATCAGCAACATCGAAATCTCTTATTGATGGTCTACAAACAGCACCAGTAATGCTTCATAACCCGCTTCTGCCATCTCTTCAATGGGGATAAAACGCAGTGAAGCTGAGTTAATGCAGTAACGCAACCCGCCAGTTTCTTTAGGACCATCTTCAAACACATGCCCGAGGTGAGAATCAGCATTGCTACTGCGTACTTCTGTGCGAGTTGCAAATAACTGGTTATCGACTTTTTCGTTGATTAATTCACTTTCTAGAGGTTTCGTGAAGCTTGGCCAACCACAATGTGAATCGTATTTATCAAGTGAACTGAATAACGGTTCACCAGAAACAATATCCACATAAATTCCCTGCTGTTTATTGTCCCAATAAACATTATTAAAAGCAGGCTCTGTTGCCTCTTCTTGCGTCACTGCATATTGTAACTCTGTGAGCTGTTCACGTAATATTTTCTGCTCGGGTTTATTATAATTGGCCACTTTTTTTCCCTAGTTCACTTATGAATACTTTATGAGTATCACATTAAAATAGCGTTAATGGCAACGACTGCCGTCAATATCACTAATAACACCTTGACGGTTTTAGTAAAAAGCGTAATTATTAGTTTAATTAAAAAATTCGAGATTAATTGATGACAATTATTTTTACCCTCTTGCCTACATTCCTGCTGATGCTCATTACATCCGGGTGGCGAGTGTCTGAATAATTTCAATTAACACTTTCAAAACCCGCACGCTCTGCGGGTTTTTTTATACCCGCGACGAAATAAATAACAAAGAGGGATTCCTATGTCAGATCAAGTAATAATTTTCGATACAACCTTACGTGACGGTGAGCAAGCACTGAGCGCGAGCCTTACTGTAAAAGAAAAGCTTCAGATCGCATTTGCCCTCGAACGCTTAGGTGTGGATGTAATGGAAGTGGGCTTCCCTATTTCATCTCCTGGTGATTTTGAATCGGTGCAAACCATCGCTCAAGAGATTAAAAACAGCCGTGTTTGTGCGCTTTCGCGTGCATTACCTAAAGATATCGATGCTGCTGCGCAAGCCATGAAAGTCGCAGAGGCATTTCGTATTCATACATTTATCTCCACTTCTACTATTCACGTTGAAAATAAGTTAAAGCGTAGTTTTGATGATGTATTAGAAATGGCCGTAAACGCCGTTAAATATGCACGTAACTTAACTGATGATGTTGAGTTTTCCTGTGAAGATGCAGGCCGTACTCCCATTGATAACCTGTGCCGTATGGTTGAAGAGGCGATTAAAGCGGGCGCACGCACCATTAATATCCCTGATACTGTAGGTTACACCATTCCAAGTGAATTTGGTGGCATTATCAAAACATTGTTTGATCGTGTTCCTAATATTGATCAAGCAGTTATCTCAGTGCATTGTCACGATGATTTAGGCATGTCAGTGGCTAACTCAATCACAGCCGTTGAAAATGGTGCGCGTCAAATCGAATGTACAATGAACGGCATCGGTGAACGAGCTGGTAACTGTTCATTAGAAGAAGTCGCAATGATTTTAACTACTCGCCAAGCTAAAATGGGCTTTACGACTAACATCAAACCGGTTGAGATTTCACGTACCAGTCAGTTAGTTAGCCAACTTTGCAATATGCCAATTCAATCTAATAAAGCGATTGTGGGGGCAAATGCCTTTTCTCACTCTTCAGGCATTCACCAAGATGGTGTTTTAAAATCTCAAAATACCTATGAAATTATGACTCCTGAAAGTGTCGGCCTATTAACTAACAAGTTGAACTTAACATCTCGCTCTGGTCGACACGTTATTCAGCATCGCATGCAAGAACTAGGTTACCGCGATGAAGATTATAATATGGAAGAGTTATACGCGAGCTTCCTTGAACTTGCTGATAAAAAAGGACAAGTCTTTGATTACGATTTAGAAGCGCTTATGTTCTTCAATCAAGTTCATAGCGAGCCTGAGTTCTATAAACTCAATAATATTAGTGTGCTTTCTGGCTCTGGTTTAGTTGCAACGGCAACGGTTACCATGCAAATTGGCGATCAAGATAAAATAGTTGAAGCAGCGACGGGTAATGGTCCAATTGATGCTGCTTACAAATGTTTATTACGTGTTTCTGGACTTGAGATTACAATGGAGTCGTACAACATCAGCGGTAAGGGGGAGGGTAAAGATGCACTTGGCCAGGTAGATATTGTTGCCTCTTATAAAGGGCAAAAGTTTCATGGCATCGGTTTATCAACGGATATTATTGAGTCTTCAGCGTTAGCGTTAGTGCATGTGATGAATCACATTCATCTTGCTAAAGAAGTTGAGCAGCAAAAGAAACAGCGTTTACAGACTGAACAGGTTTAGTAGATAACTAAAAGTTAATTATTTAAAGGCAACCAATAGGTTGCCTTTTCCATTTTTAGAGTAGAGAAAGATAATGAAAATCATTGTGATCCCAGTAACACCTTATGAGCAAAACTGTAGTTTAATTATTTGTGAAGAAACTAAAAAAGCCGCTATTGTGGACCCCGGTGGCAATGTAGAACGTATTTTAGCGATGGTTAAAAAACACCATGTAACCGTAGATAAAGTATTGTTAACCCACGGTCATTTAGATCATGTAGGTGGTACAGAAGCAGTAGCTAATGCTTTGAATGTGCCAGTTATTGGCCCAGAAAAAGAAGATTTGTTTTGGCTTGAACAGCTAGAGGCCCAAAGCCAGCGATTTGGTTTCCCTCCCCATACAAGCTTTACACCTACAGCATGGCTTGAAGAGAACGAGATTGTAGAAGTAGGCAATATCAAATTGAAGGTATTACACATCCCAGGCCATACTCCAGGTCATGTGGCACTGCTTGATGAAGCTAGCTTGCAAATAATCGTGGGTGATATTCTATTTAATGGTGGTATTGGTCGTTCTGACTTCCCACGCGGTGATCAGTTTCAATTAGTGAGTGGTATTAAGAAAAAACTATTAACGCTTGCGCCTGAAACTATCGTTTATCCTGGACATGGCCCTACAACAACGATTGGCCGTGAAAAAGTAAGCAATCCTTTTTTACGTTAGAAAATAGAGAGTGCTCTCTATAAGGGGATCACTCTTCCATTGACGATTAACTCTCCCTGCTGAAAGCTTGTTTTTAAATTGAGCGTTGCTGCGTTTTTCTCTAAGAAACCTGTCATCACCCCCATTTGTAGCGACTCAGCGATAGCAGGTTCATCTAATAAGCTCAGCGGCAATACTAGACTTGCATCTCCACTCATGTAATCAAATAGCATATAGGGATTGATAAGAATATCCGTCAGTACCACACCTCGCTCTAACGTAAGGTCTAATTTACCATTAACGTCACCCCAAGGGGTTGTTGAACTTAACTGAAAAAGCTGTAAATGTGCACCATGTTTGACCAGCTCATCCAGTGCATTTTCAATCTCTTGAGTATTATCACTTCCGCCATTTAGCAACTCAAATGCCGGCTGATACAGCCCCGTTAATACTAATTTAATGCGGTTATCCGTGAAACTTTGTTTATTGCTGGTATTGAATTGATAGTTATCGACAACTAACTCATTACTGCTATCAATGGTTTCCTTTTGACTTCCTGGCTGACTGTGACCTTTCAATGAAACGCCCTCTAGTAAAGAATTTTTCTGGCCCTGCTGAATGGTGATATGAGCTATTTCCAACTGATAATTATAGTCACTTTGTTTGGTTCGCTTAGAAAGGGTTGAGCTAAGTTGCAGTGACTGTAGATCAACCTTCGTTGTATAAGTCGTTGCGCTTAAACCAGCCCAATCAATGTTAAAGTTGCCATTTTTTGTTTTCAAATCTAGCTGATAGTTTACCCTTATAGGTTTAGTGGATAGCGACTCGTTATCACCTTCATAGCGACCAGCAACAATAGTTAACTCCCCCGTAAGTTCTGAAAATAGATTAATTTTCTCCTCTGAGGATATCCACTGCGTTGTAGAAAAATAATTTTCAGCCTTTTTACTTAACGCTTCATCCAACAGCTCAATACGGTTTTTTATTAATGCTTGATAAGGATAATGATGAATAGTAGAGGTAATTATTAATGATAAATCGTCCGCATCATCATCCAAAATCATTAGCTTAGTAATCGCGGTAGAAGAGAAAAAATTACGTTGATATGACTGAAGTTCCATAGAGAATGAGTCGCTACCTTCATTTTCAGCCAATAGCGCTTTAATCTCTTGCTCTGCAATTGTTGCAATGTAATCAGTCATTGATAACCAAGCTATAACAATAACGACGAAAAAAATTGACAATTTTTTCATGAACGCCCCCAAAAAATGATTAAGACTTAAAATGTCACGATATTTCTTCTTATTTCTCTAAAAACATTGTAGATTATATTAGCTACATCACACAAACACGGGTAACTGCCTATTATTTAAGTTATCCGTATATTATTTTTCAGGAGCATTAATGAGTTCACATAAATGGCATTGGTTACACAGCCCAATCACAGGTGGCGTTTTATTAGTTATTGCAGCAACCATTGCACTACTCTGGGCAAATATTTCCCCAGACCATTATCACCATGTTTGGCACAATACACTGTGGGAAGTTTCCACGGGCATGAGCGATAAAATACACAAAATCAACTTACATGCGATTGCTAATGAATTTTTAATGGCGATATTCTTCTTCTTTATCGGTTTAGAGATAAAACGAGAATTATTAGATGGTGAGTTATCCAGCATGCAAAAAGCGGCACTGCCTATTTTTGCAGCATTAGGTGGCGTTATTTTACCCGCCGGCATCTACTGGGCATTTAATACCGGAACAGCTACTGTAAATGGTTGGGGTATCCCAATGGCAACCGATATTGCCTTTGCATTAGGTGTGCTAGCGATTGTGGGCAGTCGTGTACCGGTTACGCTAAAAGTGTTCCTTTCTGCACTCGCTATTGGTGATGACTTAATGGCAGTGATGGTTATTGCCATCTTCTATACTGAACAAATTTTCATGAACGAATTAATGTTTGGCTTAGCTGGTTTAGTTATTTTAGGCATTGCTAATCGTATGGGCGTGCGTAATAACATCTTCTATTATAGTGTGGGTTTATCCATTGTTTGGATCAGTTTCTTAGCATCGGGTGTTCATGCAACGGTAGCAGGTGTTGCTGTAGCCTTTACAATTCCATCTCGTCGTGAAATATCGATGACCAGTTACCTGGACCAAGCTAAAGCCTTGTTAAAAGGATTAGAAACAGAGCGCCATGATGAAGAAGATGTATTAAGCAAACATGCGATTAAATCATTAAAAAAGATTAAATCATTAAGCTATCAAGCCGCTAACCCTTTACAGTTAAAAGAGGATGCTTTACACCCAATAGCGACGTTAATTATCGTGCCTTTTTTTGCACTAGGTAATGCCGGTGTAATTATCGATTCAAGCATGTTACAGCAGCTAACAAACCCTGTCGTACTGGGTATTGCTGCTGGTTTGATTGTTGGTAAACCACTAGGTATCTACCTGTTTACTAAGCTTTTAATTGCTTTAAAATGGGGAGAATTGCCAAAAGGCGTTACTTGGACACATGTTATAGGTGCTGGTTTCTTAGCAGGTATCGGTTTCACTATGTCACTGTTTATTACAGATTTAGCCTTTACCAACCCTGAACACCAAATTATTGCAAAAGTTGCCGTATTTGTTGCGTCCTTAATCTCAGGACTTATCGGTTACATCATTTTAGTACGCGCTAAACCAATAGCAGAGTAAACTAGCTAGCTCTTACTCAAGCCTGTTTCTTAACAGGCTTTTTCTTTACAGGAACACAAAGATGACTAACACAACAGACGAAAAACATTTAAAAAAAATGAAAGCGGTTAAAGAGAAACAAGACCAAAAAATCGCAGCAGCCGATATTGAACGCGGTGTTTCAATTTTATTAGCAGGCCCAGGTAAAGGCAAGAGCAGCTCTGCCTTTGGTATGCTTGCTCGTTCATTAGGTCATGGCCATAAAGTTGCCGTGGTGCAGTTTTTAAAAGGCTCAATGACAACCGGTGAAGAACGCTTTTTTGCTAGCCAAGAAAATGTAGATTGGTTTGCGATGGGGGATGGATTCACTTGGGAAACACAGAACAAAGAGCAAGATATTCGCAGTGCAGAGAAAGCATGGGCTAAAGCACAAGAGTTATTAGCCGATGGTTCTTATAACTTGGTTATTCTTGATGAAATTACCTACATGTTTAAGTATCAGTATCTTGAAATTCAGCCAACGTTAGACGCGTTAAAGAATCGCCCAGATAATATGAACGTGGTATTAACCGGTCGAGGTCCTAAACAAGAGTTAATTGATGCCGTTGATACTTACAGCATGATTTTAAATGAAAAGCATGCATTTAAAGCAGGTGTAAAAGCACAAGCAGGAATAGAGTGGTAGGAAATTGATAGTAGCCAGCTGATAACTACCAGCTGGCTGCTAATAACTATTTAATCCCGCAATGACGTAATAACGCATCAGTATTTGGTTCACGCCCCATAAAGCTTTTAAAGAGTGTCATTGGCGTATCACTACCGCCCTTCTCTAAAATCGCTTCTAAAAACGCCTTACCTGTTTCAGCATTAAAAATTCCGTCTTCTTCAAAACGAGAAAATGCATCAGCCGATAGAACTTCAGCCCATTTATAGCTGTAATAACCTGCAGCATAACCGCCTGCAAAAATATGGCTAAAGCTATGTTGAAAACGATTAAAATTCGGTGGTTTAATCACCGCGACTTTCTCTCTAATTGCAGTTAATACCGACTCAACCTGCCCAGCTTTACCGGCTTCATATTGATGATGCAAAACAAAATCAAACAAGGAAAATTCTAATTGACGTACCATCATTAGTGCACTGTTATAGTTTTTAGCGGCTAACATCTTCTCTAATAGCTCTGCTGGCAAGGTATCACCCGTTTCAACATGACCAGAGATCAGTGCAAGCGCTTCAGGCTCCCAGCACCAGTTTTCTAAAAACTGACTTGGTAACTCAACCGCATCCCACGGTACACCATTAATACCTGAGACAGAAGAAGACTCAATTTTAGTTAACATATGGTGAATACCATGACCAAACTCATGGAACAATGTAACCACTTCATTATGTGTAAACAACGCAGAGCTATTACCAACTGGTTTGTTGAAGTTACAAGTTAAGTAAGCAACAGGAAGTTGTAATGAACCATCCACTTGACGACGACGTACACGACAATCGTTCATCCATGCACCACCACGCTTAAATTCACGCGCATAAAGATCTAGATAAAAACTACCTAAATGACACTCATTTTTGTCGTAGATATGGAAGAAACGCACATCTTTATGCCAAGTATTAAAATCAAACTGTTCTTGAATCACTAAACCAAACAGACGGTCAACAACTGAAAATAGGCCATCCACCACTTTATTCTCAGGGAAGTACGGGCGTAACTCTTCATCTGAAATGGTGTAACGCTGCTGCTTAAGTAACTCAGAATAATAACTTAGATCCCATGCTTGTAGTTGCTCAAGATTATCCATCGAATTGGCAAATGCCAATACTTCATCACGTTCGCCCATCGCTTGCTGGTGTGACTGTTCAGACAAATCAGTTAAAAAATTAATCACTTGATCTGGTGATTCAGCCATCTTTGTCGCGAGGCTATATTCAGCATAGTTATTAAAATCAAGTAACTGAGATATTTCATGACGTAATGCTAATAATTGATCAATGACCTCTGAGTTATCAAATTCACCAGCATTAGGTCCTTGGTCTGAAGCGCGTGTAGAAAATGCAGCATAAACTTCTTCACGTAATGCGCGATTTTTAGCATAGGTCATTACAGGTAGATAACTTGGGAACTCTAACGTTAATAGGTAACCTTGTTTCTCTTTTTCTGTCGCAGCTTGTTTTGCAGCCGCAATTGCACTTTCCGGTAGACCAGCAAGTTCATTTACGTCTGTCACTAATTTGCTCCATGCTAGTGTTGCATCCATGACATTATTACTAAATTGTGACTGTAGTGACGCAAGTTGCTGCTTTATTTCTCCATAGCGTTGTTTTTTATCGTCGCTCAATGCAATACCTGCAAGTTTGAAGTCACGCAATGCATCTGTAATCACTTTTTGCTGTTCAGCTTTTAAGGTATTGAATTCATCTCCTTCTTTAATGCTCAAGTAAGCTTGATATAATCCCTGATGCTGACCAATAAAAGTGCCATATTCAGCAAATAACGGTAAACAGGTATCGTGCGCTTCTCGTAATTCATCATTACTCACAACCGCATTCATATGTGAAACGGGCGACCATAGCTTCCCTAAATGATCATCAGACTCATCTAATATATTAACGAAATTATCCCAGTTAAAAGTACTGTTTTCTGATAATAGTTTCTCAACCAAATCTCTATTTTTCTTAATAGTTTCAGTCACAAGCGGAACGATATGCTCAACCTGAATATCGCTAAAAAGGGGCAAAGCATCGGTTTTATTTAATGCACAGTTGTTCGTTTCAGTCATAATCGCACTCTTCTTAAATAGAAAAAATGATAATAAAAAACCTAGCTTACGCTATCATTGAATGAAGTGTAAAAATTTATCCGCTAATAGTTGGCCTTTGCTAACATTTTTTGGTGTATCAAGTAGGGGCAACTGCTGAGTTATGGCAAACTTAACTCTCTATTTCCAAATTCAAGTTTTCTCAGGTTTCGTAAAATGAAAGTAAAAAACGTCTTTTCACTCTTTAAGCCTTTAAAAATAAAAAATAGCCTATCGACGCGGCTACTCTCATATATTTTATTATGCAGTACAGCATTAGCCATTGTGATCACCCTTATTCAATTAATGTGGGACTTTCAACAGGATGTAGGCAAGATTGAAGCAAGTATTAACCAAATAGAATCCAGCTTCTTACAACCCATGGCGGCCAGTTTATGGAACCTTGATGAAGAGCAGATTCAAATTCAAATAGAGGGGATTATGAACCTCTCGGATATGCAGTACGTTTTAATCCATGAAGTATTGGGCAACTCAGAAGTGCCATTAGTTGAACAAGGGACACTTAAAGAGAAGTTTGATATCAGCAAGAAATTTGATTTAACCTACCAAGGTGAAATAGTAGGCACGTTGTTTGTTGCGGCTTCGCTTGAGAAAGTTTATGACCGCCTCATTGAAAAATCACTGCTTATTTTAGTCAGTCAAACCATTAAAACGATGGTTGTTTCAATCTGTATTTTGCTGATTATCTATTACATGGTGATTCGCCATATTAATAAAATAGCCCTTTATACACGCAACATTAAACTCAGTAGCCATAACAAAGATCTTGTTCTAGAGGGCCGTAGCCACCATATTTCCAGCTCAAGCGATGAATTAGATGAACTTGTTTACCTGCTTAATAAGATGCAAAAACGTATTGTTGCGGAGTTAACTGATAAAGAAATAGCTATCGAAGAGTTACAACAGGAGCGGGATTTCTCCGGCACCATTATCAACTCGTCAAGCACGGTTATCTGTTGCTTAGATAGAGATTTTAGAATTTCAACGATTAACCCAGCAGCAGTGATCCTAACGGGTTACAGCCAAGAAGAACTCAATAAAAAGAATTGGTTAGATATATTCGTATTAGCTGATCGCCGTGAGGAGTTACTCGGCAAGTTAGCTCAAAATGAATCAATTCAAAGTATTGAGATTGAGATGCACGACCAAATGGGTGAGATAAATACACTGCTTTGGACTTTCTCCGCTTTTTACGATGGCATGAAAATTAAATATCTCATTGGTTTTGGTCATGATATTACCTCACAAAAACAGGTTGAATTAGAGATAACGCAACTTAATGATCAACTTGAAGAGAAAGTAAATACACGTACCGCTGCACTAACAGACAGTAATCAACAGATAACACAGACACTTGAGCAACTAAAACGTACTCAGCAAACATTGGTTGAATCAGAAAAAATGGCCTCATTAGGTGGACTTGTTGCTGGTGTTGCACATGAGATAAACACACCTATCGGCATCAGTGTTACCGCAGCCTCATTCTTACAGGAAGAGATAAACCATTTAAGCGAGAAACTCTCTAGCAATACACTTTCACGTAGTTATGTTGAGGAGTTAATTGACCGCTTAGGTGAGTCAGGTCGTTTGTTAAATAGTAATTTAAAACGAGCGGCCGATTTAATCAGTAGCTTTAAACAGGTTGCTGTAGACCAGTCGAGTGAAGCTTGTTATTCCTTTAAACTTGAAGAAAATGTTAACCAAGTAATCACCTCGCTCAAACACAAACTCAAACAAGCACGTTGTAATGTATTTATTGATTGCCCAGAAGAGTTATCTATCTACAGTTTCCCGGGTAGCTTTGTACAAATCTATTCGAATCTTATTCTTAACTCGTTAATTCATGGCTTTGATGATTGGGATGGAAAACGTGAAATTTACATCGATATCGAACTACAGGAAAACACGTTAAATATTGATTACCGCGATACCGGTAGAGGCATACCCGATGATATTGCCGAGCGTATATTCGACCCATTTGTAACGTCAAAACGTGGCTCTGGTGGCAGTGGTTTAGGGACACATATTGTATACAACATTGTTAACCAGTTATTCAAAGGTGATATTCAATATGTACTAGCAGAGCAGGGAGCTCACTTTAAGATGGCGATTCCTTACAAAGAGACCATGGATTCATAACAGAGAAAACTTCTGGTGATACATAGCCCTTTTCTAGCTAGTAGGCGCACTTTATGGCTCATGTGAGCCTTTAGCTAAATGAGCAGATCAGCAAAGAATACTTCATGTAAAACAGTAGCACTGTTTATCACAGCATTATAAATAACCTGACTTATGGATAAGTAACGCTTCCCAATACTGTTGCTTTTCTCCTATCTTCGTTAAATTGACTCAGAATAACCAGCGATTCATCCCTCCAGCTAGGCTTAATCATCACAAAAATTTACCATAGGCTATTAATAGCTATATTGTATAATATTAATATCCAGTAAAGCTTCATTAAACAGACCTCAGGTTAGATGCTACTTTTTCTATGCTTTACCCCTCATACATAACAGGCTACATAAATCAGATGTTAACATCGAGACTAAGACTCACAACCTCCGTACAAATGCTCTCATACTCCTAAGGGCATAAAAAAACCGATGCTGTAAGCATCGGTTTTTATCTATATATCAATTAACAATTTACTCATTATTGACATTAACTTTGGTTAACTGCATCTCCACCAGTACCAGTACCTGTACCTGTTGCTGGCGTTGGTGTCACTGCTGGCGTTGGTGTCACTGCTGGCGTTGGTGTCACTGCTGGCGTTGGTGTCGCTACTGGCGTTGGTGTCGCTACTGGCGTTGGTGTCGCTGCTG
>Ga0209292_1005698_pt1 | contig 12584 bp, 8 predicted proteins | sample GOMGulsemesocosm_2_FD_184634 | JGI IMG/M metagenome (GOLD analysis project Ga0209292, IMG submission 184634) | Methane-oxidizing microbial communities from mesocosms in the Gulf of Mexico - GOM9C Gulf of Mexico (SPAdes) (version 2) | ecosystem: Environmental > Aquatic > Marine > Cold seeps...
AAAAGCCAACCAGCTTTTCAATAGTAGCGTTAAAAACGTTACGACGGCGAAGACCACCGGAATCAACCAGCATTAATCCCACAACAACGAACAGCGCTCCAACCGTGCCGGAGGCATAAAGTAAGTTTTGCAAAAGCTGGCCATTGGTGACCTGCTCAGCAAAGATTGCGACTTCAGACATAAAAACAACCCATATAATTATTAGTAATATTTATTCGTCCTGAATTTTTTGCTGCAAATGGTTTCCCCCTCCATTTCAGCAATGCCGAAATTTATGCGTTAGCGGCCAGTAAATCTATTGCCATATGTATTTACCTCCAAAGAGGTATTAAGGGTATTCGCTATACTTTAGTTATGACTACCCATCAGCTCTAAGCCGCTATACCACAAGGGTATAAGAGGTTAAATCAGGCAAACCTTACGAAAATATTCTGAAACAATCAGACATAAAAAAGGGCCAGATAATGGCCCTTTATGATCACTCTAAACAAATTATCTGTTTGTGTTAGCTTTTTCTTAAACCCGCAGTCTTATCGACGCCAGGTTTATAGACCAACACATCTTCCATAATTAGATAAGGCAGGTCACAGGCGTAAAACATGTTCAACGCATCGTAGGGCGAACACACAACGGCTTCGCCACGTCGGTTCAAGGAAGTATTAAGCGTTACGCCATTACCCGTAATTTTTTCCAATGCCTTAAGTAATGCGTAATATCGCGGATGCACGCTCTCCTTCACAACCTGCGCACGTGCGGTACCATCTTCGTGAACCACTTCAGGCACACGCGTTTTCCACTCTTCATTCACATCAAACGTAAAGGTCATAAACGGTGACGGGTGATCCGTTTTAAGCATTTGAGGTGCCACGGTATCAAGCATACTCGGGCAGAATGGGCGCCAGCGTTCACGGAACTTAATCTGTTCGTTAATACGGTTAGCAACACCTTCCGCACTTGGACAACCCAGAATACTACGACCACCCAAGGCGCGCGGCCCAAATTCCATACGGCCCTGGAACCAGGCAACCGGATGACCTTCATCCATAATCGCGGCGATACGCTCAGGTACATTGTCGATAACTTCATAATCAACATCGTCGGCGAACTGCTTGCAGGCCAGAATCACTTCATCATTCGTATAGGATGGACCGAGATAAACGTGCTCCATCTCTTCGACGGGTACACCACGTTCTTCAGAAACAAACGACGCTGCACCAATCGCAGTACCAGAATCACCGGAAGCCGGTTGTACCCACAGCTCCTTAACATAAGGCAAGGCAATAAGACGCTGATTGAGTTTCACGTTCAGCGCACCGCCACCGGAAAAGGTCAGCTTGCCGGTTTCCTTAAGAATATCGCCAAGATAGTGATCCACAAGCTTCAGCACCACTTCTTCATAAAGTGCCTGAATGCTGGCGGCATAATCGATATAAGGCTCATCAGCCACATCACCGATACGACGTGGACCAAGCCAATCGATCAGCGCTTTACTGAAATAAAAGCCCTTACCGTCTTCTTTATGACGGCGTACACCAACGGTATTTACCAATTTGTTATTTACAGTGAAGTTCTTGCCATCAAAATCGATAATACGAGACAAATCATGTTTGGTTGGATCACCGTAAGGTGCCATGCCCATGACCTTGTATTCACCATCGAGCATTTCAAAGCCCAGGTATTCCGTGATCGCACCGTAAAGGCCACCCAATGAATCAGGGTCATAAAATTCTTTAATCTTGTGAATCTTGCCGTTTTCACCGTAACCAAAGAAGGTGGTGGCGTATTCACCTTTACCATCGACACCAAGAATCGCCGTTTTTTCCTTAAAACCACTGCAATGATAAGCACTACTGGCGTGAGCCAAGTGATGCTCTACAGGTTCAAAGGAAGTCTTTTTAAAATCAATACCCAGCTGGTTACACAGCTCTTTGATACGACCGGCATAACGACGGTAACGGCGGTTACCATTGAAAATCGCATCCAGCGCACGATCCGGCGCGTACCAATAACGTTTGGCAAAATGCCAGCGCGCAGGTGAAGTGATACTGATGGGTGCAAAAGGAACGGCAACCACGTCAATATCTTCAGGTTTGATGCCCGCCTGTTTCAGGCAAAATTTAGCCGATTCGTAGGGCATTTTATTCTTGGCGTGTTTGTCACGGATCAGTCGCTCCTCTTCCACCGCGGCAACCAGTTTTCCATCAATATAAAGCGCCGCAGAGGGGTCGTGAGTTAGTGCACCGGACAAGCCCAGAATAATCATATAAAAACCTTCTTATTGTTCTTAATTCGCGATCAAAAATCAGCGCAAGTATATACGATTCAGGCCTCTATGCAGAACAGATTTCACGAATGAGGTTCTAATTGACTAGCACTTGACCCGGATTATTGTTTTTCCGGACAAACCTGCCAGAATGCCCAACAAACCAGAGCTGAGACCCGCCTGATGGCCGACGATAAATCATCCTGCTGCAGCAAAGAAAGCCAACCGAGCAATTGCAGTAGCGAAAAAAAGGTAGAACCCAGCTGTTGTAGCCGCAAGCAGCCGGTCGAGCCCAGCTGTTGCGGCGATCAAAAAGCGGTTGAGAAAAAGATTCAACCCAGTTGTTGCGACGACACCAAGAAGGTTGATTACCTGCTGTGGTCAACCTCAATCATTATTAGCCTGCTCTACGGCCTGCATCTACTATTGCCCGAAACCGTAGCCTCGGTGCCTTATCTCAACAAAGCCTCTCATTCTGTTTTCGAGCTGATGAACATCCTATGGTGGGGGATTTTACTTGGCATGCTGATGGTCGGCATTCTCAGTCACATTCCACGCGAATTTGTCATTTCTCTGATGGGTAAAGGCGGCACACTATCCGGCTTAATACGCGCAACGCTGGCGGGTGTATTACTGGATTTGTGCAGTCACGGCATTCTCATGGTTGGTGCCAAGCTCTATGAACGAGGCGTAAGTGCCGGTCAGGTGATAGCGTTTCTTATCGCCAGCCCGTGGAACTCATTTTCACTGACCATTATTCTAATTGCCCTGATTGGCTTTAAATGGACACTGGCCTTCATCGCGCTGTCCATGCTAGTAGCGCTCATTACCGGCTTCATCTTTGACAAACTAGTCGCCAGCGAACGCTTACCCGCCAACCCTAATCAATGTGATGTTCCCGAAGATTTCCGCTTTTGGCCACAGGCAAAAATACGTTTCAGCGGGCTAAAAATAGATGGGGACTTTATAAAATCCATTGCCAATCACGCCATCAGTGACTCAAAGATGGTGCTGCGCTGGATTTTTCTGGGTGTATTGTTAGCGGCGTTATTGCGTGCCTTTATCAGCCCAGACGCTTTCGAGGCCTACTTTGGCCCGACGCTCATGGGATTAGGCTTAACCGTATTGGTAGCAACTATTTTAGAAGTTTGCTCCGAGGGTTCCGCGCCGATTGCTGCTGACCTGATGACCCGAGCGGGATCACCCGGCAACAGCTTTGCCTTTTTGATGAGCGGCGTGGCGACCGATTACACCGAAGTGATGGTACTTAAGCAAACCACGGCCTCCTGGAAAATCGCACTCGCCCTGCCCTTGATCAGCGTACCGCAGATTGTGTTGATTGCCTGGTTGATGAATCAGGCTATCTAGCAGGCTGTTGAAAATCAATCGGTTTTAATCACTGCCATTTTGATCTGCACCATATCGTGCATGGTGTAACCAATACCACCAATGCCATAACCCGATGCACGACGCCCAGCAAAGGGCATCCAATCAACACGAAATGCGGTGTGATCATTGACCATCACAGCTGTAGCATCCAAACGTTTAACTGTGTCCATCGCAATGTTCAGATCATTCGTATAAACAGCCGCCTGAAACGCCACATCTAGACTATTTGCCTGTTCAATGGCCTTCATTCTGTCAGTGTAGGAATACACACACACCACCGGACCAAACACTTCCATAGTAGAAACCTTCGCCTCACTCGGTGGATTCAATAGCACCGTTGGCGCATAGGTACTATCACTGAACCGCTTGCCACCCGTAATTAACTCAGCACCCGCTGCTACGGCCTCCTCAACCCACTGTTCAACGCGATCAACTTCACCGTTATTAATTAACGGCCCTACCTCTGTGTCCTCTTTAGTAGCATCACCAACAACTAATTCGTCAGCGGCAGCTGCCAATTGCTCAGCTAATTCACGGGCCAGCGTATGATGCGCATAAACCCGCTGCACCGACACGCAAACCTGCCCTGCATGATAAAACCCACCCTTTAACAGTGAGGGAATTACCGAGCCTAAATCGACTTGATCATCAACAATTACCGGCGCCACTCCACCGTGCTCCAGTGCACAACGCACACCGGGAGCCAGTTTACTGCGCAGGAACCAACCAACGCGACCAGAGCCAATAAAGGTGAAAAAGTTAATTCGTGCATCAGTGACTAATTTTTCCGCGATTTCATTATCGCAGACACAGACCTGGCACCAATCAGCAGGCAAGCCGGCCTGATGTACCAGCTCGACCAGTCGAAGACAGTTCAGTGGTGTCGCCGATGCAGGTTTAACAATCACCGGGCAGCCAACTGCAATAGCTGGTACCACCTGATGCACAATCAAATTCAGAGGATGATTAAAGGCACTCACTGCCAGCACCACACCAATCGGTTCATAAGTAGTGAAGGCTGTACGATCCTGCGCAGCAAGAGTATGCCCCATTGGCACCTCTGCACCACTCATCACATGGGATAAGTCCTTGGCCGCCAGACGAATACCATCTACTGCGCGTGCCACTTCGATACGCGCATCCATCAACGGCTTACCACCCTCTTTGGCGATCAACATCGCAAAGCTGTCTGCTTCTGCCTCAACCAATCCCGCCAGACGTTTTAAAATCGCTGTGCGTTCGTGGTGCTCTAACCAACCATCGCGATTTTTATAGAGGGCCTGCGCGGCGTTCAACATCGCCTCTGCATCATCAGCACTACTTGTACGAATAGTTTGAATTAACTCACCATCAAAGGGCGATGTTACGGCCAAAGTCGTCATTTGATTTTCCTTATATACCCATTATTGCGGTTTGGAATAAAAAGTATCCGATCAATGTTCAGTCTAGGTCAGACACCTCGCAATACAAGCCAAGGATAAAGACTCTTAATTTACGAAACCTGTATCTAGAAAAAGGAATAAAAAAGTAGCAATGGATCCACGTGCATTTTTAAACCCATTAATAAGAGGTCATGCAAATGGTAGTAGCAATAATGAATTTAATTACTTCCCCACAAAATCTAACCCTTACGGATATAAAGATTCCCATCTCAGGAAAGAGCATAGAGGGAATCAAGCTGCACGCATTCATTCATTCTAAACAGAGGGTTGGGAGCTTGTCGCTGCAGAATTTGAGTAAAACAGCTCACGGGGCCAAAACCCTGCAGCGGTATTCGACTCCAAAAAAAGCCGTGCGCTAGCACGGCACTCCGTATAAAACTGTGTGTTTTATGAGCAAAATGAGAAATTTCACTACTGCCTATCAGGCAAAATCAATCAAGTGTGATATAAAAAGCAGTCAATTGACTTTCGGGCCATAAAATTACCCAAAATTTCTTCGGGTACTAGCTGCAACAAAAAACCCGCCGAAGCGGGTTTTTTGTTGCTATTGAGTGAGTAAGCCGATAATTATGCAGCTTTTTGTTGGCGGCGTCTCAATGCCGCTGCAAAACCGAATAAGCCAATACCCATTAACGGAAGAACAGCAGGTACAGGCGTTGCACAAGGAGGCTGATCTGCAGTACCACAGTTACCAACAACTACACCCGACAGAGTGAAGATAGCGCCCAAGCTTGCATTCCATGCAGCAAAACGTGCTGTTGTGTTTATGTTATTGAGGTCAAACCGATAATCACCCGCTGTTAAACCGGTGAAGGTCAGCGATTGCCACATGACAGGCGCCCACTGAGCGCCAATTACGCTAATTGATGACACTAAAGGCCCCGCAGCATTGGAGTTAGCATAAAAATTATTCACACCATCCACCAAGCCAGCAGGTTTAGAACAACTGATGCCGCCAGAAAAGGTAGCCAATGTTGATGGAAACGGATTACTGTTAGCACCAATCAAATCCAGACCGCCCTCATTGCCGCCAGTACAAGCGTGATAAGAACCAGCCCAGAAAGTGACCGACCCGGGCCCTGAGTTTAAAAACCCGATAGACGTGGTATGAGCAGATGCCAAACCGGAGAACCCTGCCAAACAGAATACTGCCAGTAAATATGAGCATAGTTTAACTTTGATTGACATTTTGTTTCTCCTTGATGGCCAGCAAATAAAAATTTTTTGATTAATCCCTATATGATTCACTCATATATAAGGCATAAACCGGGCCAACACAAAATATATCCGTATATTTCAATGCGTTACACAAACAACAAATTAAAGATAAACTCGCAGTGTAAAAAATATCGACATACCGATGCGGTTTTCACCAATTACACCGGCTTAACTATTTGGCTTCCAAAGTTGATAAAAGCTGTTTCGCGGCGCTTTCTTCTTCAAACCCTGAGTAATCTCGCAAAAGACGGGAGACTTCCTTGCGTGCCTGGTCTTTATTCCCGTTTTCATACAAGGCTTTCGCCAGATGATAGCGTATGTCCGGGTTTGCTGGTGTGCGGGTAGCGGTGGTTTGAATTATTGACAGGGCGTCTTTTTTATCGCCCTTATGCAGCATGATCCACCCGTATGTGTCCGCGATGGCTGAATCCTTAGGGACTAGCTGATAAGCTTTCTGCGCTGCATCCAGACTACGCTCGTCTCCTTCGATCCAATATAGCCACGCTAAGTTATTAAGGGCAGCATGATTTCCGTTTTCCCGTTCAATGACAGTTTCATATTGCTCGATAGCGTCCTTGTTCTGCTTGAGCTGTTGGTAGGTGAAGGCAAGCCTTAAGCGGTTGTTCGTATCGTCAGGAAATTCTACAAGGTATTCTGCTACAGCTTGAATTGCTTTTTGCAGCTGGTTGCTTTGCGAGTACAGATGTCCCAAAGCGTTAACCAGATAACTGGTTTTATTGATCACAAAGGCTCGTTCATAGGCGATAATCGCGTCTTCAGGCTGTTTTTCTGCTAATAGCAGGTCACCCTTTAATCGCTGATTAAGATGGCTGTCAGGGTATAACCCCGAAAATTCCGCAATCGAAGTCTCCGCATCGTCCAGCTGCTTCAATTCGATCAGAACCCCTATTTTAGCGACGAGGGCGGGGATATGGTTGGGAGCTATCCCCAAGACATCATTTATATAGCCCAACACATCCTCGAATTTCCGCTCTGCGCTGGAAATCTGCACCAGTTGCATCCGGTGGCTGATGTCATTCGGCTGAAGTACGATAATTTCCTGCAGATACACGTTAGCTTTTTTATATTCCTCCTGAGCCATATAAACCCTGGCGAGCAAGGATAGGCTAGCAGTATTTTTTTCGCGACCAGTCGAAAACTGGCGGGCTTCGGCGAGTGCTTTGTCGGGCTGATTAGTTTGCAGATAGTAATTAACTAAACCTGTCACCGGTGCAATGGCTTCGGGGTTTCCTTCCTTTGCCTTCAATAGCCAGCGAATCATACTTTGAGGGTTGCCCTCCCGTTCGCTGAGGCGAGCGCTTAAAAGCAGGGTTTTCAGGTGATTGGGGGCTATATCCAAAGCCTTTTGGTAGTTATTTTTTGCGGCTTCGAAGTCATCATTTTGGATATCCAGATCCGCAAGCGCCAAATATCCAGGAATATAATCAGGCTGGGCCTCGTTTGCGGTCTTGTATGCATCCCTAGCGGCGCTTGTTTTGTTTTGCGCCAACATAACCAGGCCTTCCAGGTAATAAAACGCACCGGTTTTCGGGTATTGCTTGATGGCCTTATCAATCGCGGCGACAGCCTTTTCCTGCTGATTAAGGCGCATATAGGAGAGAATGAGCATAACGCTGGTTTGCACCGTGCTACCAGCTTGTTCAACAGCGCCTTCTAGCTGCGTAACCGCCGCGTCAATATCTCCGCCGGCCAGTTTTCCTAAAGCTAGTTGGATGCGTGTACCTTTGATGTCGGGATCTATGGCGAGTGCGCGATTAAGAGCCTCGGTGCCTTTTTCATAGCTTCCTTCCCTCAGGTAGGCTTGACCCAGGACATTCAATAATTGGGCGTCCTGATGGTCCAGGGTCGCATCAATAGGCGCTAACAGTTCAATGGTACTTTTAGCGTCGCCGAGCTCTATATAAGTGGCACCGAGCAGACGAGTGGCGGCAATATGCGACGGCTGGGCGGTAGTGAATTTTTCAAGATAAAATTGAGATTGATCGAAGTTTTTTTGTGAAAAATGTACTGAGCCTAGTACCAGGTAGGTCATCGTATGGTTAGGGGCTACCCGAAGCACCTTCTCTAAGGATACCTGTGCTGCTTTATACTCTTGGGCTTGCAGCTGCAGGCGGGCCAGAATAAAGTTGGCCTGAGGATTATGGGCGTTACTGTTCAGAACAGTCTCAGCATCGCTTCTTGCAGCCGAAATGTCACCGCTGCGAATATTCAGTTCGGATCTGACCAACAGCGCCTGGTCTGAAGCGCTGTCTATGGCCAAGGCCTGATTAGCGACATTCAGCGCAGCATCAAATTGATCCTGAGCCGCCAAAATCCGGGCTTTGGTGGTAAGCACTTCCAGGTTTTCAGGCTCAATCAATAACGCCTTATCCAGCAGACGGAGGGAATCTTCAGCTCGTTCTTCGACCGTCGCTATCTTTACCTGACCGAGTATTGCATAGACGTTATTATGCAATACTAACGCTTGCTTAAAAGCCTCTTTTGCTTCAATGATCTGGTTTTTACCGAGGCGGGCGTTACCTAAAATAGCCAGCAGCTCTGCCTGATTTTCCTGGGTCAAATCGTTAAGATAGTTTCGACTATCCAAGGCCCTATCGAACTGTCCGGAAAGCAGGTAACCTCGTGTCAAAGGCACCAGCCATTCGCGAGAAGAAACCCCTAAGGTACGAGCTTTCTCGAGCTCCTTAATGCCTGCCAAAAAGTCTTTTTCCTGTATATATATCTTCCCGATCAATAGTCGTCCTGCTGCATTACGAGGTTCCTCCTGCAGCAAATTTTTCAATTCAATAATGGCGGAATTGTAATCGTTTTTTTCGAAATATGTCCAAGCGTTAACAAGGTAATCACTCGCTGCTATACAGGCATTGCTGCCCAGAGCAAGCGATAAAACGAGGGTATTAATAAGAGTACAGAGGCGAGACTTCGGTATTTTCTGAAGAGAAACAAACATAACCAGTTCCTTAAGTTATTGTTAGAAGTCGGGAAGCAGACACACCTATCATAGACAAGCTTCAAAAAAATATCATGCATACCGCAACCTAGGAAATACATGCAATAACAATAGTTCCTTTTGGAGCCGTTTTATTGTCGCTCGGATGCCACCTTTTAGATTCAACAGATAAAACATCCCGCTGATTTTTATTCTTCTCGCAGCGCCTCAATGGGATCACGTCGAGAGGCATTGAGTGCTGGCGCAATGCCAGCCAGCAGGCCAATCACTGCCGATAAAACCAATGCGATCATGAGATAACCGACATTAAGCGCCAGTGGCAAACCCGGAACCAGCCATTGCAGTGCTACAACCAGCACTACAACCAGCGACAAACCAGCCAGTCCGCCTATAGTAGCCAGCACCACCGCTTCGCCGAGAAACAACGACAAGATCCGCCCTCGCGTACAGCCTAATGCACATAACAAGCCGATTTCCGACGTTCGCTCACGTAGCGAAATGGTCATGATCGTCAGCACCCCCACGCCACCGATAAACAATGAAATACCACCCAATCCAGCAACAGCCAACGTCAAAATACCGAGAATTTTATCCAGACTCGTCAACATGTCTTCCTGCGTAAACAGCGTAAAGTCTTCACTGCCATGCAGGGCCAGCAGACGCTCGCGGATACGCCGACTCATCTCTGCCGAGGTGGAGCGCTCATTAAACACCACATCAATTTCCATCAGGCTTTCGCGATTAAATAGCTGCATGGCTAAATGGGTGGGTATATAAATCACATCATCTAGATCCAGGCCCAGAAACTGGCCTTTGCTTTCCATCACACCAATGACGCGAAAACGCATTTCACCCACCCGCACCATTGCCCCCAGCGGATTGCGGTGTCCGAACAATTCCTGCTTCATTTTATGTCCGAGCACCGCATAGGCGCGTGGCGATTGCGGATCATCGGGCGGCAGAAAACGCCCCAGTGCCACTTTAAATTTCCAGGCCTTCGATGCTTCGTGACCGGCACCAAAAATCTCACTGTCTCTTGCCAGCTCACCCGCTTCGATACGCCCTGTTCCGCCCATCAACGGCACGACCTGCTCAACATAGGGCAAGTCTCGCAAGCTCTCGGCATTTTCAATGGTCAGTGGTTTTATGGATTTGAGCATACCGGGAATGCCCTGGGTGCTGACCTTGCCCGGTGTGACGGCAATAATACGCGTCCCAAATTGGGTAAAGCTATCAAGCAGGTACAAGCGCAGGCCTTCGCCAACTGAGGTCAACATGGCAACGGCCGCGATACCAATGGCAATACCGATGAGCGTTAGCAGACTGCGGCGGCGATTACCCAGCAGCGCCTTTACAACCCATGTCAGCCAATCGAACCAACTCATTTTATTTCTCGCTTCCGTTGTTACGTTCCGTCACTTTCGCCGGTACAGAGCATTGACAGGCAACAGCTGGCTGGCCCGTTTTGATGGGCCCCAGGCAAACCCAAGCCCGGCAACCAGGGCAATCGACAAGGCGCTGAGGATTGCCCAGGCAGGCGTATAAAACGGCACCTCCGGAAACGCCAGTCTCGCCAGAGCAACAATGCTGAGCCCCAGTGTTAGTCCTATCGCAGCACCAATGACCGTAGTCATCAGAGCTTCCACCAAAAATAGTTGTTGAATATCGACAGTGCGAGCCCCCAGCGCCTTCAGCAGGCCAATCTCCTCAGTACGCTGACTGACGCTAATAAGGGTAATATTCATAATCAGCACCCCCGCCACCACCATGCTGATGGCCGCAATCGCGCCAACGCCGAGTGTCATTGCCCCTAACACATCATCAAAGGTAGAAAGCATGGCATCGGGGCTGATCACCGTCACATCCTCTTCACCCTGATGCAGATCTTTCATCAACGCCGTCACCCGAGTCTTGGCATCATCAATGTCGTAACCGGGGCGGATTTTCATCATCACTCGAAACAGCCCCGGCGAATCAAACAGTCGCTGTGCTGCCGCCACCGACATAATCAAACTGTCGCTCAAATCCATGCCAAAGGCATCACCGCGCCCCTGTAACACACCCACCACCCGGCATCGGTAATCACCGGCTCTGATCCAGCTGCCAATAACTGTGTCGCTGCCAAACAATTCGACCCTGAGCGTCTGTCCAATCAGGCATTGATCCGATGCCCGGTCTACATCAATAACATCCAGATTTCGCCCCTGTGCCAACTTTAATTGACGCACGGTTATCAAGGCATCGGTACTGCCCAGCATCGTGATATTGCGTGAACGCTGCTTGTACGAAACCTCAGCACTACCCATCACCAGCGGTGCCATATCGCCAATCGCAGAAATACGATGACTCAGCTGTTCAACATCCTGCAGGGTAATATCACGCGCCGCAGTACCGGTTAGTGGTGGTAAGCCGCCGGTGGTTTCCTTTTTGCCGGGCAGCATGATCAATACGTCGCTGCCAAGAAAGGCAAATTCACCCAACACATAACGCCGCGCGCCCTCGCCCAGCGCGGTCAAAACAACAATGGAGGCGACGCCTAGTGCCATCGCCAGCAATATCATCACACTGCGAAAGCGGTGTCTGATCAACACCTGCCAACTGAACTGGATAATATCGGCATTTCTAATCATCTTAATCCGTTCCGCGAGTGGAACTGTCCTCAACAATCTGGCCGTCCACCATCACTAAATGGCGCTGCGCACGAGTGCCCAGTTTTGCGTCATGGGTCACCATAAACAACGTGATGCCTTCACGATTCAGTTGCTCAAGTAAAAGCATCACCTCCTCACCGGAATGACTATCGAGGTTACCGGTGGGCTCATCTGCCAGCAAAATAGTGGGTTTACGCACGATAGCGCGGGCAATGGCAACACGCTGTCGTTCACCGCCGGACAGTTGTTTTGGCAAGTGTTCTGCGCGGTGGTCGATAGCCAGCCGCTTCAACACATCATCGGCAAGCTTGCGACGCTCGGTGGCTTTCACACCCGCCAGCATCATCGGCATCTCAATATTCTCACGGGCATTGAGACGAGGGATCAGATGATAGGCCTGAAACACAAAACCAATGTATTGGCTGCGCAGCTCGGCGCGTTCAACCTCGGGCAGCGACGCCGTTTCGGAGTCGGCCAGTCTATAGCTGCCACTGTCCGGGCAATCCAATAGTCCCAGCATATTCAGCAGCGTTGATTTTCCCGAACCCGACGGCCCCATCACCGACAGGTATTCGCCCTGCTGCACCTCAAGGTCGATATGATCCAGCGCATGTACGGCCTGATCACCCAGATAAAAGGTTTTGCAGACA
>Ga0209292_1005700_pt1 | contig 12582 bp, 5 predicted proteins | sample GOMGulsemesocosm_2_FD_184634 | JGI IMG/M metagenome (GOLD analysis project Ga0209292, IMG submission 184634) | Methane-oxidizing microbial communities from mesocosms in the Gulf of Mexico - GOM9C Gulf of Mexico (SPAdes) (version 2) | ecosystem: Environmental > Aquatic > Marine > Cold seeps...
TAAGAAAACAAGAACCTTAAGGCTCGCTCAATCAAGTGAAAAACAAGAGAATTCTCCTTTTAGTCCTGATCATGACGGCAATTGCAATTAGTGCCAGCGGACTAGCGATCACAATGCTCTATCATACTGCGATCGAGCAACAAACCATTAGATTGACGGAAAGTGCGCAGCGTCAGGTACGGTTGCTCAAAACGATGAGTCTTAATGCCCGCTTCAGCGCTGAGAGTTCACCTGGCAAGACTTTTGCTGACTCGGTGCTGCATGATAGAGAAGCCCACGAACTGTTCAAAGGATTTGGCAATACTGGTGTGTTTATTTTGGCTAAACGTGAAGGGAATCAGATAAGCTTCATCTTTAGCCAGTCCCTCCCGGATGCTAGAGTGCCAGCCAACCTTGCCCCCCCTTTGATCGTCCCCCTGACAGGTCCACTGCCAATGCAGCAGGCTCTGGCGGGCAACTCCGGATCTATCATCACTCTCGATTATCGTGACGTAAAGGTGCTGGCTGCCTTCGAGCCTGTTGCTGAATTAAACCTCGGCATCGTCGCTAAAATGGATATGGCCGAGATCCGTAAACCCTTTCTCAATGCCGGTATTTCAGTGGTCTTTGCAACCCTGCTACTGGTGCTTCTAGGCACTTTTTTGGTTCGGCGGATTGGCAACCCCTTGGTCAGACAGCTGGAAGAAAATGAGCAGCGTTTAATAGCAATACTGGATACCGCCGCCGATGGCATCATCACTACGGACGAACAAGGTATCATTAGATGCTTTAACCAGGCTGCCGAGCATATTTTCGGCTATAGCTCCGCGGAGGCTATCGGCAACAATATTGGCATGCTGATTGCCGAGCCCTATCCCTACCCGTTGCCTAACTACGATAACCAAAACAAAAAGCAATTTATCGGTAATGAGAGCGAAGTCACTGGATTACATAAGGATAGCAGCGGGATTCCGCTTGAGATAACGGCCAGCGAAGTGCAGGAAAAAAACGTACGGTTAAGGACCTGTATTGTACGCGATATCACAGAGCGTAAGCAGTCCCTGATGGCCCTACATCAACGCGAAGAAGAGCTGAGACTGATTTTCGAGGAAGCACCAGTTGGGATCTATATCTGCACCCTGAACGGTGATATTTTGCGCGCAAATCATACGTTCTGCTCGTTGCTGGGGTACACAGAGACAGAGCTGCTCGCTAAACATTATACGGATATCATCCATTCCGGTGATTTACGGAAAGTAGAGACTCATTCACGCAAGCTGCTTGTCTGTGATTCGAATAGCATTTCACTGGAGGTCAGCTTCGTTGAAAAACAGGGGCTCAACATCCCGTGCAGGTTACGCGGCAGCGTAATACATGACAAAAATGGAAACCCACTATTGTACGTTGCCCATATTGAAGATCGTTCTGAACAGTTAAAGACTGAACAGCTGGTCAGAGAACATAGTGAACGACTGGCCCATGTAACGCGGCTTAGTAGCATGGGGGAGATGGCCACCAGCATTGCCCATGAAATCAACCAACCACTGAGTGCTATCGCCACGTACGCCGCAGCCTGTCAGCGGCTCATCGATCAGGATCAGCCGGTGCTGAATGAGGTTCCTCTGACCCTGGAAAAAATAAGAACTCAGGCACTACGTGCCGGCGATGTCATTGATAGGCTGCGTAAATTTATCCGTAATCATAAGAGTAGTAGGCAACAACAGGGATGTTATGACCTGATCACCGACGTGATTAGCTTTGCCGAAGTGGACGCCCAATACCACCAGGTAATAATCCATAAAGAACTGGAGCCCGATCTGCCCAGTATCTATATTGACTCCGTGCAAATACAACAGGTCATCATCAACCTGCTGCGCAATGCCATTGATTCAATGGTAACGGTGCCACACCTGACAAACAAAGTGATCAGGTTGCGAGTAAAACGCCAAAGAGATAAGACCATAGAAATAGCAGTGATTGACTGCGGCGCGGGACTTTCTCCAGAGACGGGCGATCAGTTATTCAGCCCATTTTTTACTACTAAGCCTTTAGGATTAGGGATGGGTCTGTCCATCAGCCGTTCTATCATTAATGCCCATGGCGGGCAGCTACAATATACTGCGAACCCGGAAGGAGGCAGCATATTCCTATTCACTCTGCCGATTGACGCAAGGAAATCAAATGCAACACATTAAGCAGACGGTTTTTATCGTTGATGACGACGAAGCGATAAGAGATTCCCTGGGGCTACTGATAAAGTCCGTCGGCTTCGAGCATGAAACCTACCATAATGCTCAGAGTTTTCTGGACAATTACGACGTAGAAAGCTCCGGCTGTCTGCTGCTGGATATCCGCATGCCTGGAATAAGCGGCCTTGAGCTGCAAGCAAAAATGAAAGGAATGAGTTTGGATTTACCGATCATTTTTATTACTGGCCACGGCGATGTAACTATGGCTGTTGAGGCAATGAAAAAAGGTGCTGTTGATTTTTTTCAGAAACCCTTCCGTGATCAGGAGCTTCTGGACCGAATTGGTCAAGTTTTTGAGCAGACACAATGTAAGCAGCAGGAACAGGTTGAGCACCAACAGGCTCTCAGCCGGCTAGAGACCCTCACAACCAGAGAGCATGAGGTTATGACTCTAGTGATCGAGGGTGCTGGAAACAAAACAATCGCGGCAGAGCTGGGCATCAGCCAACGGACGGTTGAACTACACCGGGCTCACGTTATGCAAAAGATGCAAACTAACTCGTTAGCCCAGCTTGTGAAGATGTGCTTTAGTCTTGAGGAATGCAAACAATGCAAGCCGATCCATTAGCGCAACGAGATCAAATGGAGTCCCTCCCTCGTTGAGCTAGCGCTGCATTTTTATTCGGCCAAGCAGGTCAGGAAAATTTCCTCCCTTGCCCCACTCGTAAAATACCAATATACATCCCCCTTCATCTCTATAGGTATTTCTACGGATTGCCATCCTCCCTCTACCCCCTATTTAATAGTCCCCACTTTACATAGTAGTAATAGCCAACATTATTGAATGCTACTTTCTGGCAAATATATCTGCAGTAGGAAGTTTTGGCGTGTATCCCTACAGAGCGCGGGTGGTACAGACAGACTAGCTTTGAAGAATAAGGCAGGGTTCAAGGGATAAGGGATAAGGGATAACAAATTTTGATTCGATCATTTGTATTACCTCGGCGTTGCTCCATTCTATTAATCTTCGGGATTGCTGTCATTCTTGCCATCAATCTCCACCCTGCCGCGCTGCTCAGTAATTTCCTGCATCAACATCCAATATTAGAGCTGCGCCATATTGATGATATTTTTTTAAGCATCATTATTGCTTTTATTGCCCTCATGCTGAATTGGGTATGCCAGCTTAAAAAGTCATATCGTTCCGAATATCAACTTGGAAAATTCCGGGCACTCCATCAAGACCTTTTGGAGAATCTACCCGCCGCAGTTGCAGAATTCGATTCGTCGCAACAAATCAAAATTACTAACCATGCGTTTAATCGACTCAAGCAACAGATCGGAGACACAGCCCTAAAAATTCTGATACAACAACTGTCCGATACGCTGGCAGCGTCCGAAAACACAACAGATGTCGTGTTAAAACAAAACCATCAAAATACCGATAACATAAAAAACTTTTGGGTTGAATGGCATTTACACCAAAGGCCTGACAGCACTTATTTATTATTAGCCCGAGACATTAGCCAACAGCAAGATATCCTGGACAAGTTGGCCATTTCACAGCGAATTCTGGAGAACACCCCTATTGGTGTGATGGTCGTCGATACGAACACCCGCATTGAATATGCCAACCGAGCGTTTGAAAACATTACCGGCTATTCACCCGATGAAGCGCTAGGTCAAAATCCGGCCATTTTACAGTCAGGCAGGCACGGGGCGGAATTTTATGCATCGATGTATGACGGCCTAAATAAAAATGGCTCTTGGCAAGGCGAGATTTGGAACCGAAAGAAAAACGGTGAGATCTACCCAGAATGGCTTTCCCTTACCACCCTGAAGGGTGACGACGATGTGGTCTCCCATTACATTGGCATGTTTTCCGAAATTACGGCACAGGAACATGTCAAAAAACAACTACAGACACTCGCTTACTATGATGGACTCACCTCACTTCCTAACAGAACGCACTTTAACGATGAGTTACATCGCCTGATTAGCAACTCCAGCCATAAAAACCTATGCGTTATTTTTATTGATATGGATGGCTTCAACCGTATCAACGACAGTTTTGGGCATAAAGTGGGAGATCAGTTATTAGCAGCCTTCGCGGATAGGTTAAAACAAAATGTTCGTCATGGGGACATCATTGCTCGTTGGGGTGGAGATGAATTCATCGTCGCTATCGAAGTATCAGATTTCCACCACGGCATTTCGCATTTCTGCAAAAAACAACTCGAAGCTATCGCCCAGCCTTTTTCACTTGACGGGCGTGAATGGAATGTAACCGCAAGTATTGGCGTCAGTGTTTTTGGTGATGACGCAAAGAATGCTGACGAGCTAATTCGCAATGCCGATATGGCCATGAATCAAGCTAAACGGCATGGTAAAAATTGTTATGAGGTTTTTTCTGCCTGGCTTCACGAAGAAATAACAGAAAGTATTGAAATTGAAAACCGTTTGCGAATAGCTATTCGAAAGCAGGAAATAGACGTTCATTTTCAACCACAGATAGATACTGCCAACCACAAAATCCACGGTTTTGAGGCGCTTGCTCGATGGACCGATACGCAACTGGGGAGCGTGCCTCCCTTGAAATTCATCAAGGTTGCAGAAGGTACCGGCCTGATCAGTAAACTAAGCGAATTAATCATCTACAAAGCGTTTGCTCACTTATTACACTGGCATACGATCGATCCTAGCCTTGTTCTATCAGTCAATCTATCCGCGAGCCAGCTACAAGGGGATGAACTTATCCCGTTCCTGAGCAAAACAGTCAAAAATCTCTGCCTCGACCCACAGATGATCAAATTAGAGATCACCGAAGACGTCTTTATGTCCGACATAAATAAGGCTGTTCATACCACCACTCAGCTCAAAAAAATGGGTTTTCAAATATCTCTTGATGATTTTGGCACAGGTTACTCATCGCTAAGCTACCTGCAAGATTTCGATATTGATGAACTGAAAATTGACCGTTCATTTGCTCAAAACATACACGCATCAGAACGCAATAAAGCAATCGTGGCCGCAATCGTGGCAATGTCCGAAATTTTGGGCATCGATTGCATCGTTGAAGGAGTAGAAACGGAGGATCAACTAGTCGATCTACAAAATATGGGCTGTAGTCTTTTTCAAGGTTACCTATTTCATAGGCCGATGCCCGCCAGAGACATAGAAAGTCTACTTATTGCTATGTTCCCACAAAAAGATAAAGTCTTGGCTTAAACGATCTGATGTTACCAATTTAACTTTTTCGGTGGCTAATTCACTTGTACCGTCGTCACTTTCAATGACACCCTTTAAATTAAAGTACAGTATATGAGCAGTCTGGTATGGAACGAAGGCATGAGCGTTGGCATTGAAGCCATTGATAAAGATCATGAGAAAATTTTATCTATCATCTCTCGCATTATCGAAGCAATCGATAACAATCATGCTAGAAGCATTATCGAAGATCTTTTTGATGACCTAGAACGTTTTACTTCGTCACACTTCAAGCGCGAAGAAGATCTAATGCAAGCAACTAATTATGCTGGTTTTGAGCAGCATAAAAAGGGCCATCAAGCTTTCATAGCTCAACTCCCTCAATTTAAAGAACAGTTATTTAATAATAATTCAGACAAATCCGCAGAAGAAATAAGTCAGCGGTTATATGACTGGGTTATTAATCATGTTGTTGGTTCTGATTTAGATTTCGCTCAAGCAAGTTGTAATCCTCAGTCACAGGCAGCACAAAAATCACGCCCTTCATTGTTTGCGAGGACTTCTAGTTGGTTTAGTTATCGAATAAAGCTATCCATGCGAGTATTTTTTATCGCAGTATTACCGATTGCGGGCATGCTGATGCTTAGTTTTATTATCCTCAAAGATAATTACCTGCAATATAAGAATATGCAGTTATTATCTGAATCAATTCATACTGCCGCTCAAGTCAACTCATTAACTCATAGCCTTCAGGTTGAACGAGGGCTCTCGATGGGCTTTGTCAGTTCAAACTACCAACAGTTTTCCCGAGAATTAGCCGAAAGACGAAAAACTACGGATATTGAGATTCAAGCCTTATTATCCCAATTAAACTACCAAGCCAACCTGCCTGGCGGCCAAACTCGATGGCTAAATTTTATTCAAAAAACGAAAGGTGATATCTCTCGTTTGAAAAAATACAGATCTGAACTTGAGTACCCGTCTATTGAAGATTTAGATCAAATGTTTTCCTCATATACTCAGCAAATAGGACGGTTGCTATCAGGGGCCAATGATTTGGTACATCTTGAGATGGATTCTCAATATACTAATGACATCACTACCATCGATACTATTTTGAATCTTAAAGAAATGATGGGGCAGGAAAGAGCGCTCGGTACAATATTATTAGGTGAAGATATACCCAATTCGCATTCATCCCAAGAGATGCTCATTCTACTGGGGCGACAACTTGATGCATTGCGTGTTTTTAATTATTCCGCTACCGATCAGCAAAAGAAAATTTGTGCTGCGTTATGCAATGAATCATCACTTAACGCAGCAGCAACTGAGCTATTTACTGAGCTAATGTCACTGCATAATTCGTCTCAGGCAAGACAGCAGTGGTTTATGACGATGACAGCAAAAATGGACAGTTTCAAATTAATTGCTGATCAGATAATCAACGAATTGGGTATAAAAACGAATCGGAAACTTACAGATTTACGCCTGAAATATCATTCTATTTTGGCGATTCTAAGTAGCATCATACTCCTTAATATCTTGCTGTTTTTCTTTCTCAATCACAGCATTATTACACCTATCCGCCGTATTACTCATGCGTTAATGCAAATAGCATTGGGACAAAAAACTCTTCAGATTTATAGCCGTTTTGCTGACGATGAAATTGGCTCTATGTATAGCGCTTATGAAATGTTACGAAGAAAATTAGTACAAGCTGACCTCTCCAAAAATGTTATTAATTTTCAAAGAAAGTCATTACGCACTCGAAAACAAGAAAGTGATCACTATAAAGAGCTGGCCTCGAAAGATACATTGACCGGCGCCATCAATCGAAGAGAGTTTAATAAAGTTATTGAACAGGAAATTCTCTATGCTCAGCAAGGGGATCATGCGTTATCAATAATGTCTCTTGATATTGATCACTTCAAAAACGTTAATGACACCTATGGGCATGGTGTGGGTGATGTGGCATTAATAAACTTTTATACGATATGCTGTGAAAATGTCAGAGCCTCTGATGCAGTTGCCCGGATTGGCGGAGAAGAATTTGTTATCCTGATGCCAGGAATGGACGTGAAACAAGCGGCAATTTTGGCGGAACGTGTGCGAAAAGCAGTGGAAGAAAAAGAAATCGTGATCGATGATCAGGTTATCACTTTAACGGTTAGTATTGGTGTAGCTCAGTGGAGTCCAAACCAGTTTAATAAAACTGATGAGTTTTTAGCTTTTGCGGATAAAGCATTATATGAATCTAAAAATAGAGGTAGAAATTGTGTTGTTGTAAAGAGCTAAGATCATCTCTTTTAATGCGGCTAAGGCGCTGACATTCTCCCTGTGATTTACGCTTAGAACTAAGAATAGCATTCGATGCTGAAGAGAACCTTATAAGTTAAATGTGCAAAGCGTCAGCATTTGCGCTTATTAGGTGTTAAATTTCAGACAATCAGAGTTTGTTAAAAATTTAAATGTAAACCGACAGTTTGTCCCCTGACATTTAAAAGTTAGACAAAGCATCCTTCTAACACCTTATAGACCGGCGTCCATTTTTTAGGTAAATCACATTAAAAAGTGAGACATTTCAAAAGTAATTATTAGACGAGTTCTTCGTTATCTGCAGAAGGCCTCATCCCTCATTGTAGTGATCAATACGATTGCTACGTCCGTTCTCGAGCTTCGAATGCAAGCCTACGGGTCTTACCCCCAATGTAAAATTTTCATCATGCGGAGTGTCTAAAGTCATGGGGGCTAATCACTATATTGAGTGCGTACCACAAGAATTTCTGGCAGAACTTCGAGAAAACATTCCACAATTCGAGGATCAAAATGGCTATTGGCACCGTCCCGGATTAGATTGACTGCATCTTCGACACTCCACGCTTTTTTGTAGGGGCGTTCAGAAGTAAGAGCATCAAAAACATCAGCAATTGCAACAATGCGTCCTTCAATAGGAATATCGGGGCCCGCAAGCCCGCGTGGGTAACCGCTACCATCCCACTTTTCATGGTGAGTAAGCGCAATAGAGCGAGCCATCTGAATCAAAGCTGAGTCATCACCTTCAAGTAGCGTGGCCCCTATCAATGAATGCCCCTTCATTATCTCCCATTCATCTGGATCCAGTTTGCCTGGTTTGAGCAATATATGGTCCGGAATACCAATTTTTCCAATATCGTGCATTGGGCTGGCATGTAAGATTAAATCGCATTGATCTTGGCTTAAGCCCATAATCTGAGCGATCAGCATGGAGAACTGGCTCATGCGTATGATATGAGATCCTGTTTCGTTATCTCGGTATTCGGCGGCACGACCAAGACGTTGTATGACTTGCAGGCGTGTATGGCGTAACTCCTCAGTACGTTCGCGTACCATCGCATCGAGAACATTTTTTTGGTCATGCATCAGTCGATGAGCCAAGTGCACATCAAGTAAGTTGCGGACGCGGGCTTGTAGCTCTGTTTGGTCAAAAGGCTTGCTGATGAAATCTCTTGCCCCTTCCGTCAGGGCGCGCAATTTATATTCCCGCCCAGTCTGTGCGGTTAGTACTACAATGGGAGGTAATAGCGGATCGTTTAGTTCCTTTAGCTTATTTAGTACGTCAAACCCATCCATATGAGGCATATTGATGTCGAGTAAAATCAGGTCGGGGCGGCACTGTTGATACTGCTTCAACACCTCTCTAGGGTCTTGAATAAGACACAATTTGTTATAGCCCACACTTCGCAGCATTTTATTTAATAACTTCAGGTTAGCCGGCTCATCATCAATAATGAGAATGGAGGCCTCCTCATGGCCCGTGCTCCAATTATTATTCATTTTCATTCCTGCTTTTATTGGGTTCGCATTCCGTCAGGTAATAATCCAATGTGGTAAGAAGCTTCCCCACATCAAGTGGCTTTGTTAGATAGTCGGAAAAACCGGCTTCCTTTCCTTTTGCGATATCTCGAGGCATCGCCGCTGCGCTTACTGCTATCACCGGGATATGTTTTAGTTGCAGGTTTGAGCGGAGCCGAGACAATACCTGATACCCATCCAGCCCAGGCATATTGATATCCAGCAAAATCAGATCAGGCTGGTGTGAGGATGCCAGCTCGAGTCCCAACGCAGGTTCGTGAGCCGTAATCAAGTCGATGTGTTGCCGTTTAGACAGTATCTGGGTTACTAATCTTAGGTTGGCGGGGTTATCTTCTATGTAGAGCACTTGGTGGTTTAAATTTGGAGTAAGGCATGCGTTGCTAACGGCGGCGGAATCATCCGTTGCTGCCGTATTATCCGCCTGTGTAGCTAATAACTCTCGAGGCAATTCCAACCAAAACCGACTGCCGACGCCTTCTTTGCTCTCGACGCCGATATGTCCTTTCATCATCTTTATCAGGCGTTGGGTAATGGCAAGCCCTATACCCGAGCCCTCTATATCACTACCTTCCGCCCCAAGGCGGTTAAAGGGCTGAAATAAATTGTCCAGCTGTTCTCGAGACAGCCCATAACCGGTGTCGGAGACCGTAATACGTAGCGCATCTTCATCAACGGGGGTTAAGTCAATGATCACCGTACCTTTCTCTTGGTTATATTTAATCGCGTTAGATAGCAGGTTAAGTAATATTTGTTTAAATCGGGTACGGTCAGCTTGAACATGGTAGTCGTTCTCGGCCTTCAGATGCAGCGTAATTTCACGCTGCTGGGCGACAGGGGTCAGTAAGGTAATGCATTCCGATAGTAAATCTCCGACCTGGACAGATTCGACCGAGAGCGAGGCGTGACCAGACTCGATCTTTGCCAAATCAAGAATTTCATTGATTAACGTCAGCAAGTGTTGGCCGGCTTTGCTGATTTCATTTACGTTATCCTGTTGGTCACCACTCAGGTCATCGTCGTACTCAAGGAGTTGAGCAAAGCCAAGAATGGCGTTCATGGGCGTGCGAAGTTCATGGCTCATGCTGGAAAGAAATTCCGATTTGGCCAGACTTGCACGTTCAGCAATACTCTTTGCATTTATTAGCTTTTCCTGATTCATTATTTCCTCGGAGTAATCGCGGGCAATATTGAACAGGAACTGCACAGAACCATCAGGTCCAGAAATAGTACCGAAGTTATTGTCGGTCATTAGGCTGGCACCATGGCCGCGCTCAATCGGTAGCAAGCCAGACCAGCCCTTGCCGAGGGTCAGGGCTGTCATAATTTCATCAGTCGGCGCTGAGGACGACTCACTCACAAAAAAGTTTGTAATCGACTGGCCGGTCAGGGCCTCTTTCGTCAGACCATGAAGCTCTTGGTAAGGCTGGTTAAAAAATATCAATTCGCCCTTAGTATCGGCAATGCCAATGGGCTGCTGGGTACTCTCAAAGATCCGCCGGAAAATCATCAGCTCCTGATGCTCCTGCCTACTCTTGGTCTGATCCTGAATAATGATGCTAATTAAGGGCTTGCCGGATTCATCGGGTATTAATGAAAAATTTAACAACAACGCCAAAAGATGTCCGTCTTTATGGTGAAGTTTACTTTCAACAGGTCCTTGCTTGTTTACTATTCTGTGCTGCTCCAGCAGCCTAAGGCCCGATAGATCAGGAAGTTGATGTAACAAACTGTTATGTTTATTCTGTGCATAGAATTCATCTTGGGTATACCCCGTGATGTCCAGTAGGCTCTGGTTAACCTCCAATAGCGTGCCATTGATATCGCACAGCATGATCCCGGCAGGAGATCGGGAAAACAGGTTTCGGAACTTTTTCTCGCTTTTGTGTTTAGCCTGTTCTGCCATTTTTCGGTCGTGAATATCTATCACGATACCAAGCATCTTTAGCGGTTTACCTTGCTCATCCCTAGTAGCATCCCCCCGCTCAAAGACCCAGCGGACCTGCCCATCGGGCCAGATTACCCGGTGTTCGACTCGGTATTCATTGCCCTGTTCTATGCAGTTTTTTATTCCGTTTTCTACCAGTGACCGATCATTGGGGTGGACTGCATTCAGGAAGTTTTCATAGCTGGTTTCCAGCTCCCCCTGCGTATACCCAAAAAGCGGGGCGATGCATTCAGACCAGTACAGTTCGTTTGTCCCTATATTCCATTCCCATGTACCAATGTTGGCGAACTCTTGGCTCAAGCGTAAGCGTTCATCTGATTGCTTAGCCTTCAGTTGAAGCTGTTTGGTCTCTGTAATATCGGTTCGAATAGACACATATTGGTAGGGGCGGCCGTTATTATCTAAAAATGGAACGATGGTTGAAGCCACCCAGTAAAGGTTTCCATCTTTACTGCGATTACAGATTTCCCCTTTCCAGACGTTCCCTGAGGTAATGGTTCTCCAGAGATCACGATAGAGAGCGTCGGGGTGTACCTCTGATTTAAGTAAACGGTGACTATTTCCCAACAGCTCACTTGGCTGATAACCACTGGTCAGGCAAAAAAGATCGTTGCAGTAGGTTATCTTGCCTTTGATATCCGCGATGCTGACAATAGCATGTTGGTTTAGAGCCTCAATTTCTGCATAGTGTAGGAATTGCTCTTTGGATACCTGGGGTTTGTTAACGTGGAAATTAGACGCTTGCTGCACCAAGTTATCTACAGATGCTTGCAGTAGAGAGGCCTGGACAGGCTTGATGAGTAAGCATTCCCATGATAGTGGGCGCAACTTTTGAAGTTTTCCAAGATCATTTTCGGAGGCTAACAGAAGCAGTTGGGTATGTTCTGAGCTTCGCTTTTCATTTATTAAGGCCGTTATTTTGGCGGCCTCTATATCAATCGACTGAAGATCGATTATAAAAACATCTGCAGGAGAAGAGTTCAGCCTATCAAGCGCCTCATTTAAATTAGATGTGACACTTGGCACCTCTCCCTTGGGGCTATTTACTTGGGTATGAGCGCAAATCAGCTCGGGATCTGTCGATAGCAGTAAGATATTGCTAGGTTGCTCTAGTGTGTTTAACGTTTTCTGGGCGCTGCTATACCCGTAACCGTGTTGGTTGTCTGTTTGGCGGGTTAGCGTTTTCAGCGTTGATCGTAAGGCTATCTCCAGGCAGTGAAGATCGGTTGTAATATTCTCGGTAACTTCTGGTTGTGAGGATTTTTCTGCCGTGGTTAGTGAAAGTGCGAGTGCGAGTGCATCTGCGAGTTGAGTGATGGGCACGATTTCAGCCGTCATCGAGATGTCGTGCAAGCGCTTAATAAGGCTCTGCAAACGATGGTTCATTGCTGGCCAGTTTTTTTGAGTGTC
>Ga0209292_1005702_pt1 | contig 12579 bp, 10 predicted proteins | sample GOMGulsemesocosm_2_FD_184634 | JGI IMG/M metagenome (GOLD analysis project Ga0209292, IMG submission 184634) | Methane-oxidizing microbial communities from mesocosms in the Gulf of Mexico - GOM9C Gulf of Mexico (SPAdes) (version 2) | ecosystem: Environmental > Aquatic > Marine > Cold seeps...
ATTTGATGGCGAATGCTTTTGAAATTAAAAGCACTATCAATATTTTTCAAACTGTTTTTTAACTCGAACAAAACGTTGTCTCTTAGATTAATTCTAAAGTTTCTAACTAAACGATAACTAACAGAGTCGATGCTTGCTCTTAACTTCCCTGATTTTTCTAACAAATCCTTCACTTGGTGAAAGCTATTATGCTGTGCTAATACTTGTTTAGTTAATACTGTATTAAGGATGAATTGTTGCCAACGCTGTAAAAAAACAGCCTGATCATCTAGTCCAATTTTAAGAAGTGATTGCTCATCAAACTTGGTTTGAGCAAATAAATTATCTCTAATTTGTTTTGAACGAGCACCCAGCGCATAACCCCCATTACCAAGTTTTTTAACCATATCACCACCAACAACACGGGAGTTAGCTGTCCAGAGCCTATGATTTTCAGGGTTTTTAACACTAGGGTATTCTATTGGCTTCAAATAACCTCGCCACTGATTTTGACCAGATGACCAAGATGTTGGCGTTTCACCAACTATCCCTGTTTTGTTAGGAATTGGCCCCATAATTGTCCAACCAATGTCTCCATGTCTATCAACTACGAGTATGTTTTGAGAAGGAATGCCTGATCGAGCAGCAATATTAAAAGCTTGTGAGACTGTTTTTGCCTGCTCTAATTCAGTAGCGACTAAATTTATAGCTTCTTTATCATGCGCAACCCAGCGATATGCAAGTAACTGGCCTTGATGATTCTTACCAATAACAGGGCCCCAAATGGTTTCAGTGACTATTATTTCTTGCGCTTTTTGTCCTTTGACCGCGATGACTTGTTTGTGAGTAGTAAAGTTTTGATAGCCTGAAGGGGTCAGGTATTGGCTATTATCAGTATTAGTTGTTAGTAAAATAACATCACTATAATCACCGTAGCTGTTGGTAAATCCCCAAGCGATATTGCCATTACTTCCTATTACCATGTTAGGGGTACCGGGCAAGGTGGCACCTGTAACTTTAATGTGTTCTGTGCTGTCTTTTGAATCAACAGCTTTCGAACTGTCTTTTTTGGTATCTGGGTATTCAAAAGAAGCACGAAACCAAGTATTCGGGACACGAATACCTAAGTGCATATCATTGGCTATTACTCCACTACCTGTAGAGCTTAAAGCCCCAGATATAGCCCAACTATTCGAGCCAGGTAAATGATCACCTTGATATTTATTCTCATTATTTTTTGCTAATACTGTATATGCTTTGTAGGTCTTATCGGTATCAATAATGTTGAAGCTAGAGGCCGAAGGCCAAGCATTTGATGGCATAGAAGCTTGAGGATAATGGCTACCATCTATAGCAGCATCCCAGATACTGCCTTTTGGATCTAAAAATGCGTAAACATCACCGGATAATACGGCTTTCATTAAGCCTAGTGTGCGCTCACGTCTACCATCATGATACTGAAGGTCAATGTACATACTGAAAACGGTGAGAATAGAGTCTTCTTCACTCCACTGTACAGGCTCTTGTTGAAGTAAAAGATACTCAAACGGTGATGAATTTAAATACTTTAAACCTTGATTAACACCTCGAGTGTACGCCTTTATCAATTCTAGTTGCTGTAGAGGTAGCTCAGCAACTATGGCTCTTGCTCTGTCTCGAAAGCGATGTCTACGAATTGATTTATCATAATCAAGTGCTAAAGAACCAAATAAACTCGCTAACTCGCCTGCAGAGTTACGCCTAAGTAAATCCATTTGAAAAAATCGTTCTTGTGCATGAACAAAACCCAAGGCTACGGCAATGTCATTTCTGTTTTGCGCTTTAATGGTGGCAATACCTTGTTCATCACGCTCAATAATGGCTGACTTTTTTAAACCAAAAACTGTTTTTTTACCATCAAGAACCGGCAAAGCGCCGTCAACCTTGCTGTAAATCCAAGTTGATGCAGTAGCAATGAGCAATAAGAGGATGAGTAGTAAGCTAGTAAATAGTTTTTTCAATGGTTGCATAGATAAACAAGTAATCAATAATCGATAAAGCAGGGTAACGTAAAATGGGCTTGGAGAATATTTATAGTTTTTATTTTTATCAAAAAGGCGCTTTATTATAAAAAGGTAGGTTAACTGTTTGCACAAACGGTTAAAAATAACTCGATAATTCAGTGCGATATATCAAGGGAGTGATATTGTTATAGTAGTATAAAGTGAGTATCTAGTGGTTGAAAAATACTAACTAAAGCTTAAGGTGTTATTACACTTCTTTTTGATTACTTTACTATCAGCAGATGAAGCTGTGGGTGCGATAATCGCTTTATTGTTAGAGGTGGTAAAGTACGATAAAAATTGATGTAATTTATCGTTAAAAACCATGGCGCTAGTAAAAAAGTCATTGGACTTATTAATTACGCCGATTGCTATATTTGAATTAATATCACTTAAAGCTATAGGGTGAGATAAAATTAAACTGGTTGAAAAACTATTGCTGGTGTTTGAAGACAAAGTATTAGGGATTTTACCCGCAACGTTAATTATATCGTAGCTATTAAAGTTGCTTGTCAGCATATTATTAACGTTCAAATGCTGCACTTTCATGACGGGTTTGGCATTTACCGGAGAAATATTCATCAAAGTTAAGAATGTGATAAAACTAACTAACAGTAATTTAATGGTTCTCATTGCCTATATCCTTTTAGCTATGCCGCATTTGTTTAAGTAGATTTTATGTACTAATTATACTAAATTGTTACAAGTGTTACTTTAAAGGTTGTTTAATCTTTATGCTAGTTACTTGAGATAAGCTGCTTCTTTCACACGGCGGATAGCATAAGCTTCTTAACGGGGTAGTTCAACGTTATATTCCCAATGATAAACCAACGATACTCTTATTATTAGAACGGTACAGTTAACTAAATATTTCAAATTATTTTATTTAGTAACAATATACTCGAATAAGTTATTACAATTATCGTTAAGCGTTATGACTTTGCCGATAAAAAAATGCCGCTATGGTCGACTTCCCATAACGGCGGTTTAATTATTTACCCAGCTCTATTTTTAAACTCGGAGTTTTAGAGGTGTGAGGCTTAGTTAAGTTGACGCTTTTTTTCTAAGCGATACTGATGCAATAATGGCTCTGTATAACCATTAGGTTGCTCTATGCCTGAAAATATTAATGCTGCAGCTGCTTTAAATGCGATACTATTAGTATAATCATTACTCATCGCTTGATAACTGCTATCACTAGCATTTTGCTCATCAACAATACGTGCCATCTTCTCTAAACTGGCTTGCACTTGTGCTGTCGTACAAATGTTATGAGTTAGCCAATTAGCAATGTGTTGGCTAGAAATACGTAATGTAGCTCTATCTTCCATTAAACCGACATTATTTATATCTGGCACTTTAGAACAACCTACGCCGTTGTCTATCCAGCGAACGACGTATCCTAAAATACCCTGGCAGTTATTGTCTAATTCATCATTAACTTCCTGAGAAGTCCAATTAGTATCTTCTGCCAGCGGGATAGTTAAAATATCATCTATTTTGGCTGGGCTGCGCTTGGCAAGTTGCTCCTGTAACCCAAAGACATTCACTCTATGGTAATGAAGAGCATGTAAAGTTGCAGCGGTAGGTGAGGGAACCCATGCAGTGTTTGCACCGGCTTCTACATGGTTTATTTTAGTTGCTAACATGTTCGACATTTGATCCGGAATTGGCCACATACCTTTACCAATTTGTGCTTTCTGGCTAAATCCACATGCCAAGCCAACATCAACATTGTTATCTTCATAAGCGCTTATCCATGGCGTGAGCTTTATGTCCGCTTTTCTTGCCATTGGACCTGCCATCATCGAAGTATGAATCTCATCACCTGTTCTATCTAAAAAGCCAGTATTAATAAACACCACACGATCTTTAGCGGCGAAAATACAGTTTTTCAAATTGACACTAGTACGTCTTTCTTCATCCATTATGCCCATTTTTACGGTGTTTTGAGGTAGCGATAGCGCTGTTTCTACTCGAGAAAATAATGTATTGGCAAAAGCCACTTCTTCAGGGCCATGCATTTTAGGCTTAACGATATAAATTGAACCTTCACTACTATTGCTATATTCGCTATTGCCTTTTAAGTCATGCAAAGCAATTAAGCTGGTGATCATGGCATCAAGAATGCCTTCAGGTATTTCGTTGCCATTTTTATCAATAATGGCATTGTTTGTCATCAAATGACCAACATTACGTACGAACATTAAACTACGACCTTTGAGAGTAATGCTATCGCCACTTAGTGTTTGAACGCTCAAGTCTTTATTCATGGTACGGGTGATAGTCTGACCATTTTTATTGAGGGTTGCAGATAACTGCCCCGTCATTAATCCTAGCCAATTTCTATAGGCAACGACTTTATCTTCACCATCGACAGCAGCTACTGAATCTTCACAATCCATGATGGTTGTTAACGCAGATTCAAGCATGACATCGCTTAAATCTGCAGCATCTTCTTTACCTATAGGACTGTCGTCATTGAATAATAAATGTAGATGTAAACCATTGTGAGTAAACATCATTGAATCGGGTTTATTTATGCTGCCAGTAAAACCAACGAATGCGGCGGGATTTTTTAATGGGCTTTGCTTACCATCAGCCAAACTTACCATCAATTGTTGTTCAGTTAAGTGATAACTAACTGCTTGACTATGATTACCGCTAAGTAGTGGAATAACTTGGTCTAAGTAGTCTTTAGCAAAAGCGATAACCTTCTTACCACGAATCGGGTTATATGCTTTAGTTGGCTCGGCGCCATTGTCATAACTAACTACATCGGTACCGTAAAGCGCATCATATAAACTACCCCAACGTGCATTTACCGCATTTAAGGCGAAACGGGCATTCATTATGGGCACAACAAGTTGTGGCCCGGCCATTGATGCTAATTCATTATCAACATTGCTGGTGTTGATGCTAAAGTCATCTACTTGCGGTACTAGGTAGTTAATATCGGCTAAAAACTGTTTATAGTGCGAAAATTCAAGTGGTTTATTGTTTTGGTGATAATTGTCAATGCTTGCTTGTAAGGTATCACGCTTTAATAAAAGCTGCTTGTTTTCGGGGCTTAGTTCATGAATGATACCAGAAAACTGCTGCCAAAAATGTGCTGAACTAATAGCAGTGTCAGGCAATGCTTCATCTTCAATAAAATTAAAAAGACATTGGCTTACTGTTAAGTTCTCTATCGTTACTGTCGCAGACATTGTTACTTCACCTTATTTTCAAAATTTGGTATTTAACCGTCAAGAATGTTTGTATAAAAGTTTCTATTTCTAACGTCATTTTAGTCATGGTTCAGCGAAAAAAGACCTATAAATAACTATTAGTGATAATCCTATGGCTTATTATCACTGCTGGCAATAGTGCTTTAGAGCAGATAATTTTGGAAAGTAAATGTCATATTTAACGGGGTTTATCTAAGGTGTTGTTAAATATCGTTTTAATTTAGGTTTGTGTCGGATGGGAATATAGCTATTCATATTATTGTACTTTGTTATAAGCATCATTCATTGTATGAATGATACTTAGGGGGAACCAATTGATAAGGTTTAGTTAAAAAATTGTTGTATTAAAGGGATCAACCAAGGGCTGATCAATGCGGTGAGTACTGCAGATAAAATCAATGCAACAGAGCTATATGCACCATGCTCGGCACTTTTACGTACAAGTACAGCTGTGCCAATAACATGGCTGGCACTGCCAATAGCTAACCCCTGAGCCTTAGCTGAGTTAACACCAATAAAGCTTAGCCATTGAGGACCTAATAAAGCACCAAATAAACCAGCAATCAATATAGCAAAAGCGGTAATGGAGCTATCACCGAACAATTGTTCAGTTAAGGTAATACCTATCGGGGTCGTGACCGATTTTAATGATAAGGCTATCGCTATTTCGGGGGCTTTTATCAACCACATAGCCAGAATAAAGCTAACAATAATTACCAAAGTAATACCTAATACTAAAATAGCGGTCATTTCTCGCCAATAAAAACGTATTTGCTTAAACTGTTGATAAAGTGGTAAACCTAAGGCAACAATGGCCGGTTCGAGTAAAAGGTTAAGTATTTGAGTCTTGTCACTATATTCTTGATAATTGATTTCAGTTATTAACAAGAAAGGCACTAATATGCTAATAGAAATCAACATAGGATTTAACCATATATATTGCCATTTTTGTTGGCATCTCGCTGCTAACTGATAGGTTGCTATGGTGATTAAGGTGATAACTATGCTGGCCAATATTGGGCTATTAGCAATGAAAGTAGTCAGCATTATCTTGACCCTGTTTTGGTAATAGTTTTGTGATTCTCAGGTGTTATTAAATAACGTTCACTCAAGTAGCCAATAACGGTGAGTAAAACAAAAGTTGAGCTAAAAATAATAACCACTAGCGCAAGGCCATGTTGCTGAATGAGGTCAAAGTGATTGATGATGCCCATGCCTGCGGGCACTAGGCATACGCCCATATGTTTGATCAACCACTGGTTAGTTTTGGTAACCTTTTTTGCGCTAAACCAATTGAGTTGTAAAAATAGCGCGTAAATAATCATGCCATATAAACTAGCAGGTAAAGCGGCTACTAGATAATTAGCAAGTTTTCCCAGTAGTAAACTTATACTGATGACAAAAAGGGTATAAAGCACATTATTCATAGTAGCTTAAATATTCTCCTGACATTTTAGCGCTGCAGCAATAACTAATTGTCGAAACCATATATGGCTGGCATCATGATGAAGTAAAGGGCTCCAAATCATTTTTAATTCAATCTCAGGGATCTCAAAAGGTGGTTTTACAATGGTATAATTACTGTCATTCTTGTGTAATTGGGCTGCTTTTGTCGGTAAAGTTGCAATTAAATTATCTTCATAAGCCAGTTGCATCGCGACATGGTAATTACGGGTAAAAACCTTAATGTCTCGTTTTTTACCTAAACGTGCAAGTGCTTCATCAACCCATCCTAGTTTCTGAACATCTTTAGGATCCATGCCCACACCCACACCAAAACCTGTCTTTGAAACCCAGACATGTTTTGCCTCTAAATAAGCGTTTAAATTAAATTTACTTACTAATGGGCTATCTGCACTTAATAAACAAGAGAATGAATCACGCCAAATTGCCTTTTGGTGGAAAGACTGCGGTAACTCATCAAAGCGATTGATCGCCATATCAATTTTACCGGCTTCAACATCATGAAAAGTGACATCACTGGGCGTCATAATATCGAGGGTGATATTGGGAGCAACTTTATTTAATGCCCTTAATAAGGTTGGAATTAAAGTTGATGCGGCATAGTCACTGGCCATTATTCTAAAAACACGCTGACTATTTAGCTCATTAAACTCTTCTTCTCCCTGTAGTGCTTCTTCTAATTCAAGCAATATCTTACGAATGCTCGGTGCCAAGCTACGAGCACGCTCTGTAGGAACCATACCGTCAGAAGTTCTTACTAAAATTGGATCGTTAAATAACGTCCTTAGCCTTTTTAGACCATTACTCATGGCTGGTTGAGTAATGTTAAGTTGACTTGCGGCGCGGGTAACATTCTTCTCTCGCAACAATACGTCTAAATAAATAAGTAAATTCAAATCAATTTTAGAAATATTCATGTGATTAATGGCTCTGCTGATAAATATAAGTGAGATAGATATAAGCTAAATGATGGGCTAATTCAATGAAATTTTACCTTTAGAGCAATAAAAAATAGCAGAATATAGCAATAAGTCGTCATTTGTATTCATGATGTGAATGATGGTAATAGTAAATATATATTTTAGAAATACCTCCGTGATGGGTTATTGTTTTTGTAGTCCGGTATGAAAGCTTACTTGTTGGTAATCACGATGAGGTTAAACCTCTACGTTAAAGCTTATAAGTCGAAAGTTAAATAACCAATACTAATTAACTATAAATAAAACTAATTAACCCATAACAAGACTTTTGGAGAATGATATGTCTAACTATCAAAGTGCAATAGAAGCAGTTCAAGCGATTAAAGCCAATGCAGGAAGCTCTTGGGACGCTATAAACCCAGAATCAGTTGCTCGAATGCGTGCCCAGAACAAATTCAAAACTGGTTTAGAAATTGCTCAGTACACTGCAGATATTATGCGTAGCGATATGGAAGCTTATGATGCAGATAGTTCTAAATATACTCAGTCTCTAGGTTGCTGGCATGGTTTTGTTGGTCAACAGAAAATGATTTCTATTAAGAAGCATTTTGATGGTAAGACCGATCGTCGTTATTTATACCTTTCAGGTTGGATGGTTGCTGCTCTTCGCAGTGAATTTGGTCCTTTACCTGATCAATCTATGCATGAAAAAACCTCGGTAGCTTCTTTGGTTGAAGAGCTTTATACCTTTCTTCGTCAAGCTGATGCACGTGAATTAGGTGGTCTTTTCCGCGATTTAGATAAAGCAAGTGGCGCTGATAAAGCAGCTATCCAAGATCAAATTGATAACCACGTTACTCACGTTGTACCAATTATTGCTGATATTGATGCTGGCTTTGGTAACGCTGAAGCGACTTACCTTATGGCTAAGCAAATGATTGAAGCCGGTGCTTGTGCGCTTCAAATTGAGAACCAAGTTGCTGATGAGAAGCAATGTGGCCATCAAGACGGTAAAGTTACCGTTCCTCACGCAGATTTTCATTCTAAAATTCGTGCATTGCGTCATGCTTTCCTTGAGCTTGGTATCGACAACGGTATTATCGTTTCACGTACTGACTCTGAAGGTGCTGGTCTTACTAAAGAAATCGCGGTTGTTAAAGAGCCAGGGGATCAAGGTGATGTTTATAACTCTTTCTTAGACGTTGAAGAAATTGACGTATCACAAATGGCTGAAGGCGATGTATGTTTCAACCGTGACGGAAAACTAGTTCGCCCTAAACGTTTACCTTCTGGTTTATACCAGTTCCGTCAAGGCACGGGTGAAGAACGTTGTGTATTTGACAGCATTGAAGCTATTAAAGCTGGCGCAGATTTACTTTGGATTGAAACAGCGACACCAAACGTTGCTGATATCACAGCAATGATGAACGAAGTACGTAAAGAAATTCCAAATGCTAAGCTGGTTTATAACAACAGCCCATCATTTAACTGGACACTAAATTTCCGCCAACAAGCATTTGATGCGATGGTTGAAGCAGGTGAAGATGTATCAAGCTATGTTCGCTCAGATTTAATGAATGTTGATTACGATAGCTCTGAATTAGCAGCAGCGGCAGATGATAAAATCCGTAGCTTCCAATCTGATACAGCGCGTGAAGCGGGTATTTTCCATCACTTAATCACGCTTCCTACTTATCATACGACTGCATTATCTGTAGATAACTTAGCTAAAGAGTACTTTGGTGATGCGGCTATGCTTGGTTATGTTGAAGGTGTACAACGTAAAGAAATTCGTCAAGGTATCGCCTGTGTTAAGCATCAGAACATGTCAGGCTCTGACATGGGTGATGATCATAAAGAATATTTTGCCGGTGAAAATGCTCTTAAAGCAGGCGGCGCGAACAACACCTCTAACCAGTTTAGTTAGTCTCGATTAGTTCCCGAACCAACTAATGAAAAAACCAGCCTTAGGGCTGGTTTTTTATTTCTATGAGAAATATTTATTGCTTAACTTGGTATAATACCATTTCCATTAAGTTTGTGATCTTGTTGTGGGTAGGATAAATAAATCAGGGCAAGGCGCTTGATTGAGTAATAGCTCGCTATTGGGATTGAGAGCAACGCAGACTTGGATTATTTAAACCCGCACAAGTGGGCAATAATTTAATGGAATTGGTATAAGTAAAAATTAAAGACAATAAAAAAGGCTGCCTTCTTAAAAGAAATAACAGCCTTTATAAACTTATTCTTTTTGTGCCTAGAAGCTATAAACTAAAGTCACTGACGTTTCAGTGTTAGTGTTCTCAAAACCTTCTTCTACATCAGTGTCATGCTCAACAAGAAAAGAAAATTTAAACTGTAAAGATTCTATCAACTTAGTTGTTAAAGATGTTTCTGAGCGGTAATAACTATTTTTTTCAGACTCGACAGCTTGCTTAGCAACGAAGTATTGTTTGAACTCAACAAAGTCATTAATTTGATTAGTGTATAACGCTTGTGCTTGCACAATTGCTGCAGTTTCACTGTACTCTTCACTTGCTGCTGTTGTATCTGTAGCTGCTTCAGCACGAATTACATCATATTTCACACCAGGACCAACGTCGGCAAAAAATGAGCTGGTTTTAGTTTCTAACCAGTGACGACCCCAACCAAATGATGCAGACGTTTGATACTCAAAACTATTGAATTTATTTTGTTGGTAAAACGCACTACCGTAAAGGTAATTTTTGCCACCTTCTTCAAGAGAGTAGTTAGTCTGACCAAGAATATCCCATTTATTATCAGTGCTTTCAAACACATCTTTACCATTTTCATCTTCAGTTTCAATTTTTTTAGCTATGGCGTTAAATGCTAATAAATTTAGCCATTGGTCTTTTTCATGCTTTAAGTTCAAACCGACTTTGATATCGCCACTTTTGGTATTACCTGTTTTAAATAACATACCAAGTTCGGCAGAAACAGTTAAAGAGGACTTTTCTTCAGTAGCCACTTCTTCAGCAAGGGCGTATTGACCTGATAATGGTAATAAAAGCAGTGCAGCAATCGCTATTTTAGATTTCATGTTCATCCTTAAAAAATGATAATTAATCAAATAAAATGTAGGGGTTTAAATTTTCGGCGATCCTATCAAATTTTGATGATTTAGCCAACTTGTTAACTGAGTGTAATTAGCATGAAGTGATAAAAAGTGAATATGTTTGACGTTATCGGTGTATTTTAGGTAAATAAGGAGAAAAAGATATAAATTATTACCCATAAGCAATAAGGCGAATGACGGAAATTATCTGTTTTATTGCAGGCGTATGTTAAGAGGAACTTGTTTTAACTTATCTTGCTTCACGTAAACTTAAACACTTTACTCATCATTACAAAACTTTTCATCTAGCACACGTAGCAAGTCTTCAATTTTCGGGCTAGTAATACTATAAAATATTGTTTGAGATACACGTCTTGTTGTCACTATATTACTTTCTCTTAGTTTTGCTAAATGCTGTGAAAGTGCGGATTGTGAAAGATCAATACGTTGATTTAAGTCACCGACAGTAAGCTCGTTGTCACTTAAACAACACAGGATCATTAACCGATAAGGGTTTGATAATTGTTTTAAAATTCCCGCTACTTCTTGAGCATTATCCAAAAGTTTCTGTTGTTCTGTTTTCATTCGTTTATCCAAAGTATTACGCAAGACTCAATATATTTACTTTATAGTTGTTTTCTAAATTAGTAAATACTAATATAAGATTTATTAGCAAAAGCTAATGAATCTTATATTAGCTTTACTAGGTCGCGTTACATAATTTTTTATTTGTACCAATGACATCAAGATAGGAATAAGTATGCTGAAAACAATACCTGAAGTAATAGCACAAGCACGAGACTCTTTAACCCTTATCAATGCTGAAGAAGCGATTGTATTAGCCAAGCAAAAAAACTGTGTGGTCATTGATGTACGAGAGCCAAGCGAATATGCTGAAAAATCAGCAAAGGGTGCGGTCAATATCCCTCGAGGTTTGCTAGAAATGAAAATGCTGCAACTTTACCCCAATGAAACTCAAGCTATCTTTTTACATTGCGCAACTGGTGTACGGGCTATTTTTTCAGCAGAACAATTAAAACGAGTGGGTTATCTTGATGTTGCTGTTATCACCTCGAGTTTGGATGATATTTGCAACGCTTTTCGTTAATTTGTCTTAGTCTGATAGCTATAACACATAAATTCAGTACCTGATGAAGAGGAGTAGAACATGACAACACCTGTTGTAATAGATTATTACAGTGATATTTTATGTGTCTGGGCGTGGATAGCGCAGCGACGCATCGAAGAGCTTAATGATAAATTATCGAATAAAATTGAGTTACGTTATCATTACCTAGATGTGTTTGGTGATGCTGTTAATAAAATCCCAAATCAGTGGCAAGAAAAGGGTGGTTTTTCAGGTTTTGCTCAGCATGTTCACCAAGCGGCAGCGCCTTACCCCGATGCACCTATTAATTCAAAACTCTGGACAGATGTTCGACCGACCACTTCGGCTAATTCACATCTGGTACTTAAAGCGATTGAATTGAGCTATGGCAAAGAAAAAAGCATTGAAGTTGCTTTATTACTACGCCAAGCCTTTTTTATTGAAGCGGAAGATATCTCACAAATTAGTGTGTTATTTTCGCTACTTGAAGGAGATGGTATTAATATTCAACCAATTCAAAAAACGATTGATAATGGCAGTGCCATGGCATCATTAATGGCCGACTATCAGCAAGCTAAAGCAATGTCTTTAAAGGGAAGTCCCTCTTATATCATCGATAATGGCAGACAGGTTCTTTATGGTAATGTCGGTTATCGTGTCTTGTTAGCTAATATTGAAGAACATTTAAAACAGCCTACAGAAGAAGCCAGTTGGTGTTAAATATTTAGCACCTTTAGTGACTCCTTATGAAAGGTAAAAT
>Ga0209292_1005704_pt1 | contig 12574 bp, 3 predicted proteins | sample GOMGulsemesocosm_2_FD_184634 | JGI IMG/M metagenome (GOLD analysis project Ga0209292, IMG submission 184634) | Methane-oxidizing microbial communities from mesocosms in the Gulf of Mexico - GOM9C Gulf of Mexico (SPAdes) (version 2) | ecosystem: Environmental > Aquatic > Marine > Cold seeps...
TCTCCACCGAATAACTGCTATTGCCAATGTAGTTTAAGACATCCACAGCGCCCCAACCATTCATTCCGCCTCGAATATAAACCGGTGTTGCTCCAAACATTTCTGCAGCATATACAGCTAAAGTAGACTCAGCTAGGTTTGCCGCATCAAATACAAAAGTATATTGACCATCTTCAGCGATAGTGATGCTTAAATTATCGTTACTACCGGCAACTAACGGCTGTTTTTCTGCAACGAATACTTCACTGTCATCTCCTGGAGCGCCCATATTCACTGTTGACCAATCACCTGAAGCAACTTTAAATGAATAAGTATTAGCTGTAAGGTCTAAGGTCGTCTGGTAACGACCATTACCTAGGTAAGTTAAAGGGTTATCTTCTGACCAACCATTCATATCACCACGAATATAAACACTAGTACCAACAAACGGCTCTTCATTACGAACAGTTAGTATTGGCGCGTCTATATTTGAGGCATCCAAGGTAAAGATGTAAGTACCATCTATCGCGATAGAAATACTTAAATTGTCATTGCTACCTGGTAATAAAGTAAAGTCCTCACCTTCTGTTACCGTACCACCACCACTTGGAGCACCTAAGTTCACCGTTGACCAGTCACCTGAAGCCAGTTTAAAGCCATAATCATTAGCGGTTAGTGTCACTTTAGCTTGATAAATACCATCACCAATATAAGTTAACGGATTATCCTCTGACCAACCATTCATATCACCACGAACCAGAGGAATAGTATCAGCATATGGCACAACATCTGGTGCACCTGCTGTTGCGTAAGCAGATAAACCACTTGCTTGACTGTCGCCTTGTTCTTTAACAAAGACAGCTAAAGTTAATGGCGGAACCGTAAAGCTACCTTCATTTTCTCCTGCAGAAAAACTGGCACCACTAACGGTACCGTCAATAGAATTCATTAACACTGGATGTAAACTAAACCCTGCAGCAGTTGCTACAGTGTGAGTTTGTTCAGAATTACTGCCGTTAACAACGACCATCACAGCGTCATAATTAGTATCTAAATCAGCTAAACCTGTGCCATCATCAATGCTCATAACAATTAAGCCCTGAGTTTGATTTTTGCCGATATTATGAAAACCAATACGGTCGATAATATCTTCGGCTGTAGTTAATCTAAATAACGGGCTAGTGCTACGAATAGTTAAAAATTCATTAAAAACACTAGAGGCAAACATCATTTCTGACATGTAAACACTGGTGTAAGGGCTTGAAGCTAATGACACTAGATCGTCATCTGAACGACCTCCTTTATCTAGCGGTAACCCCATGTTCCAGTTGTTTTTATCTAGCGTGAAGTCAACGATATTAAACCAATCACCTGCGTCGTAAGTATTGCGGTCAAGTGATTTAGAACGTAAGAAGTCGCCACCCATCTGTAAAAATGGAATACCTTGTGAAAGCAGTACAATGGCTTGTGAAATATTTTGTGCTCGTACTCTTTCTGCGTTATCTAAAGTGAAATCAAGGTTTAGCTGCAGGATATCCCACAGGGTTTCATTATCATGCTTTGAAACATAATTAATGATATCTGCAGGGTCTTTAGCATACATATTTGGATTATAAGCACTACCGGTAGCGTCTGAACCCTTATAACTCTTTAAGACATAATCAGCTAACGTACCCGCCATACCCAACTTAACTAAGTCTTGCTGAATAAAGGCGTTATCATCTTCGCTATTATTATTAAATAAAGCAGCGCTGCGAATGCCATCACGTAAACGGTCATTGAACGTTGCCATTTCCGTACCAGCCATGGCAGCTTGATCGGCACGTTCAAATCCTCGACTATCTTTATACCAGCCTTCACCATAAAAATGATTATCACTGTCTACGGCTTGAACTGCTTCACGAGCCGCTAACATTTGGCTTTTTGAACCTTGGCTCATAATGTCAAAACGGAAACCATCAAATTGATATTGCTCAGTCCATTGCAATAATGAATCAACCATCAATTTATCCATCATTTTATGTTCTAGGGCGGTATCGCTACAACAAGTACTGTTTTGTACTGCACCGGTTTCAATATCACGGCTGTGATAGTAACCAGGTACCACTTTGTCTAAGACCGAGTTATCCCATAAACCAGCAGAGTTGGTATGGTTGTAAACAACATCGAGTACGACGCGCAATCCAGTTTCATGCAAAGCTTGGATCATCGCGCGCATTTCTTTAATACGTGTTACCCCATCAGGATTAGAAGCATAAATACCATCAGGTACATTAAAATGTTTAGGATCGTAGCCCCAATTAAAGCTATCAAAACCTCGCATTGCTTCAGTCAACGCTGCGGCATCATTGGTATAAGGCGAGTAGCTTTCGAATACAGATAATAATGTCGCATCATTAGCTTCAACACCACACACTGGTGCATCAGCGTTTAAAGCACATAAATCAGCAACCGTATTGTTAAGATCAACAATGTTAGCCGCATCTTCATTGATGGTGGCAATATCATTTGCTGGTAACATATGGAAATGAGTTAAACCATTGTCCACCAGTGTTTGCAAATGTTGCATCGGTACTGAGTCAGTTTCAGTAAAGGCTAAGAACTTGCCACGATTTTCAACAGTGGTACTTTCATCTTGCGCACTAAAGTCACGAATATGACCTTCATAAATAACCGCATCTTCATAATTTTCGATAGTGGCAACGCTATGTCCGTCCCAACCGTCGGGCTGTAAATCGCTGTCATTTAAATTAACAAATTGCGAGTATTCACCGTTCGTTGACAAGCTAACAGAGTAAGGGTCGGTGCTTTCAATGACTTCAATGGCTTTATTTTGATGATGATAGAGGTTTAATTCAAAACGGTAAAATTGTCTGTCTAAACTGCTATCACCGCTATAAGACCATATGCCGGTCATGGCATCTTCGGTCATATTATGGCTGGCGACATCATTTTTATCGGCATCAAAGACTTTGAGTGTGACACTTTGTGCGGTCGGCGACCATACAGAAACACTGACCTCACCGCCTTCATATACCACACCTAATGTTGCTTCATCGGCATCATTTTCTCCTTGGGTATATAATACATCAAGAATGAGATCTGCTTGCACATAACTTGCCGCTACCGCTTGACCTTCAGCACCATAACCCACTAATACTAATTGATTTTTTGCTATCGTTTTGGCTTGTTCAACATCCCAATCACCAGTAAACGCCGGCCATTGATTAACCAAAGGGGCCATAGCCATTTGTTCTTCAGTAAGTGTTGTTTCAGTTAGCTCAACGGTTGTGCCGCTAACATTATCATTTTCATCTGCTGCAATACCGGCATTGCTGGCATGATGCAGTTTAACTGAAGTAACCCCTTCTGAATTGGTATTCCAAACAAAAGTATTAGTATCAATCCAATGTGCAGAAAAGCCATCAATCGCTAGCGGTTGCTCGCCCAGTGAAACCACTGGGAATTCAAAAATTGATGCGACACCCGAAAAAGTAAAGTTCATCCGTTGGAAAGTTTCATCATCTTGATGTAACGGCATTTTCCAGTCACCACCACCTAACTCTTTACCTGCATCATCAGTACCTTTATGAATAATAAAGTGACCACATTCACCAAAATCCTCTTTAAGGTTTAAAACCCAATAAGCACCGTAAACAGGGTCAACATCAGTATGAGCTAGGCCGTTATCCCAACTGCCAGCAAGTGAATCATCAGCATAGGCATCACACTCTGGGCTATTCCAGTTATGCAGTTTATATTCGCTATACATGCCATCGGCGCGGTTAAAATAGAGCACCGCTTGGTTGGCTTCTGGAAAGAAAATAGGGGCTGGAGCACTAGGATCTACACCTACAATACAAGATTCATTCAAGGCGTCTGGTACCGTTGGTGCCGGACATTGAATAGGATCAGGAGCGACACAAGAACCACCTGTAGCATCTGGAACCATAGGAACGTCACAAGTCAGTAATACTTTTCCCGCTTGAGTCTCGTCTGAGCCACCACATGCTGTGAGTAAAATACTGATGACAGCGCAAGCAATAAGCTGCACTAAATAATTTTTTTGTCGTGTTATATTTTTCATTGTTATTTCTCTACTTATAAAGAATAAGTCATGCCCAAAAAGAACTGACGACCAAAATATTGTATGGTGCCGGTTTGTGCTTTAACGCCAAAATAGCTCTTGGTAGGTTCATCGGTAAGGTTATTGATTTGAAAGACCAAACCTAAATTGTCATTCACTTGGTAAGAAGCTTGATAATCAACAATCGTTTCTTCATCATAATTTACCGTTTGTGCTTCAACAGCGACCTGTTCGGAGACAAATTCATCGCGGTAGCGAACACTGACTCGCGTCTCAAAATCTTGATAACCCCAAAATAAAGTACTTTGTAAAACATTCTCAGATAAACCAGGCAATGAAATAGGTAAGTCTTGCTGCCCTAATTGTGAAATTTGTTGAATTTCACTTTCGGTATGAGAATAACTTGCAGTAAAACCTAAGCCTGACCAATACTCAGGTAAGAAAGAAAATATTTGGGTATAAGCAAACTCTACCCCTTGGATATATCCCCCTTTGTCATCATTAAAAGCGGTTTCAAAGTTACCGTTTTTAATAGGAAGAGGAACACCACTGAGCGGATCAATAAACTCGTCTGGAACGATAAGGCCATTAGCAGCAAAGTCATATTCACTAATGGTTTGAGTAATGATGCCAGCAGATTCGATATCTTTGTAAAAGATTGCCGCGATAAAAGAGCCATCAGTCTCTACAAAGTATTTTTCGTAAGACAAGTCATATTGCGTGGCATAAAAAGGTTTTAGGTGTGGACTATTTTTAGCGTTACCACTGATTTCACCATAAGTACCGCTTTCAGTGGTGACCTTATTGATACTAACACTACTATTTGAAGCTAAACGATCAATATTAGGACGACTCATCACTTTAGCAGCGCCAAAGCGTAACTGATCATTTTCAGTTAAATGAAAGTTTAAGTTTAATTGTGGAAGGTAATCGGTATAAGTATCACTAATAACTGTTGGGAAGTAACGGTTGTTAACTAAACCCACTTCATCTGTGATATTTTGTGCCCCTAAACTCACATCACCACCTACATCTTGTAATGAAGTAGAGGCTTGGGTAGTTTCGACAACTCTAACCCCAAGGTTACCTGTTATTGGCATACCACTAATTTCAGTATCAATGTTAACCATAATGTAAGCGGCTAAAATATCTTCAAAGACTTTACCACTCTCTTTCATTGTCCAATCGTAGTTATTGCCATTAGGGTTATTACCGTTAATCACCCCTCCAGCTGTTGAACCCCAAGTTTGCACCGGTTGTGGGATCCCTTCAGGAAACCAAGCATTGAGCACCGCATTTTGATCTAATGCTAAATAGCTTGGGAAATAGGAAAAATTACCTTGCCAATTAACCACAGAAGCCATTTCTTCAGTAATACCTAAAGGTGGCTGTAACTGATTAAAGCCACTATCACTACCGTATTCAAAAACCGATCTATCATTACTGTATTCTCTTTCTGAATAGCGAACGCCAGCTTCTATTGCCGAAAAATAGTCGCTTTCTAAATCGTATTTAACATCAAAGCGTACCGCACTGACTTGGTCAGAGTTTACATATGGATAAATACCGTATTTAGCTACCATTACTCGGTCTAAGTCAGTAAAAGCATCTGCTTGATTTAGACCAACATCAGGAAGATCTAGGCCATTAAGTAGATAGTTTATCGAGACGTTGTTATCAAATTCTGGCTCTAAAGCATTAGCATCGTTTGCAATTAGTGACCAAATTAAGCCATTTTTAAAATCACTTTCTGCTGATGAATAAGAAACATCAAAGGCAAAGTTTAAACGTTCAGTAACTTGCCAGTCAGCATTAATACCAAAACTTTGTACTTCGTCATAATCTCTATTGTCATCATTAACAATTTCAACACGGGTAGAGCTTTTAGTAGTGCGATTAAAAGTACCACCAATAACAGAGTTATCATGAAGAATAGGATTACTTATCGCAGCTTGGTCTCCTTGAAGTTTTACTCGGTAACCACGAGCAAATTCTTCGGAATCAAATTTTGAATAAAAAGCATCGAACTTAAGATTGAAATTATCGTTAGGCTGCCATTCTAGTGTGGTGACAAAACTGTCTCGAGACTCTTCGCCGCCTTTATGTTGCAACTCAAAACCTTCACTGATGTACTCTTTGTTGAGATGAACGCCGCCATCTTTTGTGGGTCCGTCAGTATCATTTGCAAGTAAATCAGCATCTTTTAATTTGTCATAACTGAGACCAATAAACTGAGTGGTAGCACTTGGTTGAAATAAACGAGCATAACCAATAGAAAACCCTAACGAGTCATCCATGAACTTGCCTTGATAAGCAATACTAAAACGATGACCGGTTGAAGTAGCGTCAGGCACATCATCAGCTTGATCATTGTACATACCACGAAGGTTTAGATTAAAGGTATGTTGTTTTTCATTTTTTAATGGGTCAACTGTACGTAATTCAACAGTACCGGCAACACCACCTTCAATTAAAGAAGCTTTAGGTGATTTATAAACTGCCGCAGAAGAAATTAGCTCTGATGGGTATTGATCAAATTCAACACTGCGTTGGCCACTCGTTGAAACCTGCTCTCTGCCGTTAAGCGTAGTAGAAACAAAACCACCCGCCATGCCTCTAATATTGATTTCTGCCGCCTGACCACCGGTACGAACCGCAGAAATTCCAGGTAGGCGTGTTAGGGCATCAGCCATAGAAACATCGGGTAAAGCACCCAAGTCATCCGCGGTAAGTTGCTCTGATACTGTATCGGCAAACCGTTTTTGATTAAGCGACTCAATTAAAGATCGGCGAAAACCGGTAACTTCAATAACTTCTATTTCTTCTTCTACGTCTTTCTCTTGAGTTTGACTGGCTTCCTGAGCGTATAACGCACCAGAATAGGCAATTAAACCACTAGAAAGCATTGCCAAAGTGACCTTGCTTGGTTTAAATCTAGACATGTTTACTCCCCAACTTTTCTTCCATGAACATTATTGTTTTCATCAGAAATAATACTGATATTTTTAGTTACAATTAATATAAAAGCTAACGAAAAAATAGATAGCGTATGCATACGTATTCATAATAGTTTGATAAACAAACTATTTCTGTTATTTAATGAGCAAACCTTACAATTAAGCATACCTTTGAAAGTTGAATAAATTCGATGGCTACAAGGTGAAAGTAGCAGTATTTACTTTGAATAATTAAGCTGCTGACTTCAGTTTAAATCAGGTTTTTTCTTGTTAAATGCTTTATGAATACGTATGTATTTGCTCGTTTCTTTGGTGCATTCTCGCCATGATAAGAGCATAAATATAATTATGATGAATGGTAAATCAATGAAAGTAATAAGTTTGTCGGTAATGTTAAGTTTCTTAACCGTTTTAAGTGGCTGTTTTTCAGAAACTAAACCTAGTTTTAATCTTGAAAAATCAACCCAAGGTTTTATCATTCAACATCCTGAAAAGGTTGACGCTTCTGCTCATTGGTTATCCAAAAAGGTCATAGTAGTTCCGCAGCAATATAAAGCATTAACCGCGACATTAGTTAAAAAGGAAGAAGGGAAACTAACAAGCATTCCCCTCAGGCCGGTAGAATTAGCAGAGAGCACCTTTGCAAATAATCCGCATTTAAAAGACTTTCAGCCATTACAGCAGAGTTCGCTAAATAGCGATGAAATAAAACAATGGTTAAAAGCTGAGTTATATCTCGTCTTTACTCGAAACCAAGACGTTAAACATATTGCTTATCTACAAACCAGCCAAGTGATTGATGATATTTATACTTCTGGTGCTCAAGATGCCGATGAGATAGAAGACTTAGGCGCTGTTATTAAGGTGACAGAACAAGATAGTCGTGTGCAATTTAAGTTATGGGCACCAACAGCAAAAAACGTTTCGTTATTACTTTTTAATCAAGATAAATCGCCAGCTGAAAATACTAATTTAACTATGATTGAAGATAATAACACCGGCGTTTGGCAAACCAGTCTGCCAAATAGTGCGGAGGATATTTATTACCAATATCAAATTGACGTTTATCACCCTCAAACTAAACAAATTGAAACACTCATTGTTACCGACCCCTATTCTTTAAGTTTATCAACCAATAGTGAGTATTCACATGTTATCGATCTTAATGATGAGAAGAACATGCCAAAAGGCTGGCAAGAACAGCAAGATGTGCTGGTTGGCGCTCCTGAAAACAACATCTTTTATGAAACCCATATTAGAGACTTTAGCAGTACTGATCAGCAATTATCACAAGCAGAATTTAGTGGCAAATATAAGGCGTTCAGTGAGCAAAACAGTGATGGTATAAAACACTTAAAAACCTTACAAAAAGCTGGTTTAAACAATATTCACTTATTGCCAACGTTTGATATCGGTACGGTTAATGAAGATGCCAAACAAGCTATTTTGTTAAGTGATCCCATAACAACTATTTGCCAAAAATTACCGGATAATATGCTTTGCCAACAAGTTGAAAACCAAGCACAGAGCTTGCAACAATATTTAGCAACATTGCCAAACAATAGCGATAAACAACAAGCAATCATTTCGTCTTTGCGACAGCTTGATAATTATAATTGGGGTTATGATCCTTTTCACTACACAGTACCGGAAGGAAGTTATGCAATAAACCCCGAGGGTAGTGCCCGTATTCTAGAATTTAGGGAAATGATACAAAGCATTCATAACCTTGGTTTTAGAGTAATTATGGATGTGGTTTATAACCATACCCATCAAGCAGGTTTATCCCCTACTGCAGTACTCGATAAAATAGTGCCTAATTATTACCATAGATTAGACCCGATTACCGGAAAAATAGCGCAATCAACTTGCTGTGATAATACCGCGACTGAACATGTGATGATGGCGAAACTTATGACGGATTCTTTGGTGGTATGGGCACGAGATCACAAAATTGACGGTTTTCGTTTTGATTTAATGGGACATCAACCTAAATACCTGATGTTAATGGCTCGCGAAGCAGTAAGGAAAGTAGATGCCGATAACTACTTTTACGGCGAAGGTTGGAATTTTGGTGAAGTTGCGAATAACGAAAGATTTGTTCAAGCCAGCCAACTTGAACTCGCTGGCAGTGAAATTGGCACCTACACCGATAGATTAAGGGATGCCGTTCGAGGACCTGGAATGGGCGCTTCAGGAGATGATATTAGAAGAAACCAAGGCATTGGTAATGGTTTATTAGTATTACCAAATGAGTTAAACCAAGACCCTCAACGCCTGCAACAAAATAAAGCAAGTTATGACTTATTGATGGATCAATTACGCATAGGTTTAGCGGGTAATTTAGCGAACTTCCCACTGATAAATGCTCAAGGTGAAGAAGTTTTTGGTAAAGATATCCCTTATGGTGATCAACCTAGTGGTTATGCACTCGATCCTGCTGACACCATTAATTATGTTTCTAAACATGATAATCAAACACTGTGGGACAATCATCAGTACCGTATCAATTTTTCGGTCTCTACTGACGATAGAGTCAGAATGCATAATTTAAGTTTATCTTATACATTGCTTGCGCAAGGCATCCCATTTTTACACATGGGCTCTGAGTTATTACGCTCAAAATCATTTCTGCGCGATAGCTACGACTATAGTGATTGGTTTAATCGTGTCGACTTTGGCAAATTAACCAACAATTATAATGTCGGCTTACCTCCCTCGGAAAAAGATATCGAAAACTGGCCGTTAATTAACAAACTACTGAAAGAAAACCAAGGTAGAGATCAGGTTAGTCCAAAACATATTCAATTGAGTAGTCGTTATTTAGAAGAAATGATTGCTTTAAGGATGTCATCGCCATTATTTCGCTTAACAAACAGTAAAGATATCATCGATAAAGTGAGCTTTTTAAATACCGGTAAAAACCAGCAACAAGGTTTATTGGTAATGAATATTGACGATAGTAAAGGCCACAATACAGTGGTCAAAGATAACCAAAAATTATTAGTTATTTTCAATAACAGTGCTGAAATCAAACAGTTTAACTATAAAAATGCCTCTGATTTTCAGTTGCACCCCATTCAGTTAGCGGGCAATGATAACGTTGTTAAAACCAGTAAAGTACTGACAACAGGTTTTGAAGTACCGCCATTAACGGTCGCGGTTTTTGTTCAATGATCCTCTATGCTTGTATTTAAAGCGAAACAAAAAAAAGCGGCTACTCAATGAGTAAACCGCTTTCTCACTAGATGTTATAGCACTACCAAATTTTAACCCGTTCTTTTGGCGCTAAATAAAGGGCGTCACCTTCTTTTACGTCAAATAAGCGGTAAAATTCGGGGATATTTCGTACTACACCGTTTACTCTAAATTGAGCCGGTGAATGAGGATCTGTTTTAATTTGCACTCGTAGAGCTTCATCACGCATTACTTTTTGCCATGATTTACCCCAAGACAAAAATACTCGTTGTTCGCCGGAGAACCCATCCATTACAGGTGACTCTTTCCCGTTAAGCGAATACTTATATGCCTCTAAAGCTATATTCAGGCCACCTAAGTCACCAATATTTTCACCTAAAGTAAAAGTACCATTAACATGTAAATCATCTAATACGGTAAATTCGTCGTATTGACCTACTAATTGGCTGGTACGTTGTTTGAAGTTTTCTTTATCTGCTTCTGTCCACCAGTTTCGTAAAACTCCGTCACCATCGAAAGTAGAACCACTATCATCAAAACCATGACCAATTTCATGGCCAATGACTGCACCAATACCACCATAATTCACAGCATCTTCAGCATTTAAATCGAAAAATGGCGGCTGTAATATTGCTGCAGGGAATACGATTTCATTCATTGGCGGGTTGTAATATGCATTGACTGTTTGTGGTGTCATTGCCCATTCATGTTTTTGTACTGGACCTTTTTGTTTGGCAAGATTTTGTTGGTAAACCACTAACTTCGCTCTCTCGATATTGCCCACTAAATCATCTCTGGCAATACTTAAATCACTATAGTCTTTCCAAATATCAGGGTAACCAATTTTAGGGGTAAATTTAGATAACTTGTCTAGGGCTTGAAGCTTAGTATCTTCGCTCATCCACTCTAATTCTTTAATGCTTACTTCATAGGCTTTAAGTAAGTTATCAACAAGGGTCATCATTTTTTGCTTAGCTTCAGGCGGGAAATGTCTTTTTACATAAACTTTACCAACAACTTCACCTAAGTGATTATTAACTAATGAAACACCTCTACGCCAGTCTGGTAATGGCGCTTCTATACCACGTAATTCTTTCGAATAAAAAGCAAAGTGCTCGTCATCTATCTCTTGGCTAAGTGAGGTAGAGTTAGCATTTATAACTCCCCATTGTAAAAATAACTGCCAGTCTTTTAGGCTAGTAGAAGTAATAATGCCATTAAGCGCTTTTTGATAATCAAGTTGCGTGATCACCACGCCATCAATATCACTAATCCCAGCCTCAGCGAGATAACCTGCCCAATTAAAATCAGGCATAATGGTATTAAGTTCTGCAAGTGGAATTTTATTATAAAGAGCAACCATGTCACGGGTCTTTTCTTTCTTCATATGTTCAGCAGCTATTCGTGTTTCAAGCGCCATAATAGATTTAGCTGCAACCTTCGCATTTTCCAAGCCACTTAAAGTGAACATTTTTTCAATGTGGTTAACATATGCATCACGAGTACTGGCTGACTTTTCATCGTCAGTAAAATAGTATTCTCGATCGGGTAAACCAAGGCCAGCCTGCCATGTATACATCATATAGCTGTTAGGATTTTTAAAGTCTACATATTGCCCAAGCGCAAATGGAGTGCCATAGCCCAGTTTGTTTGCGGAGGCAAAATATACAGCTAATTGATCATAATCACTGATCGCAGCAATTTTTTTAAATTCACTATTTAACGGCTGTTCAGCTAATTGGTCACGTCGTTCACGATTCACAAAAGAAAAATACAAATCGCCAACTTTTTGTTCATCACTGCCTGATGCAAAACTTCCTGATGCTGATTCATCAATAATAGCTTTTATATTCGCTTGAGATTCTTCATGAACAATATAAGAGACGCCGTAGCTTGATTTGTCGGCAGGAATTTCGGTATTTGCAGTCCACTTACCATTAACATAACCATAAAAGTCGTCACCAGGCTTAGTGGTAACACTCATATCATCTAAGTACAAACCTGATTTGAGAACGGGTGTTGTAACCTCCGCAACCGAACTCTGTTCGGTTTGATTACAAGCTGCTGTAAACACTGCTGCCATTGATATAGCAGTGATCAGTATATGTTTTTTCATTTAAGTTCCTTTTTAAAATTATGACTAATTCAATTAAATTTATTGCATTTATACTATTGAATAACATTTGAATTATCAACTGAATAGCTATTTCGACCTCGCAAAAAAAAGCGAACCATTTCTGATTCGCTTTTAAGTATTACTATAAACAATGTGTTCTAGTTTATGTAACTCGTACAATAACTACTTATCATCAATAATCAATTACTCAACCGTCACTGATTTTGCTAAGTTACG